>Ga0164318_10003285_pt1 | contig 15279 bp, 12 predicted proteins | sample GuaBasSedimGuay9_FD_113734 | JGI IMG/M metagenome (GOLD analysis project Ga0164318, IMG submission 113734) | Subseafloor sediment microbial communities from Guaymas Basin, Gulf of California, Mexico - Guay9, Core 4571-4, 0-3 cm | ecosystem: Environmental > Aquatic > Marine > Hydrothermal vents...
CACCTGGTCTCATATCATAAAATGTCAGTCTCTAATTCTGAAAGGTTGCGAAGGTTCTTCGAGAAATTTGACCACGGGGATCAGGTGCTGATCATGATCAATGCCGACCCGGATGCCATAGCCAGTGCCATGGCGGTCAAAAGACTTTTATGGCGGAAGGTGGCCGGTGTTTCCATTACGCATATCAATGTGATCAAACGTCCGGACAATCTGGCAATGATCAAGTTGCTGGGGGTTGATCTCGTTCACGTAGATGATATTGATGAAAGCCTGTTCAACCGGTTCGTTATTCTCGATTCCCAACCGGATCACCATGAATATTTCTCCAGGTTCAAGCCCGATGTGGTTATCGACCATCATCCTGTGACCAGTGCGATTGCGGACTTCAGTGATATCCGGCCTCAATACGGCGCTACAGCGACAATCCTGACGGAGTACCTGAGAGCGGCAAAAATAAAACCATCCGTCAAGCTGGCGACAGCGTTGTATCATGCGATCAAAACAGATACCGGAAACTTTGGAAGAAAGACGATCATTGAAGATATTCGGGCGTTCCAGTTCCTTTACCGCCACGCGAACATTCATATTTCGCAGACCATAGAAAACGGCGAAATCCGGTTCGATTTCCTGAAATATTTTGAAAGGGCGCTGCAGAACAAAATTCTGCGGAAATGCAGACTTTTTGCCCATCTGGACCATGTTATCAATCCGGATGTCTGCGTGCTGGTCGCTGATTTTTTCATCCGGGTTGATACCGCAACGTGGAGTATTATTTCAGGCGTTTATAATAAAAAGCTGATCATCATTTTCCGGAATGCCGATTTTCGGAGAAACGCGGGCAAACTGGCCAAAGCCGCTTTCGCTAGCCTGGGATCGGCAGGGGGCCACAAAAATGCGGCGCGCGCGGAGATTCCGCTGTCGGTGATCTCCGGATATGTGGATGTTCGAGATATGCCGGCCCTGTCCAAATGGATTATTCATCAGGTGGAAAAAGGCGCAATCGGACGGCGAACCCGTCGGTGACCGACCGCTGATCCGTACTGCAGGTCTGTTTTTCGGAAAAAGGTTTTACGATACCTTTGAAAAAGGACCGATTTAGGTGCCAAATCAAGTCGAAGATTTCCCTTGCCACGACCGGGTTGAAAATCCCGCTGATAAGCGGGGAGAAGGTGAAAACTATAACCTCAGGAATATACTGAATATTTCGATGATTATAATTTGATCCTGACCTGTCTGCGTGTCTGCCTGTACGGCAGGCAGACAACGCACAGGCAGGTGCCGGGTTGGTGCAAAAGTGGCCGTTTGCGGTTCCGGGCGGTCTTCAGGGCAGGGTCCATGCGGCGGAAGTGAGCACTTTGAAAATCGCCCCTTTCCGCAGCGCTTTGCCTTTTCGGTAGAGACGTGTCATGATTCGTTCCGGAGATGGAAATCCTGTTTTGGCCGGGGATATCGGGGGTACGCGGACACGTCTTGGTTTTTTTTCAATGGGGAAACAACGTCCGAAATCCGGCTTGGTTCGTACATATCTCAGTCGGGACGCTTCGGGCGTGGAAGAAATTGTTGAGAGGTTCCTGTCAGAGCACCCGGTGCCATTTGCAGAAGCCTGCTTCGCTGTCGCCGGACCCGTGGCAGACGGACGATGCAGAATGACCAACCTTTGCTGGGACGTCTCCGAGACCGGGGTAAAGCGACATTTCGGGTGGTCGCGTTTCCGCCTGATCAATGATTTGGTCGCAACGGCCCTTGCGATCCCTCTTTTAAAAAGCCGAGAACGGGTTTCGCTGAACCGGGCCGGAGCGCGGAGCGGTCGTCCTGTTGCCCTTGTTGCGCCGGGAACCGGACTGGGGGTGGCGTTTCTGGTATCCTGCGCCGGTCAGTCTTTCCCGGTTGTTTCCGAGGGGGGGCACACTGATTTCGCTCCCAGTTGCACGGAGCAGCTCGATTTGTGGCAGTTCCTTCATAAACGCTTCGGTCACGTGAGTGCGGAAAGGGTGCTCTCAGGTCCGGGTCTCGTAAATATTTACTCATGGCTGAAACACACCAAAAAATATCCGGAACCGCGGTGGCTGAAAAGACGGATCCGTGAGCGGGGTCCGGCAGAAGCAATCTCTGAAGCGGCGATCAAAAAGGCTGATCCCCTGTGTGTCAGGTCTCTGGAGATATTTGTTTCCGTGTTTGGCGCGGTTGCCGGGAACCTGGCGCTTACAGGTATGGCTACCGGGGGAGTTTATCTGGGCGGGGGAATCTCGCCTGGTATTCTTCCCTTGCTGAAGAATGGCCTCTTCATGAAGGCGTTTACGGAAAAAGGCCGCTTCAAAGATATACTGGAGAAGATTCCCGTGAAGGTCATATGTAACCCCTATACGGCTCTTCTCGGTGCTGCCGCACATGCTTTGGGTTATCCGGTATCCATATAACACCTAAATCCTGCATAAACTATTTTCAAAAAGTAAGTTATACTTTTAATATCAGCAAGTTATGGGGATGTACGCCTCCGCATCATCCCTTGATTTCCTTGGCCTTGCGCAAAAATTCGCATTTCCGGATCGGAAACTCACCCGTGCCCCGAATTTCATTTATGGATGGGCACACACCAACAAGAAAAGAACGGATTCGTATTGTTCCTGCCGAAGCGGTCACGTAAGCAAGAAGATGGAAAACGCTCGGTGTGCTGCGTACGACGCTCATCAATCAGCTTGTCATTGACGGTTTTATTCTTCATGTCTCTTCCCGCAGACTGGTCTCCCTCTACCGGGGCGGAACGGCGGGGAAAGGGCGCTTTTCAAATGTCTCCAGGGGCGGTTCCCGGGTCTTCTGACCGCGGGGCGACCGGCGAGACAGACAGTGGGTCGTGAAATGGTATGGAAAGGCTTGGGAACAACAGGTTTCATCTTCCTGTCCATGCTTTTGCTGGGTGGTTGTGCGGGTTTTGAACAGAAGATCTTTGACTGGGGGGTATCCTATGAACGATATCGCGCGGATCTGAGTTACGGAACCGTTCGCCTCGATAAAGAGACCTCCATTGCTTTCCTGGAGCGAAAGGGCGAGGGCGAAACGATTGTGCTGGTACACGGATTCGGAGCCAACAAAGATACCTGGGATATTTTTATACGGTATTTGCCGGAGAAATTTCACGTACTGGTTATTGATCTGCCGGGCCATGGAGACAGCAGTCGGCACATGCACGTATCCTATGATATCCAGTATATGGCGGATGCTCTGTCCCGCACCGTGGACACCGTTGGTGTCCGGCGTTTTCACCTAGCGGGGCATTCTCTTGGGGGGTATGTGGCCATGTATTATGCGGCCGGTAACCCCGGAAAGGTCGTGACACTGGGTCTGTTCGCATCCGGGGGGATCCTGGCACCGAAGCCCACGGCGTTTCAGCGGACACCGGAGGAGGGCAAATACCCGATGTCCGTTGACTCGGCTGAAAGCTTTGACCGCATGATGGGCCTGATTTTCTACAACAAGCCGTTTATTCCCTGGCCCGTGCGTTCTGTCGTCCTTCGGCAGACGATCGCGTTGAACGCGTTCGAGGAAAAGATGTGGCGGGATATCTGGAAGACACACCCGGACGGCCAGAACCTGCTGAAACAGCTCCACATGCCGGTATTTCTGCTCTGGGGAGATCAGGACAGAATCATGGATGTGTCCTGCGTGAAAGTCTATCGGAAATATTTGCCACAGGCGAAAACAGCGATCATTAAAGATTGCGGGCATGCGTTAATATTTGAAAGGCCGAAGGAAGCCGCAAGACTCTATGCCAGGTTTCTGAAGGAGGAGGCGTCCACCGGAAATTCGTGCAAAGACAACCTCACCTTTCTGACCCCCGACATGGGATCGGGAAGGCCTCGCAGGGTCGGAACCGGGATTTTCCGGTAAGACTGACTTTCCGGATAGGGGCTATCGGAAGGCGCCACGCCGGTACAGACGCCAGAAAAGCACCATGACACCCACCAGCGGGATGCGTTTCTGCTGCGGATTCAGCTCGACCTGAATCCCTGAATGACGTTCTATTTTCCAGAGGATGTAGTCCAGTCCGTTTTCAAAAGTAAGCGCCCCTTTCAGGAGGCGTAACAAGGACAGCAGTTTCCCCTGGAAGCGGCGAACAGTCCACCCGGTGCGTGCTGACAGGCGTTTGAGAGGATGGATTTTTGCGTGGTAGCGGATTTGCCCTCCGTCTTCCCTGAATGACACGGAAGATGGAACCAGACGTATTGCCGTCCGTGTCAGCACTTCATAATATGCCGGTGCGGTTTCAAACAGGCCCACGAGTGCATCCTGCCGTTCCGCTCTCAGTTCCGCCGTATAGGTGAGGGAAAACCCCGTGTTCCAAAACTCCTCGGCAGTGAATCGCGACGGCAACATGGGCAGGACCCGGCTGACAAAAACAACGACAGCCCGTGCCATTGCGGTGTAGACCTGCGCGGCGACCTGATCATCCTTGGCGTAGACAAGCCCCATGGGTTGTGCCAGACGACCCCACAGGTATGAATGAAACCAGCCTGAAGATCCCAGCCGGAAATCTTTCAGGGAGAAGACCGCATACTTGGCCCGGATGACGTGCTCTTCGTATGGAAGTTCCAAATAAAATACATTGGGGGGGAGCAGCTTATTGAGAAAGGCCTGGGCACGGCGGCGGTAGGCGTTTTGATACTGATCCACCAGGAGGTAGAGATCGACAATTCCCTCGGTATCATCGCCCTTCCGGAAGCAGGACCCGTAGAAAAGCACGGCCTGGACGGCATCGCCGTGTCGCGCGAGGAGATTTTCGGTCAGCCGGTTTATGCCGGGCGGCACCGGTATGGCGTTTTGCTGCCGGATCAGGGTGATGAGTTGTTTCAGAGGAGTCATGGTTTTATTACCAGAAACGACGCCGTTCCACCTTCGGTGACGATGAGACGCTCAGATTGACTGTCCGTGGCATACAGTTCTCCGTCAAGGGTAAATCTTCCAGTGAAGAAAAGTTCTGCTTCCTCGATATTCCGGGTTTCGTATCCATACTCGGGAAGGGTAAAACGGTTCTTCCTTCCCCGAAGCAGGGATGGGACTGCGTGCAGCATATGTGCGGGATGGGCATTGAGTGCCGTGTAATAAAGCGGTTGTGGCCCGGTGCGCCAATAGGGACGAAGCCCGAGAAACAGCCGCTCCAAAGAAGTGACAAGTATCAGAGAAAAGTCCCGTTGTACCGGGGGGTCATTGTCCAGAGCGATTGTGAAAGATACCGGAAAAAGCGTGTCATTTTTTCCACGAGCCGCTGCCAGCAGAAAACGTGCCAGGGTGATACCGGCGGCGAGTTGCCCTCCAACACCCCGCGTGTGTATGCGGGTGAGGCAGAATTCGATCCCCTGGCAGATGCCGGCGGCCCCGAAAAACATTCCGTAAAGAGGCTCTCTGTTGTCTCCTGCCTGTACCTTCAGTACCGGGCGTTCGACAAGCCTCGGATTTCCATGCCCGTTGCACACCCAATCGAGGAGACTGTTCAGCCCCTGTCGCCGGGAGCCGGGCAGGCCGACATCCCTGCAGATCATGCTGGCAGTGCCTGAACGCAGGAGTGCAAGCACCGGCCTTGGCTCCGGTCTGCGGAAAAGTACGGTAAGGATGGCATGGACGGTGCCGTCCCCGCCGTTTACCGCCAGGATGTCGATTTTTTTTTGAGAAAACGCATCTATGGCTGCAACCATCTCAGGCGGGGTGGTTGCCGTTAAGTGATGGATCTCCGGATATCCGGCCAGGACGTCATGGATGATCTGAAATCCTTTATGGTTACCCCCGCTCAGGGGGTTGCTCAGCACACCGAGACGCAGCGGTTTTCCGGATTTTATTCCGGTCAGGGACCGCAGGCAGGATGCGGGAGGCAGAGGGTTTTGAATTCGGTTCCGGGGTGTTTCGGTCATCCTACGCATGCCCGTCCATCGGCCGCGTGGATTCGCGACGACCAAACACTTTCGCAGCCAGGGTGCGGTCGTAATCACCCTTGTCAATGTCCACAAGCCAGGAGTGGAGCGGCCCGGACACGATGCGGGTCATGATGCCGGCACCCAGACGAATCAGCATGAAAAGGCTGGTCAGAGATGTCCAGATGGCTACGGCCAGCAGACCTGCGTCCGGTCGGCCGGCAACGGCACTTGCCGTCAGAAGAATCAGGTTGGGATTTCGGCGTGCGGTGATCAGCCTGAAATACGAGTCAACAGGCTGCCAGCAGAATATTCCGAAAGAGCCCAGACACTGCTTGAACGTCAGTTCGATCAGGCGGCCGGCAATATAGCCGATAATTATAACCCATATAACCAGATCCAGGGACAGCTTTGGCAGAACCACATAAGACACACCAAGGCCCATACCCCAGGCCACATACCAGGCCGGGGGGTGGAACAGGTCGATCAGATGATCGAAAAAGTGCCCGAACCGGGTGGATGTGACGGTTACCCGGGCCAGTTTTCCGTCAACCGTATCCAGAAAAGTCATCAGCCACCCGGGAACGAGTCCCCAGAGGAATTGGCCGTAGGCAAAAAGTATTCCGGCGATGATTACCAGGACAAGGCTGACGATGGTGACGTGGTTTGGACGAATGCCGTAGCGGGCGCACACGCGGGTACACCACTGCGCGGGACGCGGCCAGGCCCATTTGGTAATCAGATCGGTGACGCCTTTGTAGGATGAGCTGAAAAGACGCTTTTCCAGATCACGCTGGTTTTCCCGCGTGATGGGCAGAACAAAGGGCGGGTCTGACTTTCGCAGTCGCTGGTTATAGGACGAGCAGAGACTTTCAGGAGTTTCTACTCGGATATCGGTCAGAGAGGTGTCTGCCGGGGATGTCCCTCTGATTATCGCGAGAACCTGCGCGGCAAGCTCGGCCGGCACACTGGCTGCCACAGGGGCCTGTTTGCCTGGCCGGCCCGCCCGCAGAATAACATGGTTGGTTTTTGCCAGTGTATCGATAACCCGTTCGTCATACAGGTATCCGCCGTGAATGAGCAGAACGGATTCCCCGGCCGGGAGCGACTCGGGATTCTCTGTTAAATCCGTTATGCCGGAACGTTCGAGGACCCGTTCGAGACGTTGCCGTGAGGTCAGACCCCACAGACGGATCGGGCTTTCGTTGAAAATGCAGGCGTGCTTGGGCATGAATGCTGTTCCCGTTCAGAGACCCTTGAAAAACGACCGCTTTTGCACCAGCGCTGCGTCAGACTCAAATAATTGTCTCAAGTCCGGGCCGGTCGGCGATGTATCAGATCATTGCGGAAAAATGAATCTGAAGGTCCGGATCCGGTCTGTTATTTGAAAACGCTTTTCTTCGCGCGTGCTTAAAACGCCGGGTACGGCTTTTTCACCACAGGGTTGATCACAAAGTCTGGTATTAAATCAAAAAAATATTATATACTGAAAACATGAATTTTGTAAAGTCCGATCCGAAAAATGCACCTCAGTTACGCAAATTTGGTCCGGTCCCTGCTGGAAGCCGTGATTTTACATTCGCACACCTTTCTGATCCCCACCTGTTTTTACCGGACGCGGTCAGATTGAGGGATTTGCTGAATAAGAGGATGTACGGATATCTTTCATGGCGCCTGCACCGAAGATTCGAACATTGCGGGGATGTTCTTCCGGCCATGCTGGAAGACATCCGTTCGGCGGACCCGGATCATATTGTCATTACCGGGGATTTGACGCACCTGGCGCTGCAGGGGGAATTTCTTCGCGCGCGTGCGCTGCTCCGGTCCCTGGGTCCTCCCTCGAAGGTTACGGTCATACCCGGTAACCATGATATCTACGTGCGCTCGGCATGGAAATATGTGACGCATTTGTGGTCAGACTATCTGTTTTCGGATAAGGATGCGTCTGGGTGTCACGAAAAATCCGGCCAGGAGATATTTCCGACCCTGCGGATTCGAAACGGCGTGGCTTTTATCGGGATGTCTTCCGCGAGACCGACTCCGCCGTTTCTGGCCTTCGGCAGTGTAGGAAAGACTCAGCTGGAAAAGCTCAAAATCATTCTGGATGAGACCCGGCGCAGGGGATTGTTGCGGGTCGTACTGATTCACCACTCGCCGGTGCCCGGGTCGGTTTCTAGGCGCAAACGCCTGAGGGACGAGATCGGGTTTCAACAGGTCCTGGCGTATCATGGTGCGGAATTGATTTTGTACGGGCACACCCATTATGTGTCTTCCGGGCACCTGGACACCCGGTTCGGCCCGGTGCCGGCCATTGGTGTTCCGGCCATATCCGCGCTTGGTCGGTCTCCCCGGCGCCGGGCCCGGTATCACCTGTTCCGCCTTTTACCAACCCGTGACCGGGTGGATTTGAGGTTTTCGGTGCGGATGTACTCACCGGAAAACGGGCGGGTTGTCACTGAATCCGAGCAGAGGGTCATACTCCCTCACGCGGTTTGAAAGCACTCTTTTTGAGACCTAAATCCTGCAAGCGTCGAGTTTGCCGAAGACCTGCCTGCAGCAGGCAGGTGCAAGGCGGCAAGGGCGCAGACGTACGACGATACGTCAGGTCCTTGCCAGCGCCGTCCCGCCTCCAGGCGGGATAAAATCGGCACTCCCGCAGGGTAAACTGTTTTCAAAAACCGAAGCCTTTATGGCCGCAATCAAATTGATGCGTGACATGCAAGCCCGGCATTTCCATAACTCACCGATATTAGAAATATAACTTCATTTTTTGAAAACAGTTTATGCAGGTTTTGGGTGGCATAAAATCGGTCATCTTTCAAAGGTCTCTTTTTGTGTATTTGACGCGTGCGGACACCGAGTTGCTGCAGTAAGAAAACGTTTTTTAAAGTCATGCCATGATCACGGGGTGCGCGAGAGGATTCGGATGGAAAAATAAAGCACGACTGCGACCGGGGTCAGCGTAACAACCGCCGCATTTATGCCGAGAAGGAGACCGATATGGGCGAAGATCTGGTTCACGAAATGGAGTGCGACCCCAACGATTGAGCCCAGCATAATCCTGTAGCCCGCAGTGATCCCGCGGGACGGCCCAAATACGAAGATTAATGAAATCAATACCATGGCAGCCGTGCTGATCGGGGTTGCCGCTTTCTGCCAGAATACCATTTGATATTGATCGGCATTCAGGCCCTGCTTTTCGAGCATCCGGGTGTATTTGTAGAGAGCAGAGGGGGAAAGACTCTCCGGTGGAACTTCCTGGATCGCCATCTGCTCGGGGCTCAGCAGTGATTCCAGAGAGAGTGTCGGAAAATTTTTTGTGATAATTTCTTCTCCCGCAATGGTTTTCTGTTCCACATTGGTGAGCAGCCAGTGTCTGTCTTTGGCAATGTATGCCTTCCGGGCATGGGTGAATACACGCAGTCGTCCTTCGGAGTCCCATTCGAATATGTCTATATCCAGAGGAATTCCACCTGCACTGATCTTATGAACATGGATAAAGAATGGTTTTTTTCGGGACCAGAAACCGGTTTTTGTAAAAATAATGTTTGCCCCTGACAAAGCGGCTACACGCCGTGTTCGTGCGTGCTGCTCCAGCGGCGGGACAACAAATTCCGCAAGGATGCCCCACGCAAACATGGGAATCGCAGAGGCTGCCAGAACCGACCAGCAGATTCGGCGGACGGATATACCACTGACATTCATGGCCAGCAGTTCATTGCTGTCTGCAAGAAGACCGAGACTGATAATCCCGCCCAACAAGGTACTCACCGGTATCAGGTCCAGCATTCGGCCGGGAAGCGTGAAAATCACAAAAAACAAGGCATCGCTGTATTGATAAGAACCGGTTCCGATGTCATCCAGCTGACCGAGAAATTCAAAGAAACTGAAAAGAAATCCCAGAATGAACAACACGATGAGGAAGTGCCGGATAAAACCCGTTCCAATATAGATGTCCAGTGTTTTCATCTTATTCCCCGGAATCTACCGAACTGCTGCGACGGATGGACGAGGAGAACGAGGATCAGGACGACCAGTAAACCCTGTACCCACCAGATGCCCGGAAAAGGAGGTATGCGTTCCTGCTCCACGAAAATCCTCGCCATGGTCGCCATACTGTAGTACAGAGCATAAACAAACAGCCCCATCACCAGTTTGGCATATTTCCCTTCGCGGGCTGTCGTGCGACTCAAAGGAATTCCGAGCAGAGGCAGAAGGATGGCGGAAAGCGGTGCAAACAACCGCCATTGCAGTTCAGCAATATCGGAGGATGCCTGAGACCGGGACAGGTGAACCGTGGAGGCTGCTTTTTTCTTGTATGTCAACGTGTTGATTTCCTTTGGCCATAAGGACAGCGCGAGTTGACGGAATTCCATCACACTTCCTCCCCCCTTTCCTGGGTTAGGGAATTTATAACTGTGGCCGTTCAGGAAGAGTACTTTCTGTATCCCGGTGGCGGGGTCCGGATACTGAAGGGCCTCTTTTGCGTACATGACTTTCAGGAGACCGTTCTCATCGGTTCTGTCCTTTTCCATGAAAACCCCCTGTGCTTTTTTCCGCTGTTGATCAATCCTGTCAATAAAAATGACCTGTTTGCCTCTTCCGATTTTATAGAATCTTCCGGGCTTGAGCAGGGTAACATCAAATTCGGCTTTTGCCCTGGCTTTCAACCGGTAACATTTTTCATAGGCCCATGGCCTTACCCACAGCGAAAGAACGGCAACCAGAATGGAAACCGCCAGAGACAGACACAAAACCACGGTCAGCAACCGGCCAAGGCCGATGCCGGAGCTGAACAACGCAGTTATTTCACCATCCTTGTAAAGACGTCCGAGGCCTATTATAACTGAGAGATAAAGGCAGCTTGGGATTAATACTTCAAGTGATGTAACAAGTTTCAGGGCGACGAGTTTGATCACCGTATCCACAGGCATGAGGCCATACACAGCGTCTTCCAGGTAATGCGTGGTGCAATACACGGCAAACAGGACAAGCAGAACGGCAAGCATGACCAGCAAGGGTGCTATGATTTCACGAATGATGTAGCGGGTCAGAATCAATGAGGTCCTCATAATAAGGTTTTGACGCACAAGCCGGAAAGGGGCGGAACCTCCGAAAAAACGCTCCCTATCACCGGGTTATACACAGTTCGCCTGAGGAGATCAATACGCGAGAAATTTCAGTGTGCGGGGTCATCTTGTTTGCATGGATGTTTTTTCTCCGGTCGTCAGGCCCCTGCGGATCCAATAGGTCTGCGAAGCCGTCAAACCGCGTTTTCCGTGGAAGCCCGTGCATTTGGATCGTTCCTCAGTATCATCTGATCGCTGAAAGAGATGATTTTCAGCACTTGAAAAAAGGTGCTTTTTTTTTCATTTTACTTGCGCTATATTCAGTTCCCCTGTGATCCATCCCCCTGAGTTGTCTTTCAGCGGATGGACCGATGCAGGATGAACAAATTCAGCCCCAGGAGGAGAAACCCTTATGAAAGCCCTGATTCTGGGTGCCGGACAGGGACGGCGCCTGCTGCCCCTGACCGCCGACACGCCGAAATGCACGCTCCCTGTCCTTGGACGTTCCATGATGGAATGGCAGATAGACGCACTGACTGCTCTGGGTATTGATCGGATCACTGTGGTGGTCGGCTATGGCGCGGACCGGGTCGAGCGCCTGCTGACAGAATGCTATGGAGAGAATTATGTGAAATTTATCTATAATCCTGACTACGCCGTGACGGACAACCTGGTGAGTTGCTGGACGGCACGGGAGGAGATGAACGAGGATTTTATCCTTCTGAACGGAGATACGTTGTTTGAAACGGCAGTTGCGCAGCGTTTGATCGAAGGCCCTGTCCACCCGGTTACCGTGACAATTGATCACAAGAGTACCTACGATGCCGATGACATGAAGGTGAGCCTGGATGGGGAGAGGCTTGTGGATATCGGAAAGGGCATCCCCCCGGAAAAAACGGACGGGGAGTCCATTGGGATGATTCTTTTCCGGGGAGAAGGTCCGGCCCTGTTCCGCGCGGCTGTTGAGCAGGCACTTCAGGAACCTGAGGCGCGGAAAAGGTGGTACCTTTCCGTCATCCGGGAAATGTCCATGTCGATGCCGGTCTGGACTTGCTCCATTGAAGGTTTGAGATGGTGCGAGATCGATTACCCCGAAGATCTTGAGGGTGCGGAAAGAATTTTAAAAGGATGTGCGGCCGTCCGCAAAAAACGTCCGGGGAAATAGTATGCGGATATCCCCGGGAACTTCAAAATGCCGGTTCCCCGAAGCCTGTGAGCCCCGGCCGTTGAGAAACGGAGGGGCTATTTCTGATAGCGGCCGGTGACGATTTTTTCGACAAGCTGCCAGTCGCTGACCGTGTCGACGTCAATGGCTGCTTCCGGAAAAGGCAGGATGACAGCGCCTGCCTTCAGACCCATTCGTTTTGAGAGCCGATCCAGCCCCTCATCAAGAGACAGCCTCCTGAAAAAATAGCGGAGCACAACCGTCCATCCAACAGCAGTCATCATGTGCCAGGGCTTTTTGCGGTTGCTTTCGATCTTTTTCCAGAATTCGGCTGCCTTGCGGGCATGAGGGGTCAGAAAAGCGAACAGATTGCACGAGCAGAACTCCCCGTCTCGTAACCGGGTGGCCGTTCTCCTGGTTTCAGGATAGGCATCGGTCACCTGTCTGTACGGGGCCAGGCCGACAATGACGTCATAGTCCGTCAAGCGGGCTTTCTGACAGAAATAATCAACAATTTCAGGACGCAAAAGCGCATGGTCGGATGTGGTAATCAGTATGCGTGTTGCCCCCGGAATCAGGGACAGGGCGTGGTACGCGCTGGTGCTCGGGGTTTCTTTGCTCGGGATCCAGGTAATCTCATCTGATTCAATGCGCGCAAGGAGTTCCGGAGCCTGGGACAGGAGTGGTTTCTGAGGGCCGCACACCGTCAGGGCTTCGATCTCCCGGGCCCCGGCAAGGGCGTCGAGCACGCGCAACACCATTGGCCTCCCGGCGACAGGGACAAAGGACTTGCATGCCGCATGGGTCGCCCGGGCCACCGGGTCATCGGGTCCACGGTCGGCCGCGAGAACAACCGCGGTAAAGGTTGTCGGATGTGCGTGGGTCGAATTCATATTATCGCAACAGAGCCGGTCTTTCGGGCCGGGATTTTTGCTTGCACGAAAAAGTCCGGATTTTCTTCATCAAGCAAGGAAAGACGGATGGGTCCGCATTAACCGAGAATTTTCCCGTAAATGCGATAGCGTTTATATACGCTGCCGCCGATAGATTCAATGATATTTCGAATACCGGTGTTGTCTTCCAGGATCCACGACATTTCCACTTTCCGGATTCCTTTTTCCGCAGCCGCACTCCGGACGGCATCTATGACCATAAACGCAAGTGCAGGACCTGAAAGAGTGTCCTGATATCGCCGGCATACGCCCATCAGAGGGACGCGCGCCGATTCAATGCGCCCGGCCCGCAGACGCAGGAGAAATTTGATCCAGCCGGTTGGAAAAAGCCTGCCGTTGAGATCGGCAATGATTTCATTGATATTAGGAAGTGCCACGATCATTGCCGCAGGTGTTCCGTTCACTTCCGCAATCTGTACGAATTCTTCACTGATCAGATGTCCAATCGCCTGACCCAGTTCCCGGAATTCCGATTTCGTAAACGGGATAAAACCCCAGTTTTCGGACCACGCGTCATTAAAAATCTCCCTGAGGATATCCAGATCTTCCAAAAAGGAGGCCTTTCGTAAAGGGCGGACATGGACATCCTCTGTCGTTTTCGCAATGAGCCGCGTGACATGGGACGGCCATTCAAAATCTATCGGAACCAGATAGGCGAGGAGATCTTTCTCCTTCTGATAGCCCTGTTCCTCGATCCGTGGGGCGTAGTATTCGGGCGCGTGACCCATCATGATTGAGGGGGGTGTGTCAAAACCTTCTATAAGCAGACCACATTCCTGGTTTATGGACAGATTGAACGGTCCGGTTATCCGCTGCATCCCTTTGGCCCGGAGCCATTCTTCAGCGGTTCGGGTGAGGGCGCGGAAGATTTCAGGATTGTCTTCTGCTTCCAGCATGCCGAAAAACCCTGTCGCATCCTGATAGCGTCCGGTATGGAGACGGTCCACCTGTGCGCTGATCCGGCCTGCCGGTCTGTCCCCCAGGTAGGCAATCCAGGAACAATAGCTGGCATGCTTGAAATAGGGATTGCGGGGCGAAAGATGCCGGCGCCTTTCCATGAGAAGAGGCGGAACCCAGTTTTTGTCTTTCGCATATATCCGCCATGGTACACGGATAAACTGCCGTAAGAGGTGCGGACCTTTTACTTTTCGGATCCGAAGTGCTGTTTTGTCCAATGGCCTTCCGGAGTTGATATGTTGGTCAGCTAGTTTCCATCCATAAATGGCCTTTTTGCACAATCCCTGTGTCAATCTGCGGGATCACTTGTCTGCCTTGCGTGCCCGCACGCAGACAGGTGCGGCGTACCGCATGTACGTCTCCGCGTAATCCCTTGATTTCCTTGCCCTTCCGCAAAAATTCGTATTTCCGGATCGGAAACTCACCCGTGCCCCGAATTTCATTTATGGATGGGCACTGGCTAAATCATAAATAATCCACCGGTTTTACCGGTGAGAATTGAAAAGTCTTTGCCGTTTCCCGCGAAAAGAGAGACAATATGTTCGACAGGATCGACAGGGATTATTTGCCCCGGCCGGAAGCCGGGGCAAATACTGCATCCGCGTTGCGGAGGGGAATAGGGCAAACATCAAGGCCGAATTCCGATACTGCGAACAATTTCACCTAAAACCTGCATGAACTGTTTTCAAACAGCAATACTGTTACAGATTGACAGGTAATGTACAAGGATTTTTTCCATGACAAGCCTGCGGAAGGGAAATGTGTCCTGTTGCTTTCGGACAGATTCAGGCAAAATTGCACAAACATCCGTCCGAATGATGAACATGGTGAACAGGGATTTGAAAAGGGAGAAACTGCAAGATCCTGAGATTCAGATCCTGCCGCCGGGAACACGTGGGTCGTGTTTCTGTTTTCATCCCGTGTGTCTGATCTCCTGATTTTGGGCGCCACTCTGAATCCGGGGATAATGCGGAAGCTGGATTTTTTATTTGAAACCTTGAACAAATTATGTAATATAGGCCGCTATCGCGGGTAAGGATCAGTTGCCATTGCATGAACGGGATACTCAAAAAAAGGTTTCTCTTCCGAGGCGTCACTTGGTCCTGACACGGCAGAGGGCCGGCCTTAGGTTGGATGGCGGGTTATTCTGTCACCTAAATCCTGCAAGCGTCGAGCTTGCCGAAGACCTGCCTGCAGCAGGCAGGTGCAAGGCGGCAAGGGTGCAGACGTACGAC
>Ga0164318_10003286_pt1 | contig 15278 bp, 18 predicted proteins | sample GuaBasSedimGuay9_FD_113734 | JGI IMG/M metagenome (GOLD analysis project Ga0164318, IMG submission 113734) | Subseafloor sediment microbial communities from Guaymas Basin, Gulf of California, Mexico - Guay9, Core 4571-4, 0-3 cm | ecosystem: Environmental > Aquatic > Marine > Hydrothermal vents...
GGGCTTGGTGAACAAATATACAAGCGCATACTTGCTGTTGCGTCAGGGCAAAAAACAAAGAGTGAAAAATTGGCCGTAGGCGACAATGAGTTCGTCCCTTGGCACATAGGAGCGGTACTGTAGTTTATTTAGGAAAAATCCTTGGGCAAGATTCCTACCCGCTCTAGAATATCACGGAAAGCAGAAAAGGCCGGCTTGACTGCCGCCCTTTTATTTATTGGTGCCGAAGGGGGGACTCGAACCCCCACGGGGCTACCCCCACTAGACCCTGAACCTAGCGCGTCTACCAGTTCCGCCACTTCGGCTATCAAAATCAGCCCTTGCAGACTGAACATTTAAACATTATATTACTTGCCATGTGAAGTCAATAGGCTTTACGGGTTTAACTTTTAACCTGGCGCCTTGGCTTGTGTCAAAACCCCTTAGCCAAGGAGGCAGGATTAATATATGTCGAGGATATCCAAATGCGCCTGATTAAGGATCTCAACGAGTTAAAGGAACCCCTTAAGAATCCTGTCCTTACTATTGGAAATTTTGATGGAGTTCACAAGGGACACTTGGCCCTTTTTGAAAAGCTAAAACAAAGAGCCAGTGAAATAAACGGTGAATCCGCAGTCATGACCTTTGATCCTCATCCTATAAAGGTCATGCGACCTGAAAACGCACCCCCCTTGATCACCCCCATTCACCAAAAAATAAAGCTCATAGAACAAAGCGGCATAGATGTGCTTTTTTGTCTTCCTTTTACCAGGGAGTTCTCCCGGATAACAGCACGGGAGTTTGTGGAGGACATCCTGGTCGGGAAAATAGGAATCAAGGAGCTTGTGGTGGGTTATGACTATTCATTTGGTAAGGGAAGAGAAGGCGATATTGGCCTTTTAAAAGAACTGGGAAATCATTTCAACTATCGTGTCCACGTAGTAGGTCCGGTCAAGGTGGGGGAGAATTTGGTATCCAGCACCTCTATCAGGAACCTAGTGGCAGAAGGCTGTTTGGAAGAGGCGAGAGTCCTATTGGGCAGACACTACGAGGTCTCAGGAACGGTCATCAAAGGCAAGAACCGAGGTGCCAGATTATTAGGATTTCCAACAGCCAACCTGAAACTTATTGACGAACTAACGCCCAAGAGAGGAGTTTATGCTGTTTACGTCTTGGTTAATGGAGAAAAATATCAAGGCGTTACCAACATAGGATATAATCCGACCTTTGGAAACGGTGCATTTTCCGTAGAAACACACCTATTGGACTTCCAGGGTGATCTACTGGGAAAGACTATTAGGATCCAGTTCATTGCGCGGCTCAGGGACGAAAGGACATTTGAAAATGCTGAGGCCTTGGCTGAGCAAATCAGAAAAGATATTGACTCGGCAAGAACGATCCTAGGAAGTGTCTGATAGCCTAAGCCCGCAACTAGCCCAGCTCTGAGAAACTTTGCCCTCACGGGCATGCCGTCTTGGTTCAAAAATCTATTGACACACCAACATGAATCTTTGTATTTGTCACATGGTAATTTGAACCCTGTGGCATATATCTATTTTATCACAAGACATGGCACAAACCTTATTGACATTCCCCAAAGGGGGAACACATCCACCTGGGTTAAAGGAGCTAACGGACAAGCTCCCCATTGAGCAGGCTCCAGTTCCTGAAGAACTCGACATCCTGCTGATTCAACATTTTGGGGTACCCTGTACGCCCCTGGTCAAAAAAAAGGCGGAAGTCAAGGAGGGGGAGCTCATTGGTGAAGTGGAGGGCGGTCTGGGTGCCAGCGTGCACTCAAGTGCAACTGGTAAGGTAAAAAGAATTGGAAAGGCCCCGCATCCCATATCTGTCACCGCACCTGCTGTAACCATTGCGGTGGACAAAAACTCAGAACCCCCTTCTTACCAACCAAGAGACTGGAAATCGCTTTCCAGGGAGGAACTGCTTGCTGCTGTTAAAAAGGCCGGCATTGTTGGGATCGGGGGTGCTGGGTTTCCCACCCATGTAAAGCTGTCACCTCCCACCCAGGCAAAGGTGGACACACTGATCCTCAATGGTGCGGAGTGTGAGCCATACCTCACCACTGATCATAGGCTGATGCTGGAGTATTCAAGGGAGATCGTGGAAGGGGCGAAGATTATTCTCACCATTTTGGGCATAAGCACGTGCCACATAGGCATCGAGGCTAACAAGATGGATGCAGTGGAGGCCATACAAAAGGCCATAGAAGAATCCGGTTCAAATGGGTTTCACATTCAGGTCGATCCCCTCCAGGTAAAGTACCCACAGGGTTCCGAGAAACAGCTTATATACAGTATCACCGGCAGAAGGGTACCGGGGTATGGACTTCCGTTTGACGTGGGTGTTATCGTACAAAACGTGGGAACCACCAAGGCCATATATGATGCCGTGGTCCTAAACAAACCTCTTTACGAGAAGGTTATCACGGTATCCGGCAAAGGAATAAAGCGGCCTGCAAACCTTTTGGTCAGAATCGGTACCAGGATAGCTGACATTGTTCAATACCTTGGCGGCGTAAACCCTGGATTGGCTAAGGTTGTATTGGGCGGCCCCATGATGGGATTTGCTGTCCCTTCCCTTGAAGTACCTGTGACCAAGACTACATCCGGAATCCTATTCCTTACGGAAGATGAGATAGATACCCGGCCTCATGGCCAATGCATACGCTGCGGATGGTGCCTGGAGGCATGTCCCATGGGTCTGTCGCCCAATGAAATCGGAATTTACGTTGAAGCGGGCAAGGCAGAGGAGACTTCCCGCTTTGGGGTCTTTGAATGTTTTGAATGCGGTTGTTGTGCCTTTGTGTGTCCTGCGAAAAGGCCCCTTGTCCAATTTATACGCCTTGCTAAGTCAAAGGCCAAGAAGTGATATTCCCCTTGGGGAAGAAAATGGATCAAGACACGATAGATAAAACAGTACCCAGTCCCCTTGCGGTTTCTATATCGCCCCACATAAAGAGCGGGGAATCCGTGGAAAGGATCATGTGGACCGTTGTGGTCTGCCTGCTGCCTTCCCTTGTCCTGTCCATTTTCATATTCGGCATTCAGACACTCATAATAACCTTAATAAGCGTTGCAAGTTGCGTGGCAACAGAAGCCATAACTCAAAAGCTACTTCACAGGCCGATTACCATCAAGGACGGTAGCGCGGTTATAACAGGGCTTTTGCTTGCCTACGTTATTCCGCCAGGAGTCCCTTATTGGATGCCCATCCTCGGCGCTGTCATGGCCATTTATGTGGCAAAGCATTTACTGGGAGGGATCGGGTTTAATATATTCAATCCTGCCCTCATAGGACGGGCCTTCTTGGTGGCCACCTTTCCAGTAGCAATGACATCTGCCTGGCTCCCTCCTATCAAGCACGGATCATTGTTTCAATACCTTGGCAGTGGTGTTGATGCGGTAACCACTGCCACACCCTTATTTATTCTGAAACACTACGGCATCTCCGCTGTTGTGGAAAAATTCGGATCCATTCACAGCATCTACGGGAGTTTTTTCGTGGGCTGGAGACCCGGGTGTATTGGTGAGACATCTGCCTTGCTGTTGCTCCTAGGAGGAGGTTATCTGCTTTACAAGCGTTACATCACTTGGCACATACCTGTGTCAATGATAGCCACTATAGCGCTGCTGACCTGGGCCTTCGGGGGAGAAAAACCTTTTTCTGGGGACCCCCTGCTTGCCATCCTTTCAGGTGGTGTGATGCTGGGGGCCCTGTTTATGGCCACCGATTACGTGACGTCTCCGAGCCAACCCGCTGGAAAAATCATCTTTGGTATAGGTGCCGGGGCATTGACTGTGCTTATCCGCCTAAAGGGGGGATACCCTGAGGGGGTCTGCTATGCGATTCTATTGATGAACCCCTTGACCCCTGCCTTTGAGCAGTGGTTCGGGCCTAAGCGGTTTGCGCCCCCAAAAGGTACGGCCAAATGAGAGACATTGTTCAAATAGTTGTAAGACTAACTATCTCATGCCTGATTGCGGCCTTTGTGATGGGGGCTGTGTTCACTGTCACGGACAAAGCCAAAAAGCGCAATGAGCATCAGGACTTTCAAAATACCATGTTGGGGTTGCTAGGTTACTCCAAGTCAAAACCCGTTCCCGCTGACCTCAAGCTTCATGCGGTTTACCGCTACGTTATAGAGGACGGCCAAGCTAGATATCTAGGTTACATGGTTCCGGTGATTGAGGATGGCAAGGAGAGCTATCAACTCTTGGTGGTGGATCCCGACGGGAACCTTACGAAAAGGGCCAAGTTGAACATTGCTCTAGAAAAGGCAATGGAGTCGACAGAAAGAGATGAGGCCATGGCCGAGGTGATAAAGCCGCCTCAACGTTTTCACTACGCAGATTCCTTTATCGTGGCCACCCTGGGAAAACGCCGACTTGCCTATTTGCTGCCTGGAGAGTTTCCCGGCTTTAAGACATTCATAAGGGTAATGCTTGCCCTTAGTCCCAAGTTCGAGATCACCGGTCTTGAGATCTTAGAACAAGAAGAAGATCCGGGCCTGGGTGCCGAAATAGTGCAAGACTATTTCAAGAATCAGTTTGTAGGAAAGTCCTTTGATAAGCTTAAACGACTCAAGGTGATCAAGAAGCCCCTGCCCGAGGAATATAGAAAGTACCTGGAAAGAAACAAGTACAAGGGGGGTAACTTCACACCTGAGCAAATAAAGGAGATCCAGGAAAAATACAAAGATGCGGATATATATGCCTTAACGGGCGCGACTATTTCCAGCAACGCGGTGACCTCTGGTGTGAAAAATATGGTCAAGAAATTTGCATATAGAGAAAAAATGCTCGAACGCATATTGGCCCAGCAGCGCATAGCTGCAGCATTTTAATACCAGTAACAGCCTGCTGCGGAGGGCATGAAAGTGGCAACAACGAAATCAAATACCCAGTTGGTACTGAACGGGCTCCTCAATGAGAACCCTATTTTCAGACTGGCCCTTTCCATGTGTCCTGCTGTGGGCATCAGTACTACAGTGCGAAACGGCTTGATGCTTGGGGTGGCAGTTCTTTTCGTCCAGGTATGCTCCAGTTGTACCATTGCGGCCATAAAGAATTACATACATCCTAGAATACGAATACCTACTTACACTCTCACCATCGCCACATGGGTGACCGTCATCGACTTACTTTTGTCTGCCTACTTTCCAGTTGCCTATAAGGCCATGGGCATATTTATAAAATTGATCGTTGCCTTTGCCATTATCACCATGCGCCTAGAAGTTTTTGCGTGTAAGGAATCCATTGGAAAGTCCTTCTGGGATGGCTTGGGTATGGGCCTGGGCTTCCTTTTTGGGATGGTGACCCTTGGATTCATAAGGGAATTACTGGGGATGGGAACCTTGCTCGGCCACGATGTCCTAGGCTTCAAACCCTTACTTTTCTTTGCCTTGCCATTTGCAGGATTTTTCTGTGTTGGATTCATGATGGCAGTCTTTAATTATGTGGAACTGGTATTTAACAGAATGAAGAAAAAAAGAGGCTGAACTGATGTCACGTTTAAAGTTTAAGGGTCTCTTTTGTGCTATCTTGGTCACCCTTGTATTGGTTCCCTTTTCAGGCAGATGTGCTTCTAGCCCTTCAAACAAGTTTATCCAAAAAAGCGCCTTCAAGGGCAAGAACGATATTGTGATAACTTTTGCAGCACCCGTGGAGGAGGCCTGGGCCAAGGATATTTCCAACTACAGGGTATATGAAGAGCCAGATCCCGACATACGCCTTGAGATCTCCAACATTACCCTCAGTCAGGATCGAAAAACCGTAATTCTGCACTTTGACGAAGAACTAAATCAAAACCAGCCCCATGTGGTCACAATAAGGGATATAAAATCCCAAGGAAAAAACCTTGGCACCGCAATTGTGAAGGTCAAAAAGCTCTATCTAGGCTTTCTTTTTTCCATATTTATTGGCGCAATGCTCATACACAACTTCGTATTCACCAAGTATCTTGGTCTCTGCGTCTTTTTCGGAACCTCGCAAAAAAAGTCCACGGCTGTGGGCATGGGCATCACCTTCACGATCGTCATGGTAGCCAGTGCCATGATGTCATGGTTTCTGTACCAGTTTGTACTGAAGCCCTATCACCTTGATTACTTGCAAATCATTGTATTCATAGGCTTGGTGTCACTATCGGTACAGGCAGTTGATACTATTTTAAGAAAGGTCAACCCCGTTCTCTTCAAGGCCTTCGGGGTTTACCTTGTCTTAGTGATTGCGAACTGCATCATTCTTGCTGTACCCCTCATCCTTGCTGACAACGAATATAATGCAGCAGAGAGCTTCATGCTTGCCCTTGGGGCAGGCCTTGGCTTTCTGGTGGCTCTTTTTCTAATGTCGTCGGTGAGGGAACGATTGGAACTTGCAAATGTACCGCCTACTTACCGGGGACTTCCGATCGCCTTCGTGGTGGCCGGGTTGTTTGCCCTGGCATTCTTGGGATTCTCAGGAATGAGCATATTTTAGAGGTAAAATAGATGGACCCCACATTAATTAAGATGGCCATCGGCGGCTTGGCGCTTCTGGGCTGCATCGGGCTGTTTTTCGGCATAGGCCTGGCATTGGCGGCTCATAAATTTGCTGTTGAGGTGAATCCAAAAGTAGAAGAAGTGAAAGAAGTTCTTGCGGGTGCCCAGTGAGGCGGTTGCGGCTTCGCAGGCTGCGAAGCATACGCAGAGGCTGTGGTCAACGATCCCACTGTGCCGCCCAATCTGTGCTTCCCGGGAAAAGAAGAAGTCGCTGCCAAGGTAGCCGAAATCACAGGAAAAAAAATGGCCTCCGTGGAAAACGTCACTGCTGCTATACGCTGTTCAAGGCCCGAGGGAAATGTAAAGGTTCAACTGGATTATGTGGGACACAAAACCTGTGAGGGCGCATCACTTGCTTATGGGGGCCCATGGGCCTGCAAGTTTGCATGTCTGGGATTTGGTGACTGCGTGCTTGCCTGTCCCTTTGACGCCATGGAGCTGGTAAACGGTATGCCCCAGGTTGATCCTGTGGCATGTGTCGGCTGCGGAACATGCGCCAGAACCTGCCCCAAAGGAATCATCGAACTTATTCCTTCCCAGGCCCGGGTTTGGGTTCCTTGCAGCAACAGGGACTCGGCCAAGGAGGTAAAGGCAGTATGTGAAGTGGGTTGTATTTCCTGCCGCATGTGTGTTAAGGTGTGCCCCGCCAAGGCGGTCACCTTGGAAGAAGGCATTATAAAGATTGACCACAAGAAGTGCCTTGATTTCGGGCCCGAATGCAATGAGGTGTGCGTGGAAAAATGCCCGCAAGAAATCTTTAAATATTACCGGCATGCGGTATCTGTAAATAAGAGCAAGGAGGCCGCATAAGAAATCTCGAGTACTTAAAAAGGAGTCATCCAATGACGGGAAAAGCTTTTCGAAACATCGAACCTCCAATTACACGGAGGAGATTCCTGCAGATGTCCGGTTGGGTAGGCCTGGGGGTGGCCGCACCATTGTTTTTTCCGGTCGGCACCGAGGCCGTCAAATTCAACAAGAAATTCTATAAGGTCTCAGAAACCCGCTTAGGTATGGGTACTTTTGTGTCCATGACCCTAATCCACCCCTCTAAGGATGAAGCGCAAGAGGCAATGGGACTAGCCTTTGAGGAAATCGATCGCCTCACGCGACTAATGAACAGGTTCAATCAGGACACTGCTGTCGGAGAGTTGAATAAAGAAGGTTTTTTGAAGGATGTGCCCCCAGATCTCTCCCATGTTGTCTATGCGGCGCTTCGTTATTTCAAGGTAACAAACGGCGCATTTGACATAAGCGTGGAACCAATCATTAGCCTTTACGTTCAGCGACTTTCAAATGGGAGTAAGTCTTTGCTCAGTGAAAAGGAACTTCGTGAGGTATTGGGCCGAGTAGGTGCGGAGAATATCGTTTTTGACGGTCGAACCATCAAATTCCTTAAGGAGGGCATGGGCATCACCCTTGACGGTATCGCCAAGGGCTACATAGTTGACAGGGCCTCAAGCCTGCTATCTTCCAAAGGCATTAAGAACCACCTCATCAATGCCGGAGGAGACATCAGAACAGTGGGACAGGCCAAAGGAAAGAGGCCGTGGACCATTGCCATCCAAGACCCTAACAAGAAAAGACACTATCCGGACATCGTAAAGATGAATGATGGGGCCATTGCAACCTCAGGTAATTACGAGGTCTACTTTGATCGGGAAAGGATGTACTATCACATCGTAAACCCCAGGACCGGTCACTCGCCACTTCAGACCACCAGCGCATCAGTCATGGCAAATACGACCATGGAGGCAGATGCCCTTTCCACCAGCGTGTTTGTAATGGGACCCACTGAGGCCTTACGATTCATTAATTCCATACCCAGGTGCGAATGTTTGCTCATTACAAGGAAGAATAAGATACTGAGGTCCGCGGGCTGGAAAAGCGCGACCATATAGTAGCCTCAATTTCCGTGATTAATCTGTTTAACGTGGGAGGATTGATTGCAGATATAGCAATCCCTCCCATTTTTCGCTCCAGTCGCTGCACAGCCTCAACTGGCAAAAGATCAGCCTTGTTCAAGACAAGAAGCGTAGGCGTGGAATCAAGGTTGAGGTGTCTGAGCACCTTGTATACCTCGTCTATGTGTTTTTCCATCATGGGGTGCGAGGCGTCCACAACGTGGAGTAGCAGGTCCGCATCGCCGAGTTCTTCCAGCGTGGCGGCAAAGGCCTCTAAAAGGTCTTTGGGCAGATCCCTAATAAATCCAACTGTGTCAGTTATTATGGCCTCTCGCTCCCTTGGAAAGCGAAGCCTCCTGCTGGTGGGGTCGAGGGTCTCGAACATTCGATTTCTCACTTGGATACTGCTATTTGTTAAGGAATTGAGTAGAGTGGACTTGCCCGCATTGGTGTAACCTACTATTGAAATGACGGGCAGGTTTTTTGCCTTACGCAGCCGTCTCCTAGTGTGCCTTTGGGCCCTCACCTCTTTCAGTTCTCTTTTTAGACGGGCGATTCTTTCATGTACGCGGCGTCTGTTGATCTCCAGCTTGGTCTCACCGGGACCCCTCCCGCCAATACCACCGGTCAGCCGTGACATGGCGGTATTCTTGGTAGCAAGCCTTGGCAACAGGTACTTCAATTGCGCCAATTCTACCTGTATCTTTCCCTCGCGGGTTACAGCCCTGCGTGCGAATATGTCTAGTATTAGCTGGCTGCGATCTATAATCTTGAGATCAGTAAAATCAGCGAGATTTTTCACTTGGGCTGGTGTGAGCTCGTGGTTGAATATAAGCAGATTGGCACCTTCTTGTAAGCATTTGAGGGCAAGATCTGTAAGTTTCCCTTTCCCTATAAGAAACCTGGGATCCGGCCTCCTGACCCGTTGGACCACTCGCCCGGCCACATCTATTTCATCGGAAACCGCCAACTCCTCAAGCTCATCCAGTCTCTCCTCTTCCACCCACCGCTCTCCAGACGTGACTCCAACGAGCACGGCGCGATCCTTTTTGTCAATAGACGCCGCAGGGCGAGCCCGAGCAAGCTCAGATTCAAGGGAAAGGATCATTTCCCTGAAATTTACGCTCAGCCGCCCCATGTCAGGGGCAGCATGTACTATCCAACCGGTCCCCTTAGTATTTGCAGGAAGCACATTCGCATATGTGATACGGCCCGGAATCCCGCCTTCTTTAACCTCAATGGAAACCATCAGATCCAAGCGAAGTAGGATAAGGTCGCTAAGGTCCTCTTTCGTAAGGGGCTCTCCGTTGAGATGGGTGTGAACGCATCGGAGACCCTTGAGCCTGCCATGGCCCTGTCTGAATCCCGATAAGTCAGGAATCCAGATTCTGGCCCTATCACCCACCACTACATAGGCGATTCGGCCTGTTCTCGTAATAAGAAGCGCTATCTGTCTGTTTAGTTCCTCTGACAACTCTGCCAACTGGCGAGCCAATTCGCGGGAAATTATCTCTGAGGCAGGTACCTTGCGGCGATACAGGCGCTGGAGTCTTTTCTGCTGACTACCCCTCAAGCCCGATGTCTTGCCATATATCCTCTCGATAGGCAGTCTCCCCCTTCCTTATAGGCGCTAAATGCAACATAATATTATCTCATGAGATTTGCCTCAGTAGCAAGGCCCATCTTTGCCACACAAAAACCACCTCAAGCAGCTGCTTCCTCCTGTATAAAATTCCGGAACCTGGTGATCTCCTTCTGGAAAGTGAGCTTAAAGTATCCTGTTGGGCCGTTTCGTTGCTTGGCTACTATTATTTCAGCAACATTGCGATTTTCTTCTGTTGTTGGGTGGTAAACCTCATCGCGGTAAATGAATGCTATTACATCGGCGTCCTGTTCTATAGCACCGCTCTCCCTCAGGTCTGCGAGTTGAGGTCTTTTGTTCGGCCTGTCTTCAACTTTGCGGTTAAGCTGAGATAGAGCCAGAACAGGCACATTGAGATCCTTGGCCAATGCCTTGAGAGAGCGGGATATTTCTGATATCTCCAGTTGCCTGGACTCGGCAGATCTCCTTCCCTGAATAAGTTGCAAGTAGTCCACGATCACCAAGGCCAGGTCTCTTTTCTTTTTAAGGCGCCTGCACTTGGCCTTCATTTCCAATACCGTAATAGCAGAGCTGTCATCAATAAAAATAGGTAGCTCTGAAAGCCTGTTGGCTGAATGAGTTAGCCTTGCCCAGTCGCCATCTCTCAAAAACCCTGTTCTAAGTCTGGTGGCATCTATTCCAGCATCAAAACCAAGGAGTCTTATGCCCAGCTGCATCTTGGACATCTCAAGGCTAAAAATTGCAACTCCCTTTCCGGTGCGCTCTGCCGCATTATACCCGATATTAAGGGCAAGTGCCGTTTTTCCCATGCTGGGTCTGCCGGCTATGATAATAAGATCTCCTGGTTGTAGTCCAGCGGTTATCCTGTCGAAGTCATCAAAGCCAGTCGGCACCCCTGTCACGTATCCTTCACTGGCCGAAACACTTTCCAGCTTCCTAAAACTATCCTTGACCACCTCCTGCATGCTCTGAAAGCCTTCTTTCACCCGCTCCTCAGCTATGTCATAGATGGACTGCTCTGCCAATTCCAGCAACTCCTCGGTGTCATGCCACGGCTGAAAGCAGGATTCAGAAATGATTGAGCATTGGGCGATTAGCTTTCTACGTACAGAGAAGTCTTTTACAATTTCCGCATGGTGCATTATACCGGCAGAAGTGGACATGGCCTCAGCCAGCAGGGCAATATAGTCGTTGCCTCCCACTTTTTCTAACAAATTCTTCTCATTGAGATACTGGGAAAGGGTGATCAAATCGATAGGCTCATCCTCATTGTAAAGGGCTATCATGGCCTCAAACAACAATGCATGGGCCTCTCTATAAAAATCTTCGGGAGACAGGATATCCACAACACTGTTGAGGGCGTCATTGTTTATGAGTATCCCGCCCAAAACAGCCTGCTCGGCCTCGTTGTTATGGGGGGGCACCTTCATGATAGATGAAGGTGAGCTCTCTTTGCTCCCTGGCATAGTCCACTCACTCTTATTTCAATATGGAGCCTAATTATTTCTTTTCCTCAGCTCCTTCAGCTTCCACTGTTACTTTGAGATTTCCCGTAACTTCCGGATAGATCTTAACCTTGACTTCGAACTCGCCGACTTCCTTTATTGGTCTGTCTAAGACTATTTTCCTTCTATCTACCACTATACCCTGTTTTTCTAACGCTTCCGCAATATCCATGGCCGTTACCGAACCATAGAGTTTCCCTTCCTCACCAGCCTTTTGTACAAACGAGAGTTGGATAGATTCTATCTTCTCCCTTAGTTGCTCCGCTTCTTCTTTGGCCTTCAGCCTTCTTGCCTCTATTTTCTTTCTCCGGCCCTCAAGCAATTTCAGATTCCGCGGCGTGGCCTCTAGTGCGAATCCCTTTGGCAACAGGTAATTCCTGGCATAGCCGTTCGCCACCTCCAGGATATCCCCCTCTAGCCCCAGTTCATGCATGTCCTTTGTAAGGATAACCTTCATATGTCAATCCTCCTATAGCTCATGAGTCGTTCATCCCGGCTCTGCGAAAATTAACCCACTGGTCGAACAATCCTCCCAGCGCAAGTACCACAAGAAAAAACTGCTGAATCGCTATGAAAAAGTATAGAATAATTCTTAGCCACGTGGGCGCTTTCAACCTGTTCAGGAAATAAGAAACTATGGCCATACCCTGAAACAGGTAAACGGCCATGAAGAAGATAAGCACGTTCAGTGCAGCAAATCTTATACCGTCAAACGGCAAAAATAAAGCGAAACCTGAAAGAATCACACCCCAAACCAGGTGTTCAGGGGCCTTCCACATTACAAGTTCTTTCTTTTCAATAACATCTATACCCCTTGACCGTAAGATGCTTCTTGCCAACATCACGTTCAGCCAAACCACGAATCCACTCCCTACGACCATGAGAGAAGGATAGATGCGAAGTATGGCATTCCTGACCATATCCAAGTAAGCCTTCATCTCTACTGTCTTTTCAGGAGGCACCCCCAGCGTCTGATGAGCATCGGGGGCCAGGGTCAAACTTGCGACCAGATAGCCTTTGATCATCTTCACTGGGCCAGACCCCTCTGATATGGCTACAAGAGCCACAATAACAAGGCTCACTCCCACTAGAACCGCTGTGCCAAGCCCCACTGACCAACCTATGCTCAGCCTGTTTTGCAGGGCATAGGCTAAGGTAAAGCCAACAGCCCCGAACTCCAGGGCAAAAAGCCCGAGTTTCACTACACCTCCCAATAAGGCCAAAAGAAACAGCCCGACTGTCACTATAAAAACAAATTGAAGAGCATATCGGGGCTGAAGGCCGAATAGGTAGTACGTGAAAGGCAAAGGGGTCAACAGACCCACCAGGACCCCTGCTACAGGAACCACAGCTATTGCTGCCAGAAAGAAAGCCGCCCAAACCGTACATTTAATGATATCTGAGGTCCTCATGGGTTTGAAGGTATGGGCAGAACCTTTGCCTTCCAAAGGCAAGCTTGCCGAGGCCCACGCGAGGTAGGTTATCTGACAACAGAGGTGGTAAAAGGCAATAGCGCCATTATCCTGGCCCTCTTTATCGCCAGTGTCAACATCCGCTGGTGTTTAGCGCAATTACCCGAAATCCTTCTGGGAATTATTTTACCTCGCTCTGTTGTAAACATCCTCAAGGTTCGAGGATCCTTATAATCTATCTTGAGGCTGCTATCTGCACAAAACTTGCAAATTTTCCTTCTGTGATATGTCCTTCTCGCCCTATTATATGCCATCTTATGCCCCCTCCTGTACCTGTTCAGTCGCTTCACCGGTATCTTCCGGCTGTGCTGCCTCCTCTTCTTCTGGCTCCGCTACCTCCTGAGGCGCGAATTCCCTTTTTAGCTCATCAGGATCTGCCTTATCACGCAGTTTAATGGTCTGGTACTTCATAACCCTGTCATCAAGCCGCAAGTCCCTCTCAAGCAAAAAGGTTATGCCAGGGGGGCCACAATATTGAAGCAAAACATAGAACCCTTTGTCAAACTTCCTGACCTGGTAAGCCAGCTCTTTCTTCCCCCACTCATCCAGTCGAATAACAACGCCACCGTTTTTCTCAATGATACTGTTGAATTTTTCCAGTACCTCCTTGTATTCCTCCTGGGAAAGTTCAGGGGTCAAAAGATATAGTGTTTCGTAAAATCTCATGGAATTCTCCTTTCGGCCTTTAATTAGTGGTCCTGCTCCCTGTCTGCGCCAATAAGTCAGCACAGCAGGAGTAGAACAAGGAGTTTTAAAAAAAGAAAGTTTAATTTTTGAAGACAATCATGTCAAGGGAAATGGATCACTACTCCTCATTTCTTGACATTGTGCATTTGGACTCATAAGTATATTAATTTGCAGATACCACACCAACTTGGCCTTCAGGGAGTCTCGAAATGTGGGAAAAGGAGATAGAGGTCGCGACCGAAGCCGCAAAACAAGCAGGCGCGGTTTTGCATGAACGGTTCGGGCACGTCCGGCACATAATGAAAAAAGGTGAGATTGATCTAGTTACCGATGCAGACCTAAAATCCGAGTCTCTTATCCTGCAAGCATTGTCCAGCCACTTTCCAGAGGACAACATATTATCAGAAGAAAAGGGGGATCAAAATCAACCCTCAGCCAGAAGATGGCTGGTGGATCCCCTTGATGGTACAACGAACTTCGCCCACGGATTTCCTTTTTACTGTGTGTCCATAGCATTGGAAATAGGCCGGGAGCTGGTAGTAGGCGTGGTCTACAATCCTTACATGAATGAGCTTTTTCAGGCAGCATCCGGCAAGGGGGCCTGGCTCAACGGTGAACCTATTCATACCTCTGGTACCCGAAATATTGGAGAGGCCTTACTTGGAACGGGTTTTCCATATGATATTCACCAGAGATCAGAAAAAGTGCTGGATCTCTTTCGAAGGATGATCTTGGTGGCACAGGGAGTACGCAGGGCGGGGTCGGCTGCCCTCGACCTATGCTACGTAGCAGCTGGTAGGCTTGACGGGTTTTGGGAACAATCCTTAAAACCATGGGATACAGCGGCTGGATGTGTGATTTTACGAGAAGCAGGAGGAATCTTGAGCACCTTTGATGGGAGGGAATATACCCCATATGAAAATACTATCGTTGGCTCGAACCTCTATGTCTATGAGCAAATGATGTCCGTAATAAAAGAAGCTGAAGCGAAAAACTAGGCACTTGAAAGTAGTCGATTCACCGAATCGCTGTCCACTCCTCGTATCAACACGGTTTTTATTCTGGATCTCTCACCAGCAGTAATTTCCACGTCGCTTTTTCGCACTCCTACAGCCCTGGCAATGAACTCCTTCAGGGTCTTATTTGCTTTTCCCCTAACAGGTTGGGCTGCTACCTTGATTCTATATACTCCTTGGTCCACCCCTACAATCTGGTTCTTGGCTCCCCCTGGAATCACCCTAACTTTGATTCTAGCACCGGAGTTTTCCTTTGATGGCATCTCTATCCTTCCGGTCCCTTAGGTCGCCAACCTTGCGGCTATCTGGTACAAGGTCCTTATCAAGAAAGTCTGAATAAAAATTATTGCCAAGATTACAATGATAGGTGAAAAATCCAAACCACCCATGCTTATCGGGAGCCTTCTTCTTATGGGATAAAGCACCGGCTCTGTCACGGAATGGAGAAATCTTACAATAGGATTATAGGGATCGGGGTTGACCCAGGAGATTATTGCTCTGCCAATTATGATATACATGTATGCCTTTAATACGTAATGAAGTACTGTAGCCA
>Ga0164318_10003287_pt1 | contig 15277 bp, 15 predicted proteins | sample GuaBasSedimGuay9_FD_113734 | JGI IMG/M metagenome (GOLD analysis project Ga0164318, IMG submission 113734) | Subseafloor sediment microbial communities from Guaymas Basin, Gulf of California, Mexico - Guay9, Core 4571-4, 0-3 cm | ecosystem: Environmental > Aquatic > Marine > Hydrothermal vents...
CAAACCATTCATCATATTCTTGAGCGTATTTTTCAAAGATTTCAATACCATTCATTATTCTTCACCTCCATTAAGCACAGCCAAAACGGCGTATAACGGTGCCAGCGGAAAAGAAATCCTGAGTGTTAGCGAAGGCTTTCTCGAAATGTTAATTGATGTCAGGTCAAATTATCTCTCAACCGTTGGGACACTATTGATTGGCAGTGTTCATTGATCGCAATTTATGAAACAATACAATGGAACATTTCTCGATGTCCGCTACTAAATCTTCAACTTTATGAGTAAAATAGTTGTAGGCTATCAGTGCAGGAATACCAATTGATAGACCAAAGATGGTGGTAATCAGAGCTTGAGAAATCCCAGCGGAAAGAGCGCTGGCTTGGCCGACTCCTATTTCGGAGATAACATTAAATACTTTTAGCATTCCCAGGACGGTTCCCAGTAATCCCATTAACGGGGAGCTGACCGCCACAGTTTCCAGTGCTCCCAACCCCCTTTCCAGATTGCGTGTTTCTTGCCGGCCAGAATCTTCAAATAACTCTTTAAGCTCGCTGGGAGGGAGGTGGCGATTTTCTAAGCCTGTCCGAATAACGTTAGCCAAGCTACTGTTGCTATTGTGACAGATAGAATTTAGCATTTCGACATCTTTTATGGTGTGAATATTATTAACCATGTTTACTAAATGAGGATCGAGTACGCGCTTGTGCTTCAATTGGATAAGTCGCTCCAAAGTCACCGCCAAAGCTACAATTGAAGATGCCAGTAGCGGAATCATCATCGGACCGCCCTTCTCAAAAAAATCCACTGTCTCACGTAGAATACTCAAGGTTTTTCCCTTTCGCGATTAAATAAAGTAAAACAATAAGTTAGTTTCTTTGATTATTTCGGTTTGGCACTCCGTGGGTAATGTACCAGAATGATGCCGTAACCTCAAGGAACGGCTCTGGGAAATTTGCTGGAAGTGGACGAAATGGTGCTGAATTTGCTATCGCATTTATACTCGTTTCTACCAAGGATTTATGCCCCTGGTAGCTTATGACTACCAGATCACGCATCTGACCATTGGGAAGAATTTTGAATCTCACAATATTTTTACCATTGATAATGCCCATTTGAGTAAAGGCCGGGGGTGGGAAAATATGCCTCTGAATTGTCTTTTTTAGCTGCAAGAGGTAAGGAGCAAAATCCCAATTGTAAGTATTAAAAGCAAAACCACCCAGATCATCTACGCTGAATTTTTCGCTTCGATGAGTAATGTCAGTGCTGTAACCAGACCGTGAAGATTTACCAGTTAAGAGATCTCGACTGAATTTTTGCTTGTCAGGGCTCAAAAAGGCGAATTCGGTTTCGCTCTGTTCCAAAGATGATTTCTGCCCTGCTTGTGTGGCTTCGGTAGTGACAGGCGCAGTTTCCGTTGCCTTATTGGTACCTTTGGGCAATAGTTGGGTCGCCTGCTCAAATTCGCCAGATGCAAAAGGAGTGTTTCCACGGTGTTTGGTCTGAATAGGATTTTGAGCTTTCATGTCTTTATCAGAGAGATAATCAGATTGCTTCGGTTTAGTAGATGTATTTGACTGCTTAGGCGTTTCTACTATTTCGAAAACGATGCGCTTTTCAGCTTGGGGCGGAATTTTCTCTCTTAACGCCAGCAAGTGGTAGTGAGTACCCAAGCCGTAAATAATAAAAAGCAGCAGGTGCAGCAAAAACGACAGCAAAAGATAAAGACCGATCCGTCGGCTCCGAATATTATCGGGATAGTTTTTTGAGAAAGGTACTGACATCGCTATTGTTAATCAGATTTTTGAGCAAAAATTTCAAGATTTTTTAACTATGACTTTCTGACAGATCAGGAAATTTTAAATTGCATTAAGTCCTCAGCTATTACCACCTCACCGGAATACTGTCGGGTCACTATTCCACGGATATCCACATTTTCCATTGGTGGATAGAAATGAGTTAGCACTAATTTTTTACATCCGGATTCTTGTGCTACCTGAGCTGCTAAGGTCGGAGACAGATGGCCATCTACTTTTTGTTGATCAGGAAATGAGCATTCCAGAAGTAGTAAATCTACGTTGTGTGCCAGTGTAACTAGTGTGGGGCAATAATCGGTGTCGCCAGAAAAGACGATTGATTTTTTTGCTGTATTGGTAAAGCGATAGCCGATACTGTTAGCGGAATGAGGTACTGGTTTGGAACTAATGTTGATATTCTCGAAAGAGAAAGTTTCGTCACCCACTTCTCTGATAGTCAAATCATATTCTGGGGATACGAGCCAGTTACCATACAGATCAGCTAATTTGCGATAAAAGCTAACGAATCCCCATGGTCCAAATATGGATAATTCTTTCTGGCGTTTAAATCCGGGAGTGTGCCGAATGGCAAACAGAAATGGCACTAAATCCGCCACATGATCGGGGTGAAAATGAGTGTAAAAGAGTGCGTCAATTTCTCGAAAGTCCTTGCCTGCTTTTTCCAGTTGTCGCAATGTACCTGTGCCACCATCCAATAAAATCTTTTTCCCTTCAGTTTGCAAGAAATAGCCGGGCGAACTGCGTCGTGTCGAAGGTACACTACAACCCGACCCCAGAATGATTAACTCCATGATGTTACCTTTTCATGGTTTGAATAATTAATTTTTTACAAAATGTCAAAGCATTTGCTATGCTTTACGAAAGAACAGGCTTTTGCAATAAATCAGACTTTGTCGTGTACAACCGCGGAATTACGATCTGTCCTTCCACCTGGTCTCCAACCAATATGGTAGCGTGATAGTAGTGTAGAAGGACCGTCAAAGCTGCCAGCAACGCATCCAGTTCATCGTGAGAAAGCAAATGTTCCTCGGCGGTAGGAAGGCCCTCAATCCACTCTCTCAGAAGAGATTGTAGGCGCTGTCGTTCTTCCCGCCTGGATTTTAGCTGCCAGGATGATTTTGGGAACAGCCGCTTTTTGGTTGCTGTAGGGAAAACTTCCAACACCGTGTGGTTAGCAGCAAGGAGTTGATCGCGCAATCGTAGCCCGCGACGAATCCAGCCCTTGGCAAAGCTTTCTCGGGAAATTACATAAGCATGAATACCCAGGCTACGCAGTTCTCGTTCGGCGATTCGTCCTTTCCAAGGGTTTTGGGGCTGACAGTTACATTGTGGTACATCCTCCATGCAGCATCGACCAAGTCCCAATGGCAAAGTACATGGGGCATCCAGCCCTATAGCCCAGGTTGGGGACGGAAAAAAAGCAACAATTTCAGCATCCTTGCGACAAGGTTTTAGCTTCACGAGCCAGAATTTCTCGTTTATCAAAGCACAAAACGTAGGGCGTCGGCTGGAAGCAGTAGGATCAATACCACCAAAAAGCAACATAAAAAGTTAATTGAAGATAAGTTATTTGGTCATTCAAACTTTTCCACAAGAGCTGATGATGTCCATACAGATTTTTTCAATTAGAACCCAGTCTCTCGCGGATAATGCGTTCGAAGCGCGGTTTGTAAATCAGGTTGTAAGTTTCTTCCTTGTCAGGAAAAAGTTCCAGAATACGTTGCTTTGTAGCTTCTACTAACTCCAGCATTTCCAGCATGCTCATGTCCTCTTGATAAAGGAGATGAGTGGTGAAATCAACCAGGAATCGTAACCGGCGAAGCTTTTGTTCTTCTTGTTCAATTTCTTTTTGAGTGGCCATTAGAAATAAAATTTTAAGTTGAAAGTTACAATGAATCTAAAAATTCCCGAAAGCGCTTGATGTGGCTACCCTTCCAATAAACACGCAGGCAATGTGGGCATTGATAAAAGAACTCGGTGCCATCTCTGATAGATTTAGGAATATTGTCTGGTAGTTTATCTTTTGGTAGCGGATGTACTTCGGTATTACACAAGGTACAAAGACGAAAGATGTACGAAGAGGTGTCTAAGTTAAAGGTTACAATAACTTGCTTGAGTTGTACCTTGGGATGATTGGATTCTACCAGTAGATGTTGCACGGAATCGGCCTGTGAGAGTAAATGTTTATTTCGGGTAAGGAGCAAGCGGTTTTCATCTCTGGCAATTTTCAATAGCTCCATTGCAGAAAGATTAGGATTGTAGAAAGTATCATAGCCGAGGATGCGTAACCAACGTGCTAATTTCCCTAACATGACATCCACTGCAAACTTAATTGCATCTGCTTCACATTTCATTATTTTTAGGCATCTTAGGTGAATCTGTAAAGGTGATTTCTCGAATTTTACCCTTAATAAAAAATACGTTTAAAATAACAAAAATGCAAGTTATTGTTGAACTTTTTCGCAAATGGATGTTTGGAGTATTTCTTTTAACCGTTTGTATTTCGTCTGTAGTTCAGGATGTGATTGCTCCGAAATGTCCAACGCCTGCAGTGCTAATTCTCGATATATTTGAACTAAAAGTGGGGATTCCTGTGCTAATGCTTGCAAATGAGCTTGAACAGTTTTCACATCTCCACGTAAAATCGGACCAGTGAGGGCTTTGCTCGGGTCTTGGTGATGCATGTTTTTCACTACTCCCTGAAGCAATGGCAACAAAATTTTCCAAGGTTTTTGCAAACTGATGTTTAGTTTTTTTAATAACTCCTCCGCCAGTGCCATCAGCACTACCACGTAGTTCGAGGCGAACACACAGGCTGCATGATAAACTGGTTTTGTCTCTGGAGAAATTACCAATGGGATTCCTTTCATACGCTGTACTAATTCAGTTAGAATTGTCACAGCTTTTTCTTCCCCCTCTATGCCAAAATAGGTGCCAGTAATTTTGTTGGCTTCATCTTCTATTCCGGAGAAGGTCTGTATTGGATGTAGAGAAGCTACTATTGCGCCCTTAGCTTTTAGCGGTATTAGAACTTGGGAAGTAGTAGCACCAGAGGTGTGTGCTACCACAGTGTTAGTCAAATCAACTGTAGAATTACACAAATTTTGCGCTACAGTAGGGATTTGGTCGTCAGGAACTGTGAGCAGGAGTACATCCAAGAGGGGCCAATTTCCCATTTCACTAATTATGCAGGAGTTGGGTAGTTGTTTAGCCACTTGTTTGGCATTCTCGAGGTAACAATCCATTATTAATGATATCCGGTAACCCACTTGATTCAGGCGCAGAGCCAGAGCGCGCCCCACTCGCCCCGCGCCTATAAGTCCGATATTGTAGTTTATTTTTTCCATGGTGCTCAAGTTGCCGCATATGAGTGATATTGAATGTTAGGGGGCGGCATTCCAGATTAGTACTTTATTCCCTTTGCAAATGCCAGTGTCCATAAGGCCCGACGTTTAAAAGCAAATCGAGGACAGAAAGATTAGGTAAAAAATCGCCAAACTGCTGATTATATGGTTCGACATTTGGAGAAATCCATTGACAGCCGAATCCCTGTTGGACTAAAATCCGATCGTCAAAAAACGACCGGGCATCACTTTCTACCACATAGGTGTCGCAAGAAAAAGTTTCAAGATAGCGCACGACCTTTTGTTCCCGCAAGCCAGTTGCTTCTACCTGCGAAGCAAGGACGACTTTTGCCTTAATGTGGAATTGTTGAACGAGAAACTCCAACAAGTGATGATTTAACTCAATAAGGAATGTCCATGATTGTTGATATGTATGTTTTAGCCAGTCGGCGTATGTCTCCCAAAAAGGAGCATTTTTGTAGTTAACTAATATGGTGCGGAAATGCTGTTTACTCCAGGTGGTGTCGGGCTTTATTTGTACCCGACAAAGTGGTTGTCCCTTCATTCCTTTGCTAAGTACAGGTATGGTAATCCACTGCCAACCATTGACCGTTTTGATTGGGGCCCGGTTGATTTGGGTGGAAGAGGAGAATGGCTGAATATCTAAAAGCACTACTACATCAGCCATGAGCAATTTTTTAAAATAAACCTGCCTTGGCCAATATTTAGGAGTAAAGGTAGCTAATTTCATAGTGCAGAATTAAATTGTCTCGACGATTGATGATTCAATAATAATATACAAATTCCCAGAGATGCTTGCAACTACAATGTTTGAAGTTGAACACATTTCTCGGATTTTCCAATCTCTTTTTAGAAATATTTTGCTGGAGATTCGTTGATAAATCATTTGCAAAAGCTCTATTTTTTTTGTATATTGTTTTTAACTTTAACCAGTCAAGAGTGGAAAAATTTTTCAGACTAGAATCAAACAAATGCAGAAAAGGAGGTTAGTATGGGATTAGTAACAACCAAAGGGATGTTCAAACGTGCATACGATGGTGGGTATGCTATTGGTGCGTTTAATGTCAACAACATGGAAGTTATTCAGGGTGTGGTGGAAGCTCTTGCCATGGGGAATGCACCAGGCATTTTGCAGATTTCCAAAGGTGCTCGGCAATATGCTGGGATGACCTATTTGCGTAAATTAGTGGAAGCTGCACTGGAAGAACACAAAGAGTTGGAGCTTGCCGTCCATCTTGATCATGGTCCTGATTTTGAACTTTGCAAAGCTTGTGTAGACGACCCCATTTTTACCTCGGTAATGATTGATGCTTCCGCTTTACCCCTCGAAGAAAACATCAGAATTACTAAGCAAGTAGTAGATTACGCTCATGCTGCGGGTAAAGTAGTAGAGGCTGAACTGGGCAGGTTGGGTGGTATCGAGGAACATGTGCAGGTAAGTGAAAAGGAAGCATTTCTAACCGATCCAGATGAAGCAGAGATTTTCGTAGAACGTACCAAAGTAGATTCTTTAGCAGTAGCTATTGGTACTTCGCACGGAGCATACAAATTCAAGGGAGAACCTGTGTTGGCATTAGATCTGGTAGAAGAACTTACCCGTCGTTTAAAGGGTTTCCCACTGGTGATGCATGGTTCTTCATCGGTTCCCCAAGAATTGGTAGAGCTGTGTAACAAATACGGTGGTCAATTGCCCAATGCCAGAGGCGTACCAGAAGAAATGATCTCCAAAGCTGTGAAAATGGGGATTTGCAAAGTTAACATCGACACAGACATTCGTCTGGCAATAACGGCAAAATTGCGAGAGTTTTTTGCTACTCAGCCTTCGGTATTTGACTACCGTAAGTATCTTGCCCCAGCTCGGGATGCTGTGCGGAATATGGTACTGCACAAACTCGATGTGCTGGGTTGCAAGGGTAAAGCAGTAACCTGAGAAGCGATGTGGCTAAGTGTTACAAGGAGGCATAATCTAAGGAGATTATGCCTTTTTAATTTACTCTTGTGTTGTCGGTAAGTTAATGAGGATAGAAACTTATGATCAAACACTGGGAAATCTTTTGTGACTTTGATGGGACTATTACCTATAATGATGTAGGAGATGTTTTGTTCGAGACGTTTGCAAATTCCGAATATCAACGTGCTCTTAAAGATTGGCAAGCGGGAAGGATTTCTTCTCGCCGTAATCTGGAACGAGTGTGCGCTGCTGCCAGAGTTACCAGGACTCAATTAGAACAATTGTGCGACAGTCAAAAAATCGATCCCACTTTTTCCGAACTGGTTGAATATTGTCGATCCCGCACCTACCCGTTGATAGTGTTGAGCGATGGGTTGGATTTCTACATCAAGCGGATTCTGGAAAACTACCACTTTGGCTACTTAGAAGTCCGAGCCAATCATTTGTGTTTTGTTAATACCAATCGGATTGTTCCCCAGTTTCCTTACTGGCAACACACTTGTGGAGCGTGTGCAAATTGTAAAGGTTATCATCTGCGTCAGAGTCGGGAACAAGGGAATTACACTATTTACATAGGTGATGGACTTTCAGATCGTTGTGCTGTCAAAGAAGCTGATGTACTGTTTTCTAAGGGCGAATTGATGGAATACTGCCAACGTCACCAGGTGCACTTTTTCCCCTATTCAAACTTTAACGATATTGTGCAAAAATTGCAGGAGCTGGAAAACAGGGAAACTCAAATAAATTAAACATCGTAAAACACAATAGCATGAGGTAAAAAGCTGTATTTTCAACAACATTCTTGTCAATCAGAGTTGGTGAAGTTTTAATCTCTTAAACATTCACAAGGAGGTGTGCGGGATGAAAACTTTCTGGGATAAAATCAAGAAAGGCGTAGATGAGGGGGCAGCTTATCTCTCTGAGAAAACTGAGCAATTTACTCGCATTGGTAAATTAAAAATGGATATTTTGGGACTCAAGCGCAAAATTGAGGCAAAGTTCGCCAGACTGGGAGAGTATGTTTTTCAGTCGATTGTGCAGGAAGAGAGCAAGAGTAAAAATATAGCTGACGATGAAGAAATCATGAAAATGGTTGAGGAAATTAACAACTTGCAAAAACAACTAGATGAGAAGAATGAAGAATTAGAGATGGTAAGTAAAAGCAAAAGACCCGAAGCCACATCCGAACAATCTGTGGCAGAGTAACAGATTGAAATTAAAAGTGTTAAGAACACTCGGTATCTTGTTTCACAAGTCATTCTCGGGGAGAGAAGATTGTACTTATCAGTTATTCGGTTCTTTGTGGTGGGGCTGTGCTGCCTTTTCGTTTCTAATACAAGTGCTCAGGAAAATGTGTCCGATTTTTCTGACTCACTTTCTCAGGAGATTACCGTTGCCGCAGTTGGAGACATAATGTTGGGCAACTGGGTTGTCGACTATTTGAAAACTGAAGGATGTGATTATCCCTTTCGTCAAATCAGGAACATCCTGCAAGATTCTCAACTTTGTATTGGCAATCTAGAGGCCCCGTTTGCAATCAACGGTGAAGCAATTGAAAAAGCTTTTGTCTTTCGTGTTCACCCCAGATATGCTAAAGCTTTGAAGTTAGCAGGTTTTGATGCCGTCAGTTTGGCCAACAACCATATCATGGATTATGGGATTATGGGATTACGCCAGACGCTTCGAACTTTGGACAGTCTGGGGATTCATTGTGCAGGTGCGGGAGTGAATCTGCAAGAGGCATTTAGCCCGGCCCGTCTCTCAGTCGGTAAAAACAAGATTGCCTATTTCGCCTTTTCTATGACTTTACCCAAAGAATTTTGGGCTACGGAAAAAACTCCTGGCACTGCCTATCCTTATTTGGCAGTAATTCAAGACTCGATAAGTAAGATGCACCAGCAGGGTTTTTTTGTTATTGTCTCATTTCATTGGGGCAAGGAGTTACAGGATACCTTGCGATACTATCAGCAGCCAATGGCACACGCAACTATTGACGCAGGTGCCGATCTGGTAGTTGGTCATCATCCCCACGTTCTACAAGGGTTTGAAATCTACAAAAACCGTTTAATCGCTTACAGTCTGGGAAATCTTATCTTTGGTTCGTACAGCGAGAATGCTCGCTGTAGTGTGATCCTCAAGGTAAAATTATCTCGCTCACATCTTTGTTCAGCAAAAATTTTCCCCATCAATGTCTACAACCGCGAGGTACAATTTCAACCCCGGATTTTGCCTGCTAAACAGGCAAGAAAACTATTTCAGCACTTAAATGCTCTTTCCCGGCCTCTCAATGGTGGTTACGATGTCTTCGACGAAAATGGCAATCTGAAAATTAGAAATCAGGAATCAGTTAAATTTTAATAAGTTACCAAAATTTCATTTAATTGTAAATGGGACTACTATGGACTTGTTTGAATCTACCCGAAAGGGGGAAAAGGACAAGCGCTATCAGCCGCTGGCTGATCGAGTTCGTCCCAAAACTCTGGACGAATTTATCGGACAGGAGCATATTCTTGGGCCAGGTAAGATCTTGCAAGAAGCAATCTTATCTGACCAGCTGATGTCAATGATTTTTTGGGGACCTCCAGGGACAGGAAAAACAACACTGGCTTACATAATCGCTGCTGAGACTAATTCTGACTTTTTCGCTCTTAGTGCCGTTACTTCGGGAGTTAGCGAGGTACGTAAAATTCTGGAACGTGCTCGGCTAAATTTGAGACTGAACAAACGTACTATTTTGTTCATTGACGAGATCCATCGTTTCAACAAAGCCCAACAGGATGCTTTGCTCCATGAGGTGGAAGATGGAACAATTCTGTTAATTGGTGCTACCACGGAGAATCCTTCTTTTGAGGTAATTTCGCCACTGCTTTCTCGTTGTCGGGTGTTTAAGCTCAATCCGTTGAGCGAAACGGAGCTTAAGCAGATCATCGAGCGTGCCTTGCAGCAAGACGTTGAGTTGCGCCGCCTGGCTGTCCAATTGGATGAAGATGCTTGCGCTCTGATTGTTCATCTGGCTAACAGTGATGCGAGAGTTGCCTTAAACGCCTTAGAAATGGCGGTTAAACTTGCCCAGCGCAAACGAGATGATGGTGTACACGTTACCCGAGCAGACGTGGAACAGGCTTTTCAACAGCGCGCTTTGTTTTACGACAAAAAAGGGGACTATCATTACGATACTATTTCGGCATTTATTAAAAGCATTCGTGGCTCTGATCCCGATGCGGCTGTCTACTGGATGGCACGGATGATTGAAGCCGGTGAAGATCCTAAATTCATCGCCCGACGTATGATAATTCTTGCCTCCGAGGATATTGGCAACGCTGATCCTTTAGCCCTGGTGATAGCCACTGCCGGATTTACCGCTGTAGATTACATTGGCATGCCGGAAGGCCGAATTGTATTGTCCCAAGTGGCAACGTATTTAGCTTCGGCTCCCAAAAGCAATGCGGCGTTTTTAGCTATTGAAAAGGCACTTCAGGAAGTCAAAAGTACCGAATTGGAATCTGTACCCCTGCACCTGCGAAATGCTCCCACTCCCTTGATGGAACAACTTGGTTATGGTAAGGATTATAAATATGCTCACAGTTACGAAGACCATTTTGTAGAACAAAATTATCTGCCTGAAAAACTAAAAGATAAGATTTTTTATCATCCTACTGATATTGGCTCTGAGAAAATGATTAAGGAGCGGCTTGAAAAATTGTGGCCAAAACGTAAAAATTCAGCTAAGAAGGAGAAGACAGAATGAATCGCAGCAAAGTTGCTATTGGAGTAGATTTAGGTGGAACTAATCTTAAACTGGCTATAGTTTCCAATAGTGGTGAAATTCTTCACGAAACAGTACGTCCAACAGGTGCTGAGAACGGACCAGACTATGTACTTACGCAAGTTGAAGAAGGAATTGCCGAATTGTTGTCATTCACAAAGGGGCACAATCTGGTAGGGATTGGTATCGGGTCGGCTGGACCGGTAGACTTTAAAAATGGAATAGTACACCATCCTCCCAATTTTCCGGACTGGGAAGTTGAACCCGTTCGAGACCGAATTGTGAAACGTTTCGAATTGCCTACTTTTGTAGATAATGATGCTAATGTAGCTGCACTTGCCGAAGGTACTGTTGGGGCAGGAATCGGGTACGACTATTTTCTTTGCATTACCCTTGGGACTGGCGTAGGATGTGGAATAGTACTCGATGGTGAAGTCTACCGAGGCAAACTTGGCGCGGCGGGTGAATTTGGCCACACCACAATCAAGTACGATGGCCTGCTGTGCAATTGTGGCAATTATGGCTGCGTGGAGCGTTATGTAGCTGCCAAAGGTATGGTAGAACGGGCAGTGCAGAAACTTAGCGAATTCCCCGACTCTAAGCTAAAAGGGCTACATGGCGATAATCCCCACAAGAAGATAACACCAAAGCTGATTAGTCAGTTAGCCATTGCCGGCGACAAGCTGTGTTTGCAGGTGCTTCAAGAAACTGGTGAGCTATTGGGAATAGCGCTGGCCTCAGTAGTTAATCTATTAAATGTTGAACTGATTATTTTAGCTGGCGGAATTTATAATGCCGGCGATTTACTTTTTAAGCCGACTATGGATTCAATCCGGAAACATGCCCTGCCTATGCCCGCGTCGATTGTGAAATTGGTAAAGGCCCAATTAGGCGAAAAAGCCGGAGTGATCGGCGCTACCCAAATGGTCTTCCGAAATGTGTAAAATTCACAAACCATAAAATTAGCCTACATGTCATCAACTCTCTGCATTCGATTAGACAGCAAAAGATGCTTACAGATTGTATTCTCTCTTTGGACTGCAATCCTCTTTTGGGGTTTTGAGGCGTGCTGTTATTCCCAGCAAAAATCTTTGCCAGACACCATGACCTCGGTGACCCAACCATCACCCACCAGGAAATCAGAACTCGACACGGTAGTTGAGTACGAAGCCCAACGCATTGAAAGTGACGCTGAGGCCAGGATTACTTACCTTATCAATAACGCTATCGTCAAATATCGAGGTATGATTCTAACTGCTGGTAAGATTACAATCAACTGGGACAAAAATTTACTTATTGCCGAAGGACTTCCGGATACTATTTCGACCGTACGGCAAAATCCTGGTGGTTCTGCCGACAGTGTTACTTACAGGCAATTTCCTCAATTTTCCGAAGCTGGTCAGACGATTAGTGGGGAACGAATGACCTACAATTTTAAAACTAAAAAAGGGTTAGTCATTAGGGGGCGTACCAAATATGAGGAAGGTTATTATTATGGTAAGAAAATTAAGAAAGTGAACGATAAGGTTTACTTTGTGAAGCATGGCTATTTTACTACCTGCAGTATTCCAGATACACCTCATTATCATTTCGAAAGTCTCAAAATGAAGATGATTTTTCAAGACAAGGTAATAGCTAAACCAATTGTTCTTTACATCAAACGCGTTCCTGTTGCATTTTTACCATTTGGTATTTTCCCCTATCGGCGTGGTCGTCATTCAGGCATTCTCATTCCTCGTTACGGCGAAAGTTACACAGAAGGTCGCTATTTGCGGGGTCTAGGCTACTACTGGGCACCCAGCCAGTACTGGGATGCTCGTCTTGAGGTTGATTATTACGAAAAAACGGGATTTCTTTTTCATGGGAACCTTAACTATGCTATCCGTTATCTCTTGCGAGGTACTCTTTCCGGTTCTCTGCTGCGAAAACATTCCACCACTGGCGGAAAACAACGACGTTGGGACCTGGGGATTACTCATCAGCAGCAAATTGACCCCACTATCTCTTTAAATATTTATGGAAGATTTGTCAGCGATCAGAGTTACTATCGTGACTTCAGTGCCAATCGACAACAGCGCCTGATGCGAGAAATCCGCTCTAATGCTACCCTGGCCAAAGTATGGCAGGGTAAATCAACCAGCCTTACTATTAACCTTTCACAAGTTCACAATCTGGATACTGAAAGTAAAACAGAAACCTTGCCGCGGATCAGTTTTCGTCGCGGTCAACAAGCACTGTTCGAATTGTTCAAGGGGAGGAAAAAAATCGATCGTTATTCCTGGGAGAGTCGCAAGGATGATTCCAAAAAATGGTACGAGTCAATTTACTTTTCTTATTTTTCTCAACTAATTAACCAGCGACAACAATTTAAAGTTGCCGATCAGTGGCAACGTAGCAGCAAACTTGGAGTAAATCATCAGTTAAATTTTTCCAGCCCTCAGAAAATTTTTCGCTGGTTCACGGTTAGTCAGTCCCTTTCCTATCGGGAAATTTGGGTGGATCGGCGTAAGGAGTATTATTGGGACTGGAATGAGAATAAGGTTAAATCGCGCAATGTGTTTGGTTTTGCTGCTCGACGCACCTTTACTGCCAGCATTGCAATGAGTACAAAACTGTACGGCATGTTCTATCCCCATATCGGACAGATTCAAACACTGCGGCATGTACTAACTCCGGGCATTTCCTTTAGTTACCATCCTGATTTTAGCGATCCCAAGTTTGGTTATTATCAAACCATTGTCGATACTGGCGGTAAAATTTACAGTTATGATCGGTTTGATGGTAGTTTATTTGGTAGTACTCCTCGCGGGGCAGAGAAAAACTTATCCTTCAGTCTCCGTAACCTTTTTCAACTCAAAACCGGCAGCGGTGTCCAGGAAAAGAAAATCGACCTGTTTACTTTCGACACTTATTCCAGCTACAATTTTGAAGCTGATTCGCTGAATTTCTCCAATCTGGTTTCCAGTTTTCGAGCTCAGCCTTTCCGCAACGTCAGTGTGCTTATTAATTTTACCCATAGTCTCTATCAATTTGATGTTGAAAGTAGGCGTAAGGTAAATCAATATCTATTTGATAAAAATCCCTGGGCCCCCCTGCGATTGACTAATTTTAGGTTGAGTTCCAATATTAGGCTGAGTAGTAGTATGTTCCGTCGGAAGAAAACAGAAAAGCCAGACACTACCAGTTTAGAAGAAGAACTTCCTGGTGAAACCCTCAGTCGTCGCTTCGATGTGGAAACTATGAGCTTCAATCAACAAATTCCCTGGTCAATAAACCTTTCAATTAATTACAATCTGAACAAAAGTAATCCTCAAAATCCAACCAGGTATTTTTGGTTAAATTTGACTTCTAGTATCCAATTGACTACCAATTGGCGCGTCCGCTATAATGCCCGTTTTGACTTGGAGAAAAAGACGGTAGTAGCGCAAGACGTCATGATCTACCGGGATCTGCACTGTTGGGAGGCATCCTTCGCATGGACACCCACTGGACCGTACAAACGTTTTTATCTACGCATTAATGTAAAAGCTCCTATGCTACGAGAATTGAAGGTGGAAAAGCGAGGAGGTCGGGCGGCCTTCTTTGGCTATTGAAATAACACTTTTTTGCTATTTATTGCTTCCTGCAGAATCAGATGAATTCTAAGCCTTTCCTTTATTCTTACTATTAATTCTCAAAATTTAAAATTAAACCTTAAGATATTTCCAAATTTGGTCGATATAATAACGTAGAGAAGCGACGAAATTGATCAAATACAGAGGGGCAACTTGACATGAAATACAAAAATGTATTAATAGGGTTTATTTTATTGTTTTCACCTGCAATTGTAAATGCCCAGAGCCCGACGATGTCTTCGCCATTTGTCCATGCTAAAAAAGTTTATGTTGATCAAAAATCAAAGATTATTTATTGGCCAATTTCGATACCTTTTTATATTAGACTTGCTGTTTCAGAAGAGGAAGGTGCTTCTTCTTATTTGCTCCAGAATACAAGCGGCTCAAGCTCCACAAACCTGTCAGAACATGTTGTCAGGGGCGTTAAAATAGAAATGTCTGGGCCTCAGTTCATAAGATGGTATAATTGTGCAACAAAGGATACGGTACTGTTCAAATTCTTTGCTGATGGTGATGCGCCTAATTCCACTGCGAATATGAGCGGGGCTGCAAAATATGTCGCCGGAGATAAAGTGATTTATGGTAGAGGATTAAAATGCACTATTTCATCCGAAGATTCTATGGTAGGAGTTAAAGATACTTATGTTTCTATTGATGGTAGGGAATTTGAGCCTTATCGAACAGAATTGTATTTTGACCAGGAAAAAGATTATAATCTAAGATTCTATGCTGTTGATCTAGTGGGGAATGCAAGTTCCCCTAAAGAG
>Ga0164318_10003288_pt1 | contig 15277 bp, 12 predicted proteins | sample GuaBasSedimGuay9_FD_113734 | JGI IMG/M metagenome (GOLD analysis project Ga0164318, IMG submission 113734) | Subseafloor sediment microbial communities from Guaymas Basin, Gulf of California, Mexico - Guay9, Core 4571-4, 0-3 cm | ecosystem: Environmental > Aquatic > Marine > Hydrothermal vents...
AAGAAAAAGCTTGTCAGCTACCATGATTTCAACGAATCAGCCCGTGCCGGCCAATTAGTCGATTTGCTCCATGAAGGAAAGTCGGTTGCTGTAGTCACGGATGCTGGTTCACCGGGAGTGTCGGACCCTGCTTATCGGGTAGTACGGGCCGCCATTGATGGTGGTATCGAAGTAGTGCCTCTCCCCGGCCCCAGCGCTATTCTTCCCGCTCTGACCGCTTCCGGTTTGCCTACCGACCGGTTCTTCTTTGAAGGTTTCCTCCCTAATAAATCAGGAGCTCGACGTACCAGGCTGGGAAAACTGCAAGATTTCCCCAACACCCTTATTTTCTTTGAGTCGCCCCATCGGGTTGTGAAGTGCCTGACCGACATGGAAACCGTTCTCGGCAACCGCCAGGCCTGCCTGGCACGGGAAATTACAAAACTGCATGAGCAATTCATTCGCGGATATATTAATGATATCCTGAAGACAATTACCGGACGCAGCATCAAAGGCGAGATTGTTCTGGTTATTGCTGGAAACGCCTATCGGACATCGGGGAAGGAATCTGAGTGAATATACTTCCGCTACACCGGTCATACTTATTTGATCGCCTTATCGTGGGATATTCGCTTCTGATGATACTGCTCATCCTGTTAATCGGAAGACCACTTGCCGGATACTGGGACGAGATACTCTTCTATACCACAATGGCGATTATTGTGATTTTGATTACGCGTTACATTAATGAAAACCACAGTGAGCTTTTTCGTCTCCTGCGCCTTCTCTACCCTGTGTTGCTATTCACTTTCTTTTATCGAACTACTGGCGGATTGATGTTCCTTGTCTTTGACAAATTCTATGACTTGCAACTTTGCGCCTTTGAAAAAGCTCTTTTCAGTGTCAATCCAACACTTTATATCGATGCCAACTTACTCACACAATGGCTTACTGAACCATTTTCTTTGTGCTATTTCTGCTACTATTTTATGATACCGGCATTCTTTGCCATAATTTTTTTTCGTCGTGATTATTTTGTGGTTCGCAGTGCAATGAGTGCAGTTTGCCTTATGTTTTTTCTTTCGTATCTTTCGTTTTTCTTGTATCCTGTCGAAGGTCCTCGATGGCACTTTGTTAGCCTTTACCAAAACGCCATCGAAGGTCCTGTGTTCAGACCATTGGTGGAAATGGTAATTAATAATGGAGCTGTTCGAGGAGGCTGTATGCCATCATCACATTTCGGCGTTGCGCTTGTACTGACGATGTATACTTTTCGCTACTACCGGAGGTGGATAGCTTGGGCGACAACTGCCCTTACGGTTGGGATCGGAATCGGTGCAGTGTGGGGACGTTTTCACTATGTTTCTGATATAATAATCGGTGGCCTGATGGGATTGACCGCAACATTGATAGCTTGGAAATATGCCCGGTGTGAATCGATCGAACAACGCCAGGCTTAAAAAAAAGAGAAACGCATTATGCATCCTGAACTTTTTAGAATTGGTTCTTTTGCCATCCGTGTTTATGGCGTTATGCTGGCCCTTTCGTTTTTTGTGAGCGTACTGTATATCAAACATATTTGTCTCAAATACGAACGTCCTTTTAATCAATTCATTAACATTGCCTATATCATGATTTTTGGTGGCGTGATTGGGGCCAGACTGTTCTACGTTTTGTTCCATCTTGGGGAGTTCAGTGGAAATTGGATGGCGTCATTCAATCCTTTTCATTCAGAACACTTCGGAATTGCAGGGCTTAATTTGTACGGCGGAGTTATAGTTGCAATAGCCGGTTCCCTGGCCTATACGCGATGGAAAAAGATGTCGGTACTGGACACCTTTGATTTTTTCTCTCCAACCCTTGGAATCGGCCTGGCTATTACACGTATTGGTTGTTTTTTCAACGGTTGCTGTTTCGGCACACCTACCAATCTACCCTGGGGGGTATCTTTTCCTGAAGGATCTATCCCTTACTACGTATATCAAAGCGCAGCTATTCATCCAGCGCAGCTATACAGTTCTCTGTATGGTCTCGGTCTGTTTATTCTTTTGCATTACATGATGAAGCGTCGGGCATTTGTAGGACAACTTATCGCGGCGCTGTTTATGGTTGAAGCTGTGTTCCGGTTTGCAATCGAGTACGTTCGCTACTATGAGGAGGCTATGCACTTCTCGCTTTGGGGAATTGAACCAACTTACAACCAAGTGATATCGATTCTGTTATTCCTGCTGGGTCTTGGCATATATATCTGGCAAAGAAAACACGGCCAACTCGTTACTAGTTAACACACTTCAGCCATGTAGGTCAAAGTTTCCTGTCGGCTTGACATTGAGAACAAAGCTCCTTACCACTGTCTGTTGAGTGTTTTTCAATAAACCACTTCATCTCTATATCCCAATGCTTGACACCAGGCCTGCGACAAATCATCATACGATATGTTTCTTCCCACTACACAAGAAGAACTACATCGACTCGGTTGGAAAGCTCTCGATGTCATCCTGGTGACCGGTGACAGCTATATCGACAGTCCGTATATCGGGGTCGCTGTAATCGGGAAAGTACTCGTTGATGCTGGCTTTCGTGTAGGCATCATTGGTCAACCAGATATCAACACGGACCATGACATTACTCGCCTTGGGAACCCGAAGCTTTTCTGGGGGGTTACCGGAGGCTGTATTGATTCCATGGTTGCCAATTATACAGCCCTGAAAAAGAAAAGAAGGTCTGACGACTACACTGCCGGCGGCAAGAATATCCGTCGTCCGGATCGAGCGATCATTGTCTACAGTAACCTGATCCGACGTTATTTCAAGGATACCTCACCAATTGTTCTCGGCGGAGTCGAGGCGAGTATGCGACGCATTTCCCATTATGACTACTGGAGTGACAGCATTCGCCGTTCTATTCTCTTTGATGCCAAAGCTGACTACCTGATTTATGGCATGGGGGAACGAAGTACTATCGAGCTGGCCTCAAAATTACGTGATGGACAGAGTGTTGAAAACATCAAGGGAATGTGCTACATAACCAAGGAACCGAAACGTGATTACATTATGCTCCCCTCGCATGACAAAGTGGCACGTGATAACCGCGCACTCATCGACATGTTTCACACTTTCTACCGAAACAACGATCCGGTCACTGCCAAAGGTCTTTGTCAACAGCAAGACACCAGGTACCTGATTCAGAATCCTCCGGCTCCATATCTCAATGAACAGGAACTCGACCATGTACACGGGCTTGACTATGAACGAAATCTACACTCTTACCACAGCAAGGACGGACAGGTTAAAGCGTTGGAGACAATCCGGTTTGCAGTTACCACCCATCGCGGATGTTATGGCGAGTGCAATTTCTGTTCGATAGGTGTTCATCAAGGGCGGACTGTGCGTTGCCGAAGTGAACAATCAATTATTGAAGAAGTAAAACTGTTGACCCGGCACACGGAATTCAAGGGTAATATCCACGATGTTGGAGGACCAACTGCCAACATGTACGGCTTTGAGTGCCCGCGAAAAGCTACCAAAGGCAACTGCAATGACAAACGATGTGTATATCCAAAAGTGTGTCGAACACTCAAGCCGAACCATTCAAGACAGACAGACCTGCTTAAACGCATCATGGATATCCCCCGGGTAAAGCGAGTCTTTGTAGCCTCGGGAATACGATATGACCTTGTTCTGGCTGACAAGCAGCATGGTTCGGAGTACCTCAGACAATTGGTACAGCACCATGTGTCCGGACAACTGAAACTGGCTCCAGAGCATTCGGAAGATAGCGTACTGGCTCTGATGGGCAAACCAAAGCAGAAAGATTTGATTGATTTTCGCAGAAATTTCCTGCACTATACTAAGCGAACCGGCAAGAAACAGTTTCTCACTTATTATTTAATTGCAGCCCATCCGGGCTGCACAGAGCAACACATGAGAGACCTTAAGAAATTCACAGGGCGTGAGCTTAAAATGAATCCGGAACAGGTCCAGGTTTTTACGCCGTTGCCATCGACATATTCAGCGTTGATGTACCATACTGAAGTAAACCCATTTACTGGTGACCCTGTGTTTGTCGAGAAAAGTCTAGCTGGCAAACAGCGCCAGAAAAAAATTATCATTGAAAAAAGAAGAAAGTAAACAGGCTGTGCCTGATGCATCGAATCTCTAACTTCTGTACGCCTGTACAAAATCTTTGTTCAAATCCTGATATTTGGACTGGTCGCCAAATGGGCCGGAGTCGTGGATTGGATAAGGATTGACATCCTCGCTCTGTAACGCCTATATTCCCAATTCAACAGTACCGAAGGACGCAGCCTGTCCAGATTGAGGCTAAAAGCGGCTGCCATATAAGGGAGTTTCTTTCTTGCATAAAGAGAATATGAACGGATCATTATCGGCCAGGATTGCTGTTTTCATCTCCGGAGGAGGCTCTAATCTTCAGGCATTGATCGATGCCTCCAGGTCTGGCCTCCTGCACGGCGAGATCGTACTGGTTATTTCCAACCTGCGCAAAGCGTACGGCCTCGAGCGCGCCCGCAAGGGTGACATTGATACTTTTGTCTTCAAGAAAAAAAAATACGAATCACTCGAAGCCGCCGATGCTGACCTGCTCGCCCGGCTTAAGCAACACAAAGTAGAATATATTGCCTTGGCCGGATATCTAAAGCTCCTGCCGGATAATGTTGTCAAAGCTTTCCATGGCAAAATAACCAATATCCACCCTGCCCTGTTACCCAAATATGGCGGCAAGGGAATGTTTGGTCACCATGTTCATGAAGCTGTCCTTGCTTCGGGAGATAAAGAGTCAGGGGTAAGCATTCACCTCGTGGATGAGATATATGATAGCGGTCGCATCCTGCATCAGGTTAAGGTGCCGGTATTACCAGATGACACCCCTGATTCGCTGGCTGCACGTGTGCTGGAGCAGGAACACAAGTGGTATGCCCGAATTCTGGATAAACTGATAAGAGGAGAATATGAAAACCAACATGACTGACACGGTCCTTACTACGGATATCAAGGAATTCCCTCTCATGGTGCGCGGGAAAGTGCGCGATGTCTACGATCTGGATGACAGGCTGCTGTTTGTCGCTTCCGACCGTATTAGCGCTTTCGATGTCGTAATGCCCAATGGTATTCCGGGCAAAGGCAAAGTCCTGACAGCCATGTCGCTGTTCTGGTTTGATTTCCTGCGCGATGTCGTCGACAATCATCTGGTTACAGCCAACATTGACGAGTACCCTGATCCGTTGCGCAAGTACGAAGATGTCCTTGAGGGACGCTCAATGATAGTCACCAAGGCCGAACGAATTGATTGTGAATGTATAGTGCGCGGGTATATTTCCGGATCGATGTGGAAAGAACTCAAAGCAGCTCGCAAAGAAGGCAGCAACACTGTTCACGGCTTTGACTTTCCTCCTGATATCATGGAATCAGGAAAACTTCCCAAGGCGATTTTTACCCCATCCACTAAGAATGATTTCGGCCACGACGAAAACATCAGCTATATGCAACTGGTCGATCTCATCGGAGAGGAAACGGCTGCGTTGTGTCGTGACAAATCACTGGCGATTTACACCAAAGCTGCCGATTATGCCCTGACCAGGGGAATAATAATCGCCGATACCAAGTTTGAATTCGGTTTCAAAGATGGCCGATTTATCCTTATCGACGAAGTGCTCTCTCCTGACTCCAGCCGTTTCTGGCCAGTGAGCGAATACAAGGAAGGACAGGGTCAACCGTCGTTTGACAAACAGCCCGTACGGGACTACCTTGACAAGCTTGATTGGGATAAAAAGCCACCCGCACCGGCTCTGCCGGACGAAGTAGCAAAAGCCTCGGCGGATCGCTACCGCGAAGCTCAGCGGCTACTTACGGGCAAGTAAGGTACGATGCGTGCGGCAGATGTCCTAAACAGGCGATGGTTGCTCGACTGCGATGTAGTCATATAGGATGGAAACCTATCACGGAGAGATATGATGAATGGTGAAGTGAAGATAAAAAGAGCCTTAATATCAGTTTCAGACAAAACCGGCATCGAAAAACTCGCTCAGGGATTGGCCGATATGGACGTTGAAATACTGTCCACTGGCGGGACGCTAAAAACTATTAAGGATGCCGGACTGCATGCCATATCGGTATCCACCTTCACCGGTTCACCGGAGATACTTGATGGCCGCGTAAAGACACTGCATCCAAAGATACACGCTGGCCTGCTGGCTCGCCGCGACAATCAGTCCGACTTGGAGACCATCAATGAAGCTGATTACCGCTTAATTGATCTCGTTGTAGTTAATCTGTATCCCTTTGAACAGACTATTGCTCGTTCCGATGCTACCGACGCTGAAATTATTGAAAATATCGATATTGGTGGTCCGTCCATGCTGCGTTCTGCATCCAAGAACTACGCCAGTGTGACGGTCGTAGTTGACCCATCCGACTATAAACAACTACTTAAAGAAATGGAAGCAAACGACGGGGCTACGAGTCTTGAGTTCCGTCGCCAGTGTGCAGCCAAGGCGTTTGCACTAACCTCACGTTACGATACTTCTATAGCTCGCTACTTTGCTGCCGCTACAAAGGAAGAAACCGAAATGTTCCCACCAACGCTTAAACCTAGTTTCACTTTCCGTTCCGGTTTACGATATGGCGAAAACCCGCACCAATCAGCAGCATTATACATCGCTGATGAATACAAAGGTCCTACTCTTCTCGATGGCCAGATTCTTTCCGGCAAAGAACTTTCGTACAACAACTATGGCGACCTCGACTCATGCCTCGACATGCTTCTTGATTTCAAGGAGCCTTTTGCCTGTGTCGTCAAGCATGCCAATCCGTGCGGAGCCGCAGTGGGGGAAACAATTGCGCAGGCATACAAAGACGCTTACGACAGCGACCCGTTGTCGGCTTTTGGCTCGATCATTGGCCTAAACCGCGAGGTTGATATCGACTGCGCCAAACTGTTACATGAAACCCCATTTGTCGAATGTATGATAGCGCCATCCTTTACCAAAGAGGCATTCAAACTGCTCAAGCGCAAGAAAGCTCGCCGGTTGCTGGCTCTGCCACAGATTGCCGAAGGTTTCCCCACAGGCTACGTTGTATCCAAATACATCAGGGGGGGATTACTTCTGCAGGCACAGGATGAACTTGAAACCAATCCTGACGAACTGAAAGTTGTTACCAAACGCGAGCCTACACCCGAAGAATTGAAATCCTTGCTGTTTGCCTGGAAGGTTGTTAAGCATACCAAGTCCAATGCCATTGTTCTGGCTAAGGGCAACGCCACGGTCGGGATTGGAATGGGACAGACCTCACGGGTTGATTCCGGCTTCATGGCGGTCAAACGCGCTGGAGGACGAGCAAAAGGTGCGGTGATGGCTTCCGACGCCTTCTATCCAATGCCGGACGGGGTCGAGGTTGGTACCGATGCCGGAGTAACGGCGATTATCCAACCGGGTGGCTCGAAGGGGGATGATGCGGCAATTGAAGTTGCCAATAAGGCTGGTGCCGCGATGGTCTTCACCGGCCATCGTCACTTCAAGCATTAGCAGGAATTAAGAATAGCAGATCCGACAACAGTCCTGTCTCTTATAGGCTATGTTTCATAGCCGGAAGTCTTTCAACTCCACGAAACATTCACGGGTAATGACCGTACTCTTGATTAACAATGAATAAAGTCGCCTTCTGCAAAAAATAAAGGTACAATGGTGAAAAAAATAATCATCTCTGCGTTTGTTGTTATTGTTATCAGCGCTGTTCTGTTCTTTGCCATCGACGGTTCGGCCAAAAAAGATGAGGGTTCTAAAACTTTCCCAGTTGAGCAGGGTTCGATAATAGACAAAGCTCTCGCTGTGGGACGTATTGAACCAAAGAAAGAGATTTCAGTCAAGTCCAAGATTTCAGGTATCGTCAGGAAGCGGTATGTAGAGATTGGTGACTATGTGGAAACCGGAGATCCGCTCCTGGACATCGCCCCTGATCCAACGCCGCTTGAGTTCGCTGAGACTAAGCGCCAAGTGGAGTTGAACCAGGTTTCGTTCGACAATGCCAAACGCGAGTTTGACCGTACCAAAAGCTTAAAAGATAAGCAACTTATTTCTAATCAGGAGTATGATCGCGCTCTGGCTCTCTACAACGAAGCCGAGCTGCGTCTAAAACTGGCCAAAGAAAAACTCTCTTTGATTGAATCGGGAAAAACAGAAATCGCTGATCGAATTGTAGATAATATCATCAGATCACCCATCTCAGGAACGGTACTCTCGGTTCTTGTTGAGGAGGGTGACCCCATTGTTCCTCTTACTTCCTACCAGGCCGGTACTGATCTGATGACTCTGGCTCAGATGGATAATCTTATCTTCAGAGGTAACGTAGATGAGATCGATGTCGGTAAGCTCTACGAAGGAATGGTTGCCGAGATTGAGATCGGCGCTATCCCAAATAAAAAGATATCGGGAATACTACGGAAGGTTTCACCCAAAGCCCACAAAGAGGAAGGTTCAACTCTCTTTGAAGTTGAGATACAGATCGGAGAGATTGGAAAAAGTATTCTACGAGCCGGCTACAGCGCCAACGCCGATATTATCATAACGAGGAAAGAAGATATCTTGCTGGTGCCGGAACGATTGGTTCACATGGAAGACTCGGCTGCGTCAGTTGAGGTTCAGGATACCTTGGGTGTCATCACGACCCGTGACGTTGTTACGGGTCTGTCGGACGGTATCAATATCGAAATCACCGAAGGACTTGAGAAAGGCGAGTTGCTCGTCGAGCGCCCTCCGCGCGAGATAACTGGTGACTGATCGCTTTTTGAGGAATAGACTAATATAATGCCCTTTCAGATTATCAAGCAGTTCTTCAATGACATGCGTCGCCAGAAGTTACGCAGCATGCTGACTATGTTCGGTATTTTCTGGGGGACATGTTCGATTGTGTTGCTTTTCGCCTTTGGAACCGGTATCACCGAAGCTCAAATAAAGTCTCAGAAGGGAATAGGCGAAAACATTGCTATAGTCTGGCCGGGCATTACTGCCAGGGAATTCAAGGGGCTCCCGCGAGGTCGCCGCATCCGCCCCACCGAGGATGATATACGCCTTATCAAACAGAAAGCTCAGTCTATAACTCACATTTCACCGGAGTATTCGCGGTGGAATGTCAAAATGAAATACAGCCGGAATGAGACCATCCGCAATGTGGTAGGTATCTGGCCGGAGTTTGGGCTTATGCGCAATCTCATCCCGGATTACGGCTCGCGCTTTATTAATAATCTTGACCTATCTAAGAAACGACGAGTTGCCTTCATAGGCAACATCCTAAAGGAAGATCTGTTCCACGAGGAAGGAGCGGTCGGGAAAACGGTCATGATTAACAATGTACCTTTCACCGTAATCGGAGTCATGAAAGAGAAGAAACAGGACAGCTCATACAATGGGCGCGATGCCCGCAAGGCATTCATCCCTGCCTCGACATTCAGGACGATGTATTCATTTCGGTATGTTAACGATTTCGTAATTCAGTGCCCACCAACGGTTTCTATGGAGAGAGCAAAGAGGGAGGTCTACGAAATTATGGGGGCAAAATACCGCTTTGACCCGGATGACACTGAAGCATTGAAGATATGGGATACAACTCGAGGTTTTGCATTTCTGAGAAACTTCTTCCTGGCGTTCAACACCTTTTTGGTTGGCATCGGCGTAGCCACCCTAATTACAGGCGGTATTGGCGTCACGAACATAATGAATGTTGTTCTTGAAGAACGAACCAAGGAAATCGGTATCAAAATGGCTCTCGGAGCCAGGAAGAGCGCAATACTGAGTCAATTCCTGTTCGAGACTATGCTCATTACCGGCATCGGCGGGATCCTGGGGTTCCTCTTTGCGTGGGGAGTAGTATCCGGAGTTGGTATGATGGGCTTTGAAGATTATATCGGTGTACCACGAGTCAGCCTGTTCAGTGGTGTTCTGGCTATTGTTCTTTTGGGGATCATTGGCACTTTGGCGGGAATATTTCCAGCACGGCGGGCATCAAACCTCCAACCGGTACAGGCCATGAAACTATTTTAGAACGATGATAAACTTCGCTACTGTATACAACGTTTTTATTCGCGATTTTCATAAACAGAAGAAACGAATTACGCTAACACTTCTGGCTCTTGGCTGGGGAACGATTTCCATCATGCTGCTTCTGGGATTCGGTGAGGGACTACACACTCAGCTCAGTATTAACCAGAAAGGGATGGGCGACGAAATATCGATCCTGTGGGGCGGGCAGACCACTATCCCGTTCAAGGGTCTTGGCAAAGGTCGCCACATTCACCTGTTCAAAGAAGACCCGGCGTACCTGAAGAAGCGCATTCCAGAATTACGGTATATTGCTGGAGAGTATCATCGATGGGGAGCAGCAGTTAAGTATGGCGACAAGATTCTCAGCGAACATATCAACGGAATCGCCCCTGAGTTCGAGATGATGCGTGCCCATATTCCCATGATGGGGGGTCGTATGATCAACGAACTGGACATGCAACTTAAACGGCGGGTAGCGTTTCTCGGCGACGGGTTCAAGGAACGTCTGTTTGGAGATGAAGACCCAATCGGCAAGCAGATATTCATTAACGGCATGCCCTTTATGGTTATCGGCGTGATGCAGGAAAAAATGCAGATGAGTTCCTACTCCGGTTCAGATGAGGATAAGGTCTCTATTCCAGCCACCACTTTCCAAACAGTATTCGGGGATCGTTACCTTGATAACATCGTGTATCAGCCCTGGGATGTGGACAACATGAAATCTGTCGAAAGGCAGGTATACGAAGCGATGGGCGTGCGGTACAAGTTCGATCCGAACGATGAACGCGCCCTGCAAATATGGGATACGGCCGAAGGTGCTCGCGAGTTCAACAACATGCTAACAGGGATAAACATATTTTTGGGTTTTATCGGCAGCCTGACCCTGTTAATCGCTGGCGTCGGAGTGGCCAACATTATGTATGTATCCATCAAAGAGCGCACTCGGGAGATTGGCATCAAGATGGCGGTCGGTGCGCGACGGTCGTATATCCTGTTTCAGTTTTTGATCGAGGCGTTACTGATTACATTCTTTGGTGGCTTGGGAGGAATGTCGATCAGTTACATCCTCACCGAAGCATTCAAAAGAATCCCTATCGAATCCGAGGTGCTCGATTTCATGGGACGACCAACAATCTCTCTTGAGATTGGTTTGATAGTGGTGTCTATTTTGGGAATAATGGGTATCATCAGCGGTCTTTTCCCGGCCATGAAAGCGGCCTCGGTCAACCCGGTGGAATCGTTGCGTCACGAGTAACCTGAAGTAATGCGGAGCTAATGACAATGATTGATTTGTGCAAAGTGACCAAGACCTACATTACCGGCACGGTCGAATTCAAGGCACTCAAAGATATCGATTTACAAATTGATAGGGGTGAATTTGTGGCCATAGTGGGGCCGTCGGGTTCTGGCAAATCGACCTTGATGAACCTGCTCGGATGTCTTGATGTTCCCACATCGGGTGAGTATCGGTTGGAAGGACATTCGGTAAACAAGCTTACTTCCAATCAACTGGCTGATATCCGCAACACGAAGATTGGTTTTGTCTTTCAAGCTTTCAATCTACTTCCATATGCCACTTCCTACGAGAATATTGAAGTGCCGCTGCTTTTTGCAAAGGTATCTGCAAAAAAGCGCAGAGATCGCATTCTTGAACTGTTGGCCTTGGTTGGTCTGGCTGATAAACTCAACAACAAACCTACTGAGCTGTCAGGTGGCGAGATGCAGCGGGTTGCTATTGCCCGTGCCCTGGCTAATGACCCGGACATCATCCTTGCTGATGAGCCAACCGGCAATCTGGACAGTAAATCTGGCACTGCTATCATTGAGATGTTTCACCAGATGTGGAAATCGGGAAAGACAATTATTTTAATTACCCACGATATGAAGCTAGCTGATCAAACTCAACGCATAATCCGTTTAAAGGATGGCGCGATTGACGGCAACGGGAATCTGGCCTGAAAAAACTATGGTACTTTTTTGTACCATTCAATGAACAGTTACGACATGAATTGCATCACTCACCAAGACTAGTCTCTGTCTATGTGACAGCCTGCTTATGCCTATAAAAAGCCGTTATCTTTCGGAAACAAGCTTGATGATTTAAGACTGTCTCCTTTCTCTTATTCGCTTTATGTCATATATTGATACAAAATAACTCAACTTATGAGAGTAAAGTGTTGCCATGATTTCTGTTAAACGTTTCTCAATTATTATCCTGTTCCTTCTGATGGGACTTGCGATTTCTTCCTGTCTCTTTGCTCAAACTGATCTCGATCCGTTACCATTGACAAGAATCGAGATGGTGATAGATACCATCCATGGCGTGGCGATTGAAGACCCCTACCGTTGGCTCGAAGATAGTGAATCGGATGAAGTTATCCATTGGACAGAGAAACAAAGCAAATATTTTCACTCTTATGTCGACAGTTATCCCGACCGCTACAAAATGAAAAAACGCCTTACCAACCTTATGACAATTGGCTCGGTATCGTCTCCGACTGTTCGTAACGATGATTATTTTTACTATCGCCGTGAGGGAGATCAAAACCATTCTATCCTTTATCGAAAGCACGGGTTGAATGGCAATCCAGAAGTGATAATTGACCCTAATACTTTTTCTGATGACGGCACGGTGGCAATGGACTGGAGCTATATTTCATCAGATGGTTCACTTATAGCATACGGAATTTCAAGTTCAGGTTCCGAACGATCAACACTGCATCTCATACGAACCAGCGACAAGACAAATCTGGCTGATACTATCCCCTTCACGCGCGGTGTTTCCATGGCATGGTTACCGGATAATAGCGGTTTCTACTTCACCCGGTTTGCTACTGCTGGAGAGGTTCCAAAAGAGGACGAAGCCTATTACCGGCGGGTGTTTCTGCATACGATTGGGCAAAGATGGGAAGACGACCCCTTGATCTTCGAAGATAAAGACGACAAGACTTCGTGGCCGGGTGTAAGTCTTTCACCAGACGGCACCAAGCTCATTGTCTATCTGTTCCAAGGGTGGTCGCGGACCGATCTTTACCTGAAAGACCTTTCGCACCCAGATGCGGAGTTTGTCAAAATTAATGGGTTGCTTGAGGCTAACCTGAGTGCACAGCCGCTCGATGATTGCTTTTTGATACTGTCCAATCATAACGCTCCCCATTATCGACTCCTGAAAGGAAGTTACGATCAACCTGAAAGCGAAAACTGGAAAGAGATCATCCCTCAACGTGAGGAAATCGCTCAGACCTTTATGGTTATTAACAGCCAGATTGTGCTTCATTCTCTTAGAAAAGCTCACTCGGTTGTTGAGATATTCGATCTTAATGGACGATCCGTTAAGACCCTAACTCTGCCTGAAATGGGCACTACTTATGGGTTAAGTGGCGAACACGATGGTCATGAATTATTTTTCAACTTTTCATCGTTCAATACACCATCCAGTGTCCTGCGATATGATTTTAACAGCGACTCGATTATTACGTTCGACCAGGTCCCGGCGGGTATTGACGTGTCAAACATCGAAGTAAACCAGGTTTGGTATGAGTCTGCCGATGGAACACCAATATCCATGTTTATTGTACATCGTCAAGACATTGAACTAAATGGACAAAACCCTACCTACCTGACAGGTTACGGCGGGTTTAATGTCTCCGAGAAACCATATTTCTCGCGGACTATTGCTTTCTGGGTCAACCGTGGGGGTGTATTCGCTGTACCTAACCTTAGAGGAGGCGGGGAATATGGGGAAGAATGGCATCGTGATGGAATGCTTGAGAACAAACAAAATTGCTTCGATGATTTTATTGCTGCCGCAGAGTATCTGTTCGCCGAAAAATTCACTTCTCCCGAACACCTTCTGATCTCTGGCGGTTCCAACGGCGGCCTTCTGGTAGGTGCGGTATTTACCCAACGACCTGAACTGTGTCGAGCAGTTGTTTGTTCGGTTCCTCTATTGGACATGATCCGGTACCACCTGTTCCTGATCGCACGCCTGTGGATTCCAGAGTACGGCTCCAGCGAGGACCCTGAGCAATTTGAATATATTCGCGCCTATTCGCCATATCACAATGTCACAGCAGGAGCAGCGTACCCAACAATTTTGTTTAAAGCCTCGGAATCTGACAGTCGGGTTCATCCAATGCATGCGCGCAAAATGACGGCTCTGATGCAGGCCGCCACGGGGTCTGACAACCCGATTTTGCTGCGCTTGGAGACTAAAGCCGGTCACGGTCAAGGGAAGCCAACGAGCAAGCGGATTGAGGACCTTGTCGACACCTGGTGCTTTATCTTCAAAACTCTTGGACTGAAGATGTAGAAGGGGGAAAAATGTCGTTGGGAGAACACCCTTTAGCGGTTTTGCCCTTTCCTTTTAACTCCCGTCGAGTATATTCCTTACAATGATCGAAGCTACATTCCAAAGAATAGCTCGCGGTGACTTCTTTCTGATAGCCGGACCGTGTGTAATCGAATCGGAAGAGGTCTGCATGCAAGTCGCCGAGCATATGACCAACTTGGCTGAGGAACTTGACTTTCCATACATCTTCAAATCATCATACAGAAAGGCCAACCGCACCTCGGTATCATCATTCACCGGCCACGGTTTGAATAACGGCCTTGCGATTCTCCAAAAAGTGAGGAGTCGCTTTAATATACCGGTACTGACTGATGTACATGAGACGGGCGAAATTCCGCAGGTAGCAAAAGTGGTTGATATCCTGCAAATACCGGCTTTTCTCTGCCGCCAGACGGACCTTATTGTACAGGCCGCAGCTACCGGCAAGTGGGTAAATATCAAAAAAGGTCAGTTCATGGCTCCTGAGGACATGGCTCACGCGGTTGCCAAAGCCAACACCGACAAACTGATGCTCACCGAGCGAGGAACTACATTCGGGTATCATAATTTGGTAGTGGATTTTCGATCACTATTAATATTGAAACAGTATGGTTTAACCATATTCGATGCCACGCATTCGCTTCAGCAACCCAGTGGGTCCGGCAACGTATCAACCGGCCAGCCGGAATATGTTATTCCTATGGCCAGGGCAGCTGTAGCAATTGGCATCAATGGTCTTTTCGTTGAGACGCATCCAAATCCGCAGAAAGCTCTATCAGATGCCGGGGCGATGTTACCTCTGGATAAGATGAAAGAGTTGCTGGAAACGGTATTACGCATTCGCCAGGTATTAGAATAGAGACAACCAATGAAAAAACTTTCGCGAGATGAATTCCAAAATAGACTGGCAAAAA
>Ga0164318_10003291_pt1 | contig 15272 bp, 14 predicted proteins | sample GuaBasSedimGuay9_FD_113734 | JGI IMG/M metagenome (GOLD analysis project Ga0164318, IMG submission 113734) | Subseafloor sediment microbial communities from Guaymas Basin, Gulf of California, Mexico - Guay9, Core 4571-4, 0-3 cm | ecosystem: Environmental > Aquatic > Marine > Hydrothermal vents...
GAAGCGAAAATTCGGAGGTTTGAGAACAGTTTTTAGCTCGTTTGCAGGCTCATAGCCATAGCTATGGGGCAAAAAGGAGCTAAAAAATGAGCCAAACAAACGGATTTGCAGCCAGTTCATGGAGTGTCCGACAGGCTGCTATCTATTTCATCTTTTTTTGAGATGCGAGACTATGAAATAACCATTTGAACAAATGATTTAGTTCCAGTGTTGAAAAAATAAGGTACAATTAAAATAACTCAGAAGATCCATTACTACACCTAAAGAAGGAGAATCCAAATGCAGTTAAAGATGGTTGAGCAGGACGATATTGTCAATATAAGCATCGAAGAAGAGCGCATGGATGCCCATAACAGCGGAGACCTTAAAGAGCAGATGCTACAACTGTTTGATGAGGGAAAATGCAATTTGATCATTGACTTGAGCTCGGTTCGCTTTATTGATTCATCCGGCCTTGGCGCTTTAGTGTCAGGGTTCAAAAATGCCAGTGCCCGCGAGGGGAGCCTTAAACTATGCTGTCTGCAGCCACAGGTTCGTTCAATGTTTGAACTGACACGTTTACATCGAGTTTTTGAAATTTTCGCCAATCACGATGAGGCTCTGGAGAGCTTTTAAGCAGCAACCCATTCCTGGCAGAAAGATACAAATGTCAAAACGGATTAAGGTTGACATAACGGTTCCAAACCAAACCAAATACCTCGGAGTAATCGGGCGAATTGGTGAGAGTATGGCATATTCCCTGAAGGGGTATCAGGGAAACCGCCGGGAACTTGCCTATCACCTTAATCTGGTCTTGACAGAGGCCTTGGCAAATGCAATCTGTCACGCCAACAGCTGTGATCCGGACAAAGATGTCAGGGTTCTGATTACTGCCTCTGATCAAGATCTGACTATCAAGGTTTATGATCAGGGAGAGGGGTTTGATATTGAAGCTCTAGCCAAGCTCAAAGCTCAAAAACACGATGAAGGGGGACGTGGAATCCAGATTATTTTCAAGTTAATGGATCAGGTGAAATATCTCCAGGAAGGAAATAGAAACGTTTTAGAGATGGTCAAATACTTCCATTAATCGGCCAACCGTCAGCTGTCACCATACTCTTTCAGCTTACGCCTGAGGGTGAGTCGATTGATTCCGAGAATATCTGCCGTCCGAGTTTTATTGTAATCGGTTTTTTTATAAACTGCGAGAATGTGGTTTTTTTCTACTTCAGAAAGCGGTACCATTTTTTCTGTTGCCGCTTTTGCCCCCGAACAACACCCGATCAAAGCCAGATCATCAGGACTGATTACTCCCCCCGAATGGAGAAGAGTTGCCCGCTCAATGACATTTTTCAACTCTCTGACATTACCTGGCCACTGATGTTTCCTCAGACATTCCATCGCGATGGTGGAGAATTCACAACTTTTATCCGGGCTATGTAATAAAAACTCCTTAAGAAACAGGTTGGCCAACAGGGGGATATCTTCCGGGTGCTCGCGTAGCGGAGGAACCAGTATCGGAAACACATTTAAACGGTAGAAAAGATCTTCACGAAACAATCCGGTCTCAATCCTTTCTCGCAGATCTCTATTTGTTGCGGCAACAATACGAACATCAACATGAATCAACTGTTGTCCACCAATCCGTGTCACGGTCATATCTTCGAGAACACGGAGTAATTTGGCTTGCAGTCCCGGTTCCATTTCTGCAATTTCATCCAGAAACAGGGTGCCGTGATCGGCAAGCTCAAAGAGCCCCTTCTGACGACTGTTTGCACCTGTATATGCCCCTTTTTCATGGCCGAAAAGTTCATTTTCCAACAATGTTGCCGGCAAGGCGGCACAATTAATCTTGAGCAGAGGACCTTCATGCCTGGCACTCTGATAATGGATAGCCTCGACCACCAGTTCTTTACCGACACCACTCTCTCCAAGTATCAAAGTCGTTGTTGTCCCTGCCTTGGCGACCAGCAATATCTCCTGACGCATTTTTCTAAGAATGTTGGATTCACCCTCCAGGCGGGTCCAGGAACGTTTGCTCCGTTGTTTTTCACGCTGTCTGAAAGAGTTCACCTCTCCCCGCAACTGCCGTGTATCCATTGCTCTTTCTACAATCAGTTGCAGCTCATCAAGGTCAAATGGCTTGTTGATATAATCAAAAGCCCCGAGTTTTAGTGCTTTCACTGCAGTTTGAACCTCTGGAAATGCTGTCGCAACGATAACCAGCGGAGATTGAGGGTCAGAAATTTCAGCAAGGAGATCAAGCCCCGATCCATCTGGCAATTTCATATCCAGAATCACCAGATCAAAATCGTGTCGCTGCACCTCCTTTCTCGCCCCTGAGAGAGTAGCGGAACTTAGGGCAATATAGTTTTCCTGCTGAAAAAAATCGACCAAGCTCTCACGCAGCATTTCCTCATCTTCAACAATCAGAATTCGCCCGCGCATCCACTACCTCCTTCGGGAAAATGTATACTCGCTTCAACCCCACCTTCAGACCGGTTTTTCAGTTTAACTTCCCCCCCCAATTCAGACGTCAATTGTTTCACGATTGCCAAACCCAATCCGGTCCCCTCTGACTTGCTGGTGATCAGAGGTTCGAAGAGCTGATCGGCAAGTTCTTCCGGTAAACCACATCCATTGTCACAAATACTGATTTCAACCTCCCCCTCTGAACTGCTGGCATAGACATCAACCTGCCCATTTTCATCACAGGCCTGTAAAGCATTCAAAATCAAGTTCATAAATATCTGGTGCAGTTGCTGAGCTTTGGAACAGACCAGAAGGGGTTCAGGGGGTAAATGAAGATACAATTTAATTTTGTTTCGATCCGCTTCTTCACAGAGGATAAACTCAAGCTCACGCAGAACCTGACTGATATCAGTCTGCTCCCGGACCTGGTTCTGTTGTGGAACAAGGTAGCCGGTTAGATGCCCAAGAAAATCGCCCAGACGATCAACCAGATTCAACATTTTAGTGATATCCAACTGCAGTTTCTGATCGAGATCCTTGCGCCGTTGTATCAGTTGCAGTTTCACCCGCATCCCGGCCAGAGGATTGCCTATTTCATGGGCTACTGTCGCTGACAGAAGCCCCAAAGAGGATAACCTGTTCGCTTGCAAGAGCTGCTTCTCAAGAGTCATCATTAGCTTTTCGGCAGCTTCTGCCTCCAGTTGAGAACGGCTGAGGGCAGCTACTTTCTTCTCAACTTCCTCTTTTAATGAGGCATTCCAATTCAGAAGTTCCGTATGTGTCTGTTTCTGCACTTCAGCCATTTCATTCAAGGCAGACGATAGTTCGCCAAATTCATCCCGGCTGGTAATACTTGAAATCGCCTTATAGTTGCCCCCGGCAACTGCTTTTGCAAAATGGGAGAGGTGCCGAATCGGCAGACTGAAACGCCTGGCGGCAACAATTGCCAGAATGGTAGCCAACAGTGCAAGCAGTAAAAAAGAGAGGAGATAGGTTTTTTTCAGTTGGGTTAACTCGGCATAGAGATATTTCTGCGGGTACGCGATTGCCAGATACCAGAGACGGTCAGGGCCGGCACTGACAGATGCCAGAGCCAGAATATCGGGTTTCATCACCACAACATTAGAGTCTTCATCCGGCCTGGGAAGGAGGGGGACAATTTGTGCAAGATTCTCAAGTTTAGAGGTCTCAGCGCTAAAAAAGTTTATCTTCCCCCCCTGTTTTTCCATCTTGATAAATTGACGGTTCTGGTTTAATAGAAGAATCCTGGTCCCATCCACATTGAGAAGGTACTTGAGAGACGAGAGTAGTTTCTTACCAAAAACATTGATGATAATCAGTCCTGCTGTTTTTCCTGAGGGATCAATAATAGGGGCGGCAACACGGACAACCAAGCGGTTTGGCTCTTCAATTCGACCAAGTTCCACATTCAAATCCAGATGAGAAACATATGTTTCACCAGCCGTACAGTGAAATGCCTCCTGAACATAGTAACGGTCACCTTTATCCTGTAATTCAGACTCTGGTACAACAACGGCTTTCCCGTCAATATTGTTGATTCGTAGCTGCTCATACCCGTCAGCAGCAATAAACCGGATCTGATAGTAGTCATTTTCGACCATGATGGCGGCCAGAAATTCATTCTGTATCAACTCCCATTGATCAGTGTTCATCTCTTCGTTGAGGCGCCGCTGGAGAAAACGGGCGAGGGAGCGTACATCTCTTCTGACCCCATTCAAGTAATTTTCAATTGAATTTCCAGCAGTTACCACCTCTGCCTGTAATCCTTCGGCAATCTGCGCGCGCAAAGCCCTCTCCATTCGCTGCAAGGAAAGATTCCCCAGCAGCAATATCGGGCCCAGAGCCAGGCACAGAAACGCTATCAACATTTTTCTTCGAATCGATAATTTGATCTGCGGAATCCGCATTGTTTCATATCCCTATGGGGCGTGGATCAATCAGCTACTTGATAATCAAAACAGCTCTGCTGGTAATAATGGTACCACACAAGTGGTTACTTATGAACCATCCATGTGGTTTATTTTCTACCAGTTACCCAGAGTTTTGTCGTTAACCTATTGATATCTTACAGATTAACTTATGGCACGATTTCTGCTCTTGTTTCTAATTAAATACATTCTTGCAATTGAAGAACCAAAAAAAGAGTCGACTATCCAGCAACTTCGACTCGGGAGAGATCTCCAAATGAGAAATAAAGAAAATAAACCTCATTTTGACACGGGTGAGTTCTTGAAAAAAGTTATCCTGCCCGGAACCGTTATCCTGATCCTTATTTTACTTTTCTGGGGGGATAACAAACCTGCCATTCCAGACCCCGTCCCCCTCAATGCAGAATGGTATACACCGGAAACAGCGCGTGGCGAAATTCTGGTCAACACTGTTATGCCAGGAAATTGTTTTATCTGCCACAGCGTTCAGGTTCCCGACCAGAATGTGATTCGCCCTCAATTTGCCCACCCAACGGTCAAACTGGACCATGGTGTCAACGATCGTTGTTACAACTGTCATCATATCTATGATCGCGACAATCTTGCCGGTGATGGTGAAACAAAAATAAAATTTGCAACTCCTGAAAAGCTCTGTGCCCGCTGTCACGGCATTATTGTCCGTGACTGGAAGGAGGGAACCCATGGCTTAAGACAGGGAGGTTGGTTGGTTAAAGATGGAGCAACCCCCATCAACTTCACCTGCACCGAATGTCACGACCCACATTCACCAAAATTTAAATACAAGATTGCCGCACCGGCTCCAACTTGGCCGGAGAAAACTCTTCGCCAGGCCAGACATTCTGATGATGACCCCAAGTCAGCTTATTTGACTGAATCTATCCAGGAGAGATTCTGATGAGTACGGAAGAGCAAAAAGACCTTGAACTAAAGAATGCGGAAAAACCCGAGCCAGCCATCAGCCGTCGATATTTCCTTGCTGGTGCAGCCTGCGTTTCTGCTGCCACTGCAGTTTCTCTATCTCCTCTCCTCAATGCAGAGGAAGTTCCCTCAACGGATGATTTCATCCAGAAACATTACAAGCAACTGAGTGATGAGGATAAAAAAGAAATTTTTGCCAAGCTCGAAGCTCGAATCGATAAGCAATATGGTGTAACAGCAACAATTTCTGACCCTCAACCCATTGAAGGGGTTGAATTTGCCTACGTTCTCAATCTCGGACGCTGTATCGGGTGTCGAAAATGTGTTTATGCCTGCATGGAAGAAAACAATCAGTCTCGGAGCCCGCAGAAACAGTACATCAGGGTCTTGAAGATGAAACAGGGTACGGTCAACCTGGAAACATCAAGTCATGATTATCCCGAAAAAGAAGCGTCAAGCGAAGATCACTTTTACATGCCGGTCGCCTGTCAACAATGTCGAGAACCAAAGTGTATTGAAGTTTGTCCAGTCAAAGCGACATGGAAGGAAAAAGACGGAATAGTTGTTGTTGACTACAACTGGTGTATCGGTTGTCGCTATTGTGAAGCCGCCTGCCCTTACCATGCCAGACGTTTCAATTTTGCCAAACCACAGATTCCTACCGAAGATCTGAACCCGGATATGGGTTATCTCTCCAACCGACCCCGCTACATGGGGGTTATGGAGAAATGTACCTTCTGTCTACATAAAACCCGGCGTGGAGAATATCCAGCCTGTATGGAAGTGTGCCCGACTGGATCCCGTAAATTTGGCAACCTCAGAGATCCAAAGAGTGAAGTACGTAAAATCATTGAACAAGAACGGGTATTTGTCCTCAAGCAAGAAGCCGGGACTTTACCAAAATTTTATTACACCTTTGCTAAATAGTTGGCTGAAAGCAGTTTGTATCTGTCAACAACCGTCAAAAGGGCTAAGCAATGAATAAAGGTTCTCCAGGAGTTATTAGTGATCTGGCAAAAACAATTCTGATTGGCAATCGGACTTACGCCCTCTGGATGTTTGCACTGATTGCCCTCAGCTTGCTCGGACTCAATGCTTTCAGTCGACAGTTGGCTCATGGCTTGTACACAACCGGCATGGGAGATGAGGTTTCCTGGGGGCTATATATTTCCAACTTCGCCTTTTTGGTCGGTATGGCTGCAGCAGCGGTCATGATGGTTATTCCAGCATATATTTTCAAAGACGAGGAAATTCACAAAGTTGTTATTTTCACCGAACTCTGGGCAATTGCCGCCCTGATCATGTGTCTCCTCTTTGTCACCGCAGACATTGGTCGTCCTGACCGTCTCTGGCATATGTTTCCTGTAATCGGCGTCTTCAACTGGCCAATGTCAATGCTGACCTGGGATGTTCTGGTGCTCAACGGTTATCTATTCCTCAATCTCTACGTTTGCGGTTATGTGCTCTACAAAAAATATAAAGGGCAAAAACTGGTCGCACGCCATTATGTGCCGATAGTTTTTCTTGCTATCGCCTGGGCTCCTCTGATTCACACCATCACCGCATTTCTGTTTCAGGGATTGGCCGCCAGACCTTTCTGGCACAGCGGGTTGATCGCACCCCGTTTCCTCGCATCAGCATTTTCTGCCGGTCCAGCATTTATTATTCTGGTCTTCAAAATCATGGAATATTTCAAGTGCTGCACAATCCATAAGGACGTTATCGCCAAGATTCGGATTATTGTAACCGTTAGTTTATTGGTCAACCTGCTACTGTTTGGATCAGAACTGTTTACCGAGCTCTACTCCGGTTCAGAACATTCCATTCACCTGAGTTTTTTGCTTGGATTCCACGGGAAAAGTGTCCTAGCTCCCTGGATCTGGTCTGCCGTTGTTCTGAACATCATTGCTGCGATTATTTTACTCTTGCCGGTTCGAGAGAACTCGCGATTTTTGAATGTTGCTTGTGTGATGATTGTTGTCGGTATCTGGGTTGAAAAAGGGCTTGGCTTTGTTATTTCAGGATTTATTCCAACCCCCCTTGGTGATTTTGTTCAGTACCAACCCTCACTCAATGAGTTAACTGTCTGTTTCGGTATTCTGGCTTTCGGACTGTTGATTTATACAGCACTATTGAAAATTGCAGTTCCAATTATCAATGGGCAACTCTGCCACAGAAAGAATGATAACTAATTGTTGCCCTGATTAAGAAGAGTTCTCTTCTGAACCAAGCGAGATGATTTCAGATGGGGATAAGCTATTACTTGCACCACGAAAGGGAGGTAAACGTGCTTAAAAAAATGTTGACGTTGTTAACAATGGCCAGTGTGGTCACATTCTTCTTGGGTTCAATGGCATACGCCGCAGATTGGACTGGTGGATGTACAACCACCGACTGCCACGCCGGAATAGAAGAGATTGTACCGGCAGACCTGCCGATGGCTCAGCAGCTCAAAATGAATGGGCAGATGCATGGGGATCCTGATGGCTGTGTCATGTGCCACGGCGGAAATCCGACAGCGACAAAAAAAGAAGAAGCCCATAAGGGAATTCCGGCAACATTGCGGATGGCACCCGGCCCCAAGGAATATTATCCCGATCCAGGTTCGATCTGGATTTCGGAAAACACCTGTGGCGCCTGCCACGTTGGCTACGGATATCGTGCAGAACTTTCTCTGATGAACACAGAATCGGGGAAAATTTCCGGCAACTTGCATACCTGGGGAATTGAAGAGACCTCCGATTTTAAAGTTCCCTACGGAAACTACGATGTCGAAGATGTGGACTCCCAGGTTCCGATCGTAGGAACCAAGGAATACAAGGCGTACATGAAAGACCAGATTGCCATGTACCCCAAACAGTATCCAAAAAGCTTGAAACAAATGCCGAATCCAACTGTCGACGAGGTCAAGGCCGATCCAAAAAAAGCTGCCATGACTTACCAGCGTACCGACTGTAACCGTTGCCATATCGGTGTCCGTGGTCGGGAAAAGCGTGGTGATTACCGCGGCATGGGTTGCTCGGCCTGTCATATTCTTTATAGTAATGATGGTTTCTATGAAGGCAATGATAAGAGCATTAAAAAAGATGAGCCGGGGCATATGCTCAAGCACCGGATTGCCGGTAATCGCAAGACTGACGGCATCCCGGTAGAAACCTGTAATTCCTGCCATAACCGCGGCAAGCGGATTGGCGTCTCTTACCAGGGACTGATGGAGTTCCCCTACGGATCTCCATACAATGAAGATGGTGGAAAACAACCAAAACTACACACCAAAAGGTACATGTTTGTTTCCGATGACCTGCACCACCAGCAGCAAAGTCGTAAAGGCAACCCCGAAGGGGGATTACTCTGTCAGGATTGTCATACCAGTATCGACATGCACGGTGACGGCAATATCCACGGCACCACGATGGGTCAGGTTGAGATTGAGTGTACCGATTGTCATGGCACTCCGAAGAAATATCCTTGGGAGCTACCACTCGGCTACGGTGACGAATTCGGCCGTAAAGAGATGACTAAACCGCGTGGTGTATCCGAAAAACTGACGATTATCGGTCAGCAATTCGGCTATCCCTACGCTGCTGAAGACGGCTTTATCCTGTCAGCCCGCGGTAACCCTATAGGCAATGTCGTCCGGCGTGGCAACAAGGTTATTGTGCACTCAGCAACCGGAAACGATTTTGAGGTCGCAGGACTCAAAGCGATCAATAAAGCAGACACATGGAAAGATCCATCTGCTAAAGTTGCTATGGACTCCATCAGTGGCCACATCGAAAAATTGGAATGTTACACCTGTCATGCTTCCTGGGCACCACAGTGTTACGGTTGCCATGTCAAGGTTGACTACAGCAGTAAAGACGGCAAACAAAAAGGGGCAACAGACTGGATCGCCTCGGGCAACAATCATGATGCCCAAGGTCAGACCTCAGAGTCAAAGCTGGGCACCGGTGGTACATTTGTGGCCGGCAAATCAATGGAAAGCCGCTCCTATCTGCGTTGGGAAGATCCGGTTCTTGGCATCGGCGGCGAAGGTAAAGTCAGTCCGCTCATGCCGGGCTGCCAGGTTACCTACACGGTCGTTGATGATACCGGCAAGGTCATTATCAATAATATGATTGCTGATGCTCCCGACGAGGCCAAGTATGTTGGACAGGAGCATGTTCCATTGGCGATCGATATGGCTCCGGTTCAACCACATACTGCCCAGCGGCAAGCAAGAACCTGCGAAAGCTGTCACAGCAATACCAAGGTTGCTGGACTTGGTCTGGGCAACGGAACGTTCGGTACCAGACAGAACAAGGACCTTGTCGAAGACCTGATGGATGCTAAAACCGGTAAAATCATTCCAGGTAAGCACAGTGTCCAAATCCAGGCTATTCCGAAGCTGGACTTTGACTGGTCGCAGATCGTCACACGTGAAGGTGTCCAACTGGCAACAGTGGGCAGCCACTGGCCACTAAGCCGTGCCTTCAATAAAAAGGAACTCGATACGTTCTTACGTACGAACACCTGCATGGGCTGTCACCAGAATATGAGTGAAGTTGAACTCTGGGAGAAAGTCAGCAAAGAAGGGATGCTGAATCCAAAAGAGCATCAGGACAAGATGAATGAGATGCTTAAAAATATGGCGAAAAATGCACCTGTAACAAAAAAATAATTACTTCAATTTTTTGAGAAGACTCTCTCTCCTCTCATGTGCCCCGGCAGCTTTGGCTGCCGGGGATTTTTTTATCTTACCGGGAAGTGACTGATTTTGAACTTACTACTATTAAGATTTATCGCAGTGATTGAAATCCTGGGTGGTGTCTGGGGTCTCCTCATCATGCTCTACCGAATGACCCATGTTCTGGATAACCTTAAGTTCGTACTATTTTTACTATTTTATCTGATTCCTTTTGCTCTCAGTATTCTAGCCGGAATTTTGTTGTTGAAGAACAAAATGGCGGGCTTGAATTTGTCTCTGGTGGTGCAACTGTTACAAATCCCCTATTTCACCCTAAGCGGTTTATACTATTCATTCATGTCCGGGTTATTGCTTGGTATCAGAATCAGTTTTCTGGAGGGAATGACAAACTATAATTTTAATTTATTGTTGGGGGGGTACTGCCAGATACAAACCGGCCTACCAGTAGAGATCACTCTGTTTGGGATTAATATTTTTGCCCTTTTAGTTTTTGTTTTTTTGTTTTTCTACAAATTGAAGCGAGAATAATGTGAGGAAAGAGTTACCACAGAAGCGCTGAGACACAGAGAATACTTTACAAAAACTGAATAATAAAAAGTGCTTTAGTTTTGAAGCGTTATAGATAATCCAACAATTCCAAATGATTCGATAGTGAAATTATCCCCGACACCCCGCCGCCATAACCGGCGAATTGCATATTCGCTTCAGCTGCGGCCAGCTTATCCAGTTCAGAGTCACCAATAAAAAGACAATCTTCAGCCTTTCGGTTAAGTTTTTCCGTTGCCAGAAGCAGCATATCGGGAGCGGGCTTGGGTCGTTCAACATCATGACTGGTCACAACAACAGAGAAAAACCCCTGTAAGTCAAAATGATCAAGAATTGATAGAATACTTTTCCCGCGATTGGTCGCAATCGCCAGCGGGTATTTCCCTGAAAGACTTTCTAAAAGATCATACAAATTCAACTCTGGTTCCATATGAGGAATAAATTCCCGATAGTCCAGAGTTGCAGCAAAATCAAGAGCTGAAGCTAAATCTACCTCACGCAGAAGGGTCGCTAGCACTACTGGTGAACTGGCAGTATGACACATTTGCGCCAGCTCTTTTTGCTCAGCGGAGACCGGAGAGTAGGAAAACTCTTCCAGAATCCGATTATAATAGGACAGGTTGGCTTGGCGGCTTTCGAACATCACCCCATCACAATCAAAAATGACCGCCTTGATCCGGCTCATGACTTATTCCTCTTCAGTACATAGATCAACCCACCTAGTCCAAATAAAATCATCGGTAAGGAGAGCAGTTGCCCCATTGTTGCCCCACCCCAGAGAAACCCGAGCTGACTATCGGGTTGGCGCACAAATTCAACCATAAAGCGGAAGAGGCCGTAAAAAAAGACAAAACTGAACGCAGGAACACCACGGCCTGCCCCCAGACGGTGTAGCAGATAGATAATCACAAACAGAGCCAGACCCTCAAGACCCGCTTCATAGAGTTGGCTCGGATGGCGTGGGAATGAACCACCACCGGGAAAGATAACTCCCCAGGGGTGATCTGTCACCCTGCCCCAGAGCTCCACATTGATAAAATTGCCGATTCTTCCAAATCCGAGACCAATTGGAACAGCGGCCACTGCTAAGTCAGCAATCAATAAAAGAGGTAAGTTGCGGCGACGGCAAAAGAGAAGCAGAACAATAAGAACTCCGAGGAGTCCACCGTGAAAACTCATCCCCCCCTCCCAGACATAAAAAATTTGCAGGGGATGACTGAGATAATACTTGGTATTATAAAACAGGGTATAGCCGAGGCGGCCGCCAATAACCACCCCCAGAACGGCATAGAATAACAGGTCGGAAATTGTATCTTGATTAATAGCCATTTTACGGAACTTGGCCACATGACACATCATGAAGTAACCACCGACGAAACCAAACAGATACATCAGTCCGTACCAGCGGACCGCCAGTGGGCCAATGCTGAATATAACTGGATCAATCTGTGGAAAAATCATCGGACACTCTTTCTCAGCGTGGTTAAGACATTCAACATATCTTCCGGGACCGGGGCAGTAAAGTCCAGAGCCTTATTTAACACCGGATGATTAAAAGCCAGTTTCTCAGCATGGAGTAATGGTCTGATGACTTCTATTCCGGCGACTGAGGAAGAACCACCATAGCGCACATCACCCACCAATGGGCAATTCTGTTCTGACATATGAGCCCGAATCTGATGGGATCGACCGGTTAATATTTCAACATTCAGCAATGAACAATCCATCATATTTTCAACCAGTTGGAATCTGGTAATCGCTTCCTTACCACCCTTTTCGACAGATTTGACCCGGTTTTCTTTTCTTGAACGTGCCAGAAAAGATCTAATTTCTCCCTGTTTCTGCTCTGGAGCTCCTTGAACCAGGGCTAGATAGCCCTTTTTAACTTCATGTTGCAGAAACATCCTCGTCATCTCTTTATGTGCCCGAGGATGAATAGAAAAAACAACAACACCGGAAGTACCGCGATCCAGACGTTGTACCATTCCGATATCGGCCTTTCTCTGTGGACGAAATGGATCCTTTAGGTGCCACTGTAAAGCTTCAAACAGGGTCCCCTTGAAACGTGCATGGGTTGGTTGGGTATCGATTAATGACGGTTTATTCAGGACGATAATAAATTGATCCTGAAACAGGATATCTTCTTCTCTTATCCGATAGGGGTCCAAAGACAAATGGTCAATATAAACCTCTACAGAATCGCCGTTATGAATTGGGGTTGAACAACTCCTGACTCTTCGACCATTGATATGAACCCCACCCAGGTCAATAATTTTTTTCGCAGAGGTGCGAGATAATTCGATAGCTGTTTGTGCCAGAAATTGATCAAGTCTCTGACCTGCTGAGGCTGTCGTTACCTGTAAACGATGGATTGTCCACTTCATTAATCAATTGTCCATTTATTAAGATATAGCATTTATGTTATCTAATTTTAACCTTGACTTAAAATTTAAATTTGCTACTATCTAATTACAGTTTTGATCTTTGATTTTCTGGGGTGCGCGGGGTGGTTCTTATCCCTTGACCAACATTTTCACAGACCTGTCGATGCGTGAAAAAGTGGTGAGCATGCCTGCCCATGAGCAGGACGCCTAATGTTTTTTCCGTAGACAAACTTTTCATTCAGGTCATCCGTATAGAACCATACCGGCATCCTGGAGAACATTCTATAAGAAAGGCTCTGAAATCATCTCAGAGCCTTTTTCTTTTCTACCGACTGTATATTAAGTGACTACCCGTCAACCCGCTCTCGCAGTTCCTTCCCGGTTTTAAAAAAAGGTGTTTTGCGTGATGGAATTTCAACCAGTTCACCACTTTTGGGGTTCCTTGCTTCACGAGCATCACGCTCGCGCACTGAAAAGGAACCAAATCCCCGGATTTCAACCCGGTCTCCTTGAGCAAGAGCAGTACTGATTCCGCCAAAAATCAAATTAATGACTATTTCGGCCTCTTTTTTATTGAGAATTCCATGCCCATCGGTCAATTGTTCAATTAATTCACTTTTTGTCATCTTAACCTTCCAAATATTTCAAAAACAATCAATAACCATTCCAAAGGTACTGGGGGCCTATCATATTTTTTGTATTGAGATTGACACCAAAAAAACGGCTCATAGCGCTTTGTAAATACCTATCGACAAAATTAATCTTTTCCGGTTCGGGATAAACCAGATCAGACTCTTCATCAATACCTGCAATCTTGGCAGCATATTTAATTGCATCATCTAAAGTTCCAAGTTCATCAATCAAGCCGAGATCTTTGGCCTTTCGACCGGTAAAAATTCGACCATCGACAAACGGCTGAAGTCTATCTATCGGCATGTTACGTCCAGCACTGATGGCTTCTACAAACTGCTGATGGACATCATCAATCATCCCTTGCAGCAAGATCCGGTCAGCCTCGGTAAAGGATCGTGTTGCTGAACCAATATCCTTGAACCGTCCACTTTTAACCACTTCCGTCTGAACTCCAACCTTACCCATCAACTCCTGATAATTTGGAAAAGACATGATAACACCGATGCTGCCGGTAATAGTTCCTGGATTTGCGAATATATGTTCAGCAGCAACGGCAAGATAATAGCCCCCCGAAGCAGCAACTGATCCCATTGACACAACCAGGGGTTTCTCTTCAGCTAAACGCTTTAGTTCGGCATAAATCTCTTGTGAGGGGGCAACACCACCTCCAGGAGAATCGATCCTGACGACAACAGCCTTGATATTGCTATGTTCACGAAACTCTTTAATCTGTGCGGTCATTAACCGAGAATCAGTGATAGCCCCTTCAACCTCAAGGATACCAATTTTATCGCCAACTGAAACAAAAACTGAACCAGCACCAAACATTCCTGCAGTAAAAATAACCAGCAAGAAAAATATAAAAATCACGGCAACAGTCAGAGAGGCCATTAAGAAGGGACGTTTTTTCATTTCAACCAATAAAAAAGGGGCTCCTGATAGAACAGGAACCCCAAGTAAGGTTCATTAACAAATTACTCTTCAGATTTACGACCTACGGCACCTTGTAACAAATCACCAAGGTTTGATGTAGCGGTCTTTTGTGCACCCATGAATTCACTCACTTGTGCTTTTTCTTTCTGAACATCAAGGTTCTTGATCGACAGGGCAATCTTCCGATCAACCGTATCAACCTGTAAAACTCCCGCTTCCAGTTCAGCGCCAACTTCAGCAAAATCTTTCGGGCTGTCGATCTTTTCCTTGCTCAATTCAGAAACGTGAATTAAACCCTCAATTCCCTCTTCAAGCTCAATGAAAATGCCGAAATCTGTGACTGAAGTTACTTTACCCTTCACAATGGTTCCGCGAGCATAACGGGTAGGGACAGTCTCCCAAGGATCAGCACTCAATTGCTTCAAGCCGAGAGAAAAACGTTCATTTTCACGGTCAATATTCAACACAACCGCTTTAACCAAGTCACCTTTTTTATAGGCCTCGGAAGGATGCTTAATCCGTTTAGTCCAGGAAAGGTCAGAGATATGAACCAGGCCATCTATCCCCTCATCGACACCAACAAAAATGCCGAAATCGGTAATATTTTTAACCTGTCCCTCAATAATAGTACCAATTGGGAACTTCTCACCAATGACATCCCAGGGGTTTGGCTCAATCTGCTTCAACCCGAGAGAAATCCGTCGGTTAGCAGTATCAAGTGCCAACACCACAGATTCAACATCATCACCA
>Ga0164318_10003292_pt1 | contig 15271 bp, 16 predicted proteins | sample GuaBasSedimGuay9_FD_113734 | JGI IMG/M metagenome (GOLD analysis project Ga0164318, IMG submission 113734) | Subseafloor sediment microbial communities from Guaymas Basin, Gulf of California, Mexico - Guay9, Core 4571-4, 0-3 cm | ecosystem: Environmental > Aquatic > Marine > Hydrothermal vents...
AACCACCAGCCATTGTTATGCAGATAAAGTCCGCCGCCACAAGCTCTGTAACGGGCAGAATTTTCGGGGTTTGCCAAAGCCTCTACTCCCGCCACCCCCCCGCAATAAACCGGAATTGGAGGAATTGCTTTTCCCGGGATTTTTGTTTTCACAGCTGCATTGTCCGGTTCCTGAATGAGAGTTTGTCTTCCAACCTCTTCAATTATCCATTTGTCTAACCCAAGAGTAGAATAGGAATTGGTTTCAGGGCCTATAGGCCTTGTTGCCCCGGTGCCATGAGGAAAATTATTGATATAATAATGCATACGGTCATGATGTTTGGGCATACCGGCCGCCCAATATCTAATCAACCATTCCTTAACAGGTTCATTTGAATATTTAAGATTATCATAATATCCGGGACTGTTTGTTGACACCCAGGGACCATAATAGAACACATAATCCAGATTATTGGAAAGTGTCCACCGGGCAGCTTCAGCAGTAGCCTTTAAATCTTTTTCCCATCCTAAATGTAATGGCCAGTGTTTATTAAATTGATGAGATTCGAAACACACCCCATCCATATTTTTTATAACTGCGCTTGCTTCTGAATCTTTAGAGAAAAAGGTCGGATGTTCGACCAATTGAATGAGTTTATAATTCTTATGTTTTAATATTCCCTTGTCATAAGCATTCGTAAACAATTTTCTGATCCTGTTCACATCAGTTTGAGAAAGGATTCTGGTGTCTTCTTCGAAAGGCCCCAAAGTTTCCGGCGGCCATTTTAAAAGTTTGCCTTCGCGACAAATAAGAATATGTTTTACGGAATAACCTATATCTTCATTTTGTTTAATCCATCTTACTAATTTATTGGTTGCGGCATCGACATTTACCACAGGATTGTAAATATAATATTCAAAAAAAACATCGCGTGTCTTAAAATCTCCTGTAAAATGTCCCTTGCACCATCCTTCAAAGGGAGTAATTGCGTCCGTATGGCTGGCAACAAAAGGGTATTGCCCGGAAACCACCTCATAGCTTTCGTGTAAAATTGGTCTGATTCCTACGGACGAATTCCCTACAAAAAGCTGTGTTATGGCAGAACCTAATTCAACGCCGGAACCATCCATAGCAATGGCTTTAATTATGTAAATTCCGGCTGCCACATTGGTAATTACATGTTCATAAGGCGGGGCTAAGTCTTCACCAATTTTAGTTTTGTCGGTTCCGTCCATCTGATAAAATTCGACTTTGGCCGGAGCTTTGGAAACCGATACAATGAGACCGGCATCGCTACCCGGCCTGTAACTTCCCACATCTCCGGGAATTGAGAATGATATCGTAACGGAGTTTTTTTTGTAAACGTTGGTGAGATTTTGATAGGAATTCTTGGTGTTGACTGTTGGATTTTTAAAATTTACATTGGTTGCGGCAACGGTTTTATCGCCGTAGCATGCCGATGTGGAACCGATGAACAATAGCAATGCGATAATGAGGTTTTTTTGTTTCATAACTTTGCCAAAAGTGGGCGGAATAAATCCGGCAAACGCTGGATTTGAGAAAAAGTTTTGCAAATTTTTATTTTCATGAGAAGAATTTAGAATTTAAAGCGAACAGTCCATTTAGTTTATCATATCCACTTGTCCACACAATCAATTTATTAGCACAATCGGTACGTGCATGATTGTTGGTCTGCCCGGGAGAGTAAATTGGGCGGTCAAATAATTTGCTCCCGGATTTAGTTTTTCCGCTGTGATTGTCAGTTCTATTTCATTAATATTCTGTCCTTCGGTTCCCGGATAATTTACATATAAACTACCACTGTTTGGAGATATCGAGATTTTTTCCGGTGCGAAAACTTTAAAATTAATATTTGCTGCCATGCGGTATTTATTTTTAACTTTTATTATAATGGATTTTGATTCGCCGCATATTATTTTTGGAGTTTCACCGTGATTTACCGCAATATCAAAAAAATCAAATTTATGATTGACATAATTGAAATTTTCTAAAAGTTCTTCACGGAATTTTCCTGCAAAAAGTGCTGACACATTTGAGTCGGAAAAGTCGGTTGGGTTGTCATCATCAATAATAACAGGAAGATTTTTACTTGCAATGACCTGTCGGGCAATTTTTTCTGTTCTCTCGGTCAGATTATTTATATCTGCAGGGACCATATTGCCAAAGTAGCCAAGGTCGCCAAGATTTAGTGTTACTGTTTTAATGCTTTTACCTATTGGTTCAATCCATTTCTCAGGTATTGCGTCATAGCCGTGCATAATTCCGAAAATCGAGCCGGCGGTTGCGGCGGTGCAATCTGTATCTTCACCGCAATTAACAGCTGTGCATAGAGTTTTAGCGAAATCACCTTCGCCGTAGAGAAGTCCGATAATCAGAATGCCGATATTTGACGGTACGTCATAACCGAGGATTCCATCAACGAAACCTTTATCGATGTCTTCTTTTGATATTAAATGTTCAACACACGGCACTGCTCTTCCGCGATATTTTTCTAAAATAAAGTCACGAGTTTCGCGCCATGATTTTTTGGAATCGTAACATACAATAGCTGTTTTTGCAGCTTGTGCCACAGCACAGTTTTCAGGAATGTAAGATAATCCTATTTCAATAAGTTTTCTGATGTCATTAATGACAAACGCCGCACTTTCTAACGCCGCGCAAAAAACTTCGGCGTAAACGCCTTCACCGCCGCCGTAATCGATAATTGCGTCTTCATAAGCGTATTGTGTGGCGACTTGAGGAGAGCCCGGAGCAATGCACGCCCAGATTTCCGAGCGGATAAACGAGCCGCAACTGTCTTTATAAGTGTTATTGAAAGAGCCTGAAACGGGAGGCTGCAGACCGGCGCGCATATTGATTTTAGCTGTGCCGTATTCTGCCCAATGCGGTACAACATAATTTATCCAGTATTCACTTAAAGTATGAGTATCAATATTTATGCCTCGTTCTTCAAGTGCGATAAGCCAGAGAAGTTGGATATCCAGATCATCATTCGGCATGGGTTCGCCGTGCAAGTCTTGTTTGTAAAAGTCATAGTTGTTAATTTGACGTTTCCACTCATCAGGTTCGCCGAGAGTTCCGCCAATATTTTTGCCCATCCAGCATCCGAGAACTTTTTTTCTGTAGTCTTCAATATTAATAATCATTATGTTGTATAGAGTTATCGTTAAAATCTCTAAATTATATTCAGTAAGCATTCTATCATTATCAAGAGCAAATAACAAGGTATCGCCATCTATCAATCTAAAATGTAAAACATTTAATACTGATATTTATATTCAAGAGGACCGTCTTCAAGACATTTGTCAACTAAGTCTGATAATTTTACTTCCGCGAGACAAATACATGTGTCTGCACCACCGTAATAAAGATCCAATCGATCTTCATTATAATAGGGAATAGCCGCGGTCGGGAAAACGACTTGCGGAACGTTACCCATAAATTCATAAGGCATTTCCGGAACCATAAGATAACGATTCATTTTGCCAATGATTTTTTTCGGGTCTTTCAGGTCGGTAAGCAGCGCGCCCGCGTGATAAGACATTCCGTTCATGTGTTCACGGCAGCCGTGATAAATGATCAGCCATCCTTTATTTGTTTTAACCGGAGGAGCGCCGGGACCAATTTTCAAACTTTCCCAGTATTTGGTTCCTTTTTCGAGGAAGATTTCTTTTTGTCCCCAATGAATTAGATCAGGCGATTTTGCCATCCAGATATCCCCGATTTTTCCTTCACCGGCCGGTCGTTCGAGTCGCACATAATAACCGTTGAATTTTTCTGGAAAGATGACGCAGTTGCGGTGATCAACACCTGTTATGAAGCCTACATCCTCAAAAGTTTCGAAGTCTTTTGTTTTAATGAGGAAAATTCTTCCGCCAAGATGACAACTTACATTGTAAGTAATGTAATAACATTCGTCTTCTGGCATATAGACAACGCGTGTGTCGAAAAATCCATCTATAAGGCCATACGGATATTCTTTAGGCGGGTGAACGATATCCTTATCAACGATATCGAAATTGATTCTGTCTTTACTTTTACCGACCATAAAGTGCGGGGTCCAGTTAACGTCCCAGGAATTAACGATCATCCTGATTTCGCCATTGTAGAGAGCGGCGCCACTATTAAAGACGCATTCTGCGTCAAACGGCATGTCGTCTTTATTGATGACGGGATTGTTTTCGTATCTGACAGCGTATTCTTTATTTTTCATGGTGCTGTTAATTGGTTTAAATTATTTAAGTTTGAACATTATACTAAAAAGTGAGAAAGTTGGAAAGTTCCCGATACGGCATTTGCAAAAGAAAGTCAAAATCTGTATAATATGCATAATAAATGAAATATAAACAGAAGATTAATTTTAATATGCTTTTCCGTCCTCGTAGCTCAGGTGGATAGAGCGGCGGTTTCCTAAACCGCAGGCCACAGGTTCGAGTCCTGTCGAGGATACCAAAATAGATGATAAGTTTACATACACATACTTTTTTAAGCGATGGAGAACTTGGAGTTTCTGAACTCGTTCGCCGGGCGGAAGCCAAAGGTTACCGAGCCATTGGAGTTACTGATCATGGTGATGATTCGAATTTGGAATTTATAATTTCCAATGTGAGCAGTTGTGCGAAAAAGCTTAATGCGGTTTTAGATATTAAAGTTATTGTCGGTGTTGAATTAACACACGTGCCGCCGGCTTTAATTCCCGAAATGATTGAACGGGCAAGGAAACTCGGCGCGCAAATAGTTGGTGTTCATGGCGAAACGATAATCGAGCCGGTGATTTCCGGAACAAACAAAGCCGCGATTTCCGGTGGCGCGGATTTTCTGGCACATCCGGGATTAATAAGTGAAGAAGATGCTGCATTAGCGGCAGGAAAAGGTGTTTTTCTTGAAATTACCACCCGGAAAGGACACGCTTACACTAACGGTCATGTTTTAAATATGGCAAGAAATGCAGGCGCTAAAATGGTGATTAATACTGATTCACATAGCGCATCTGATTTGGTTACGCGTGAAAATGCGGAATTGATAGCACGTGGCGCGGGATTAACAACAGAAGAGATAAGAAATTGCTTTTCAAATTCAGAAGAGATAATAAGAAAAGCGCTTAAAAATTAACGGTTTTGAACCAATATCAATAATATTATGGCAGGATTAAATAAAGAACAAATGAAACATGACCCGGTAGCGGAGTTAATTGTAGAATTAATAGGGAAAGTAAAGTTACACTGGAAAAAGATAGTGCTTTACTGCGGAATAGTAATTTTATTGATAATTGCTGTGGCAAATTATTATGCAAAAGAAAAAAATATGCCGGTGGAAGCCGGGCAGGCACTTGCTCTTGTTCAATCACCTGAAGGGCTCAACGCGGTAGTAAAACATTATCCTGAAACATTCGCCGCATCAGCTGCATTGATGCAGTTGGGGTCTATTGAAGTTCAGCGGACGAACTATTCGAAAGCGATATCATATTTTCAACAGCTTGTAAATGAACATAAGAAAAGTTTTCTCGTTCCCGCGGCACATTTGGCAATTGCCAAATGCTATGTAGCGGAGAATAATTACAAGGAGGCTGAGAACGTATTAAAGAGGAATTTGCTTTACAATCGTGATCATTACGCTGCACTTTCCGCGCAGATGGAATTAATAAATGTTTTAAACGCGATGGGTCAATATGATGCCGCTTTAAATGAAATACAGCAATTGGAACAAGTTGCGGGAAATAGTTATTATGCTTCTTCATATAGTGGTCTTAAAGAGAAATTGATGCGTATTACCGGAGCAACAACAAATGTCCGGCAGCAAGTTTCATCGGGCAAATAATTAATCATCTCTTTAAGTTCCCGGGAAAAAGGATTATGAAAACACATTATTACAGAACTAAGCTTTCGCGGATTTTATTTGTGATTTTTCTTATGGCAGTAAGCGGAGCTTCAATCGCGAATACCGCTGTTACGGATGCTGTTGACGGGATATACAATCGTGCTGTTGCGGCTTATGACAGCAAGGATTATAAGTCCGCGCTGAAGCAATTCAGAAAAATGCAGAAAGAATTCCCTGTTTCGAAACACGCGGTTCGGGGTTGGGAATACATTGCGCAATGCGAGAATGTGTTAGGCGATAAATACGCCGCGTTTGAAGCGTATCAAAAAATATGGGATAATCATAAAAATTTCAACAAACTTCCGACGATTACCAGAAATCAAATGAAAATCGCTGATGATTTCTTTAAACTTAAAAGATATAAAATTGCCATAGAACTTTATAGCAAAATTCTTGAAAATGCTCCTTACAGCGATTCAGCCGCCGCAGCACAATATTCCATAGCGCATTCAATGCTTGGGCGCGAGAATTATTTTGCGGCGAAACAAGAGTTCAGGAAATTGATAAAGAATTATCCCGGTTCGCAGTTTGTTGATGATGCGGCATTTAACTTAGGATATGTTGATTATCTGCAATCAACCGGGAAGGAATATGATCAAACGGCAACAACGCAGGCAATAGCTGAGTTTCGACAATTTATTCATGAATTTCCTTCATCGCCGAATGTATATGACGCTCAGAAATATATTCAGAAATTAAGAAATAGAAAAGCCGCGTCACTGTTCCGTACAGGAGAATTTTACGAGAATATTCGCTCGTCGAAAGCGGCAAGCATTTCTTATAGAGAAGTTATTGATCAGTATCCTGATACCGATTACGCTGTCCGTGCGAGAAATAGAATCAATAGAATTAATGATTCTAAAGTTGCAAGATCAGAACAAGCGAAACAGGTTGTAAAAATGGTGCAGCTCGGTAATCAAAAAGAACTTGCACATAACAGAGATATCGCAATCCGCAGGAAAATCGAGGAATCAGGTAAAGTTGAAGCGGCAGCAACAAAAACATACAGGAAGCCTGTTGAAGTTGCTTCTATGCAACTGGAGCAAAAAAATAGTAATGAAGTCAAAGAAAATTATGCCAATCGCATTAAAGAATTATATATGAATCCGGAAACGCGTGAAGAACTTCGCTCAACGATGAAAGATGAATATCTCAAAGAACGACTACGTGACAAGCAAACAAAAGCAGAATGGGAACAACAGAAGTTAATCGAACAAACCACTCCGTTAAATGTTGATAAAAATCAGGAACCTGTCGAACAAGCGTCAATAAATAGCGGTACCGTTCAACAAAAAATGGTAGAAGAAATTGCTGCAAAAGATATTGATTATCAACCGGAAGTAATAGAAGAAATTGCCGAAAAAAATATTGATTATCAACCGGAAACGGATCAAGTGATTAAAGAAGATGAACCTGTTAAAATAGAAGAAGCAAAGGCAGAACAGTCTTACAATAATGAAACAAATTTTACAAGTGTTGATACCGGTAATGAAGAATTATCAGTTGAATATCAAACTGTTGAAACTCCTGAAGAAACAAAAACGCTTGATCTAAAGTTAACTCAAGATTCACAGCCGGAAGATGTTCCTAAAAAGGAAGTAGTAATTTCTGAAGATAAAACTGATAAATCTGAATTTGCAATTGATACTTCTGAATTGAATGATATAGTTGAAAAGCAGGAGGTTGAAGAAAATAAAACTCCTCTGAAAGAGGAGGTAGAACCGAAAGTTGAAGAGCAGGAAATCCCGCAGCCCGAGGCAGAAGCAAAAATAGAAGAGCAGGAAATCTCACCGCCTGAGGCAGAAGCGAAAGTTGAAGTTAAAGTTGATGATGAGGTTGCGCGTGTTAAGGAACAGGAAAAAGCTGATCGATTGAAGAAAATGCTTGAATATCTCAAGAAAAAAGATAAAAAAGAAGAAATTCAAACCCGTAAATTAAACGGTGTGGGCAATGTGCGCAGAGCGACAAAATCATCGGGAAAGGAGAGTAATTCCAATGCGTTACAGCGCCAGTATGTTGGAATTTACTATTCGATACAGAGTGGTGATTCTGCGAAGCAGCGTGGTATTACAAGTGACGCCGAGAGATTTTATGGGAAAGCTTTGGATGGATTACTTGACATAAAGCGTAAAGCGCCGAAATGGAAGAGTGATATTATTAATTGGAGAATTGAATATTGCCGTAAGGAGTTAGAGCGCACGAAATGAAGGATTTCTTTAAAAAAAGAATAGTTACTCATAGCGGAGTTATGCAGGCAATTTTTGCTTTTGCGGCTGTTATATTTATGTTCGGATGTACAACAGTTGAAACCAAAGAGAATGGTAAAGTAACTCAAAAGACCATATCGATATTGGGCTACAAGCTTGGACCTCCTAAAAGAGATGACGGTATATATAAATTATATATTCCGAGAATAGGAAATCAAACCAGAGAGCCGCATCTTCAGATGGAAGTAACAAACTTAATAATTGATGAGTTTACAAAAGAACAATCTTATTATGTTGTGCCGAGAGAAGCTGAAGCTGATGGGATACTTAATGTAGTTATAACAAAAATATCAATGTCGCCTATAAGGTATGTTGATAAATCTCAAAGCAAAAGAGCGGAAGGAGTTCCCGTTGAATTTAGAGTGGTGGTTTACGCGAATGTTAAAATGCTAAACGCGAAAACGCATAATAAAATATGGGCAATAAATAGAATAGCAGGGAAATACACGTTTAACAGTACACGCGAATTTCCATTTCAGATAGCTAAACGCGAAGCAATTATTCAGGCATGCAGTGATTTGTCACACGAGATAATTGACAATTCAGTTGAGAGATGGGATTAATAACGAATAATAATTCTTCGGCGGACTACGACAAATAATGAATAACGAATAACGAATAACAAATAACAAAAAAGGTAATTAAGATTATGTCAAAAATATGTGAAATATGTGGAAAAAAACCGGTTGCCGGTAGATCTATCGTTCGTCACGGTATCCCTAAGAAAAAAGGAGGTATCGGACTTCATACTACAGGTATTAACGCAAGACGTTTTATGCCTAATCTCCAGAGGATTCACGCAGTTCTCCCTAACGGGTCAAAAAAACATATACAGGTTTGCACGCGCTGTATCCGTTCCGGTAAAATAACAAAAGCGTAAACATTTTCAATAAGAATGGAAATAAGATGAACACGCAAAAAGCAATATTTCTTGATTTGTTCGGCACTTTGATTCATGATCATGGCGCAATGGATAAAATTGAAGATATCAGTTTTAAAAATAGATCAATAGATGCGCTTAAGAAATTTCAGGATAATGGATTTATCGCTTTCCTTTCAATTTGCAGAATCGATATGCCACTGCCCGGACGCTCGTATCTTCAGAACGTTCAAAATTATGTTATGGAGAAGTTAATGCTGAGCGGGATTGAGAAAAAATCCATACATTTTGTAAGTCATGTTTATCCTCAAAGCATTGAACTGCATCCGATTACTTTAGATGTCATTAACTCGCTTAAAAACGAACATAAATTGAAACTTTCCTCTTGTGTGTTGGTTGGGGATTTGATGAAAGACATCAGGATTGGCAAAGACGCGGGGGTTAAGACTGCTTTACTCAGTTCTCCCGATGATTCGCCAATGGAAGTTGATGACGATTGGATGGAACCTGATATTATAGGCGATAATTTGTACGAGATTGCAATGCAGCTTGTAAATGAATAGATTATCGATAGCGCTTCTTTGATAACATTTTTGTTTCATACATTATTATGCAAACGGCAATTGGGATTATACCTGCCCGTATGGCTTCAACAAGATTTCCCGGAAAACCTTTGAAAATGCTAACGGGTTATCCGGTGATTCAGCACGTTTATTGCGCGGCAGAAGCTTGTGCCGCTTTATCTGATGTTTGGGTTGCTACCGATGATAATAAAATCGCCGAAACTGTTAAAAGTTTCGGCGGAAAAGTTGTAATGACAAAACCGGATCATACATCAGGCACAGACAGAATTGTTGAGGCAGTTGAGAAAATTGCCGGAGATAATAAAATTATTGTTAATATTCAAGGTGATGAACCGCTTGTTCGTCCTGATGATATTGATAAATGTGTTGCAAAAATAACATCTGAAAAGAATGCCGATTGGGCAACGTTAATTTATAAATTAAATGCTAACGATGACCGGAACGACCCGAATACTGTAAAGGTTGTATGTGATTCCAAAGGGTTTGCTCTATATTTTTCAAGAGCTCAAATTCCTTATGATCGTGACAAAAAATCATCAATAAAAAGGTTTGGTCATATCGGTTTATATGTTTATAAAATTAATGCTCTTAAACATTTCGCGTCTCTAAAATCAACCCCTTTAGAACTAATAGAAAAACTTGAACAATTGAGAGCGCTTGAATCAGGCATGAAAATTATTTGCGTTGAAACCGAAAAAGCGTTTCCGGGAATCGATACGCCTGAAGATCTGGCAAATGTCAATGATATTATTTGCAAAAATCCTGAATTGATAAGTATAAAATTATGAAAAATGAATCTATAAAAATCGGTGATGTTACTTTTGGTGGTGGCGCTCCATTAGCACTTATTGCGGGACCGTGCGTAATTGAAGATGAGAATTTAGCTTTGGAAATCGCGGAACAAATTGCAGAAATTGGTGAAAAACTTAATATCGGTGTTGTTTTTAAAGCGAGCTTCGATAAAGCAAACAGAACATCTGTGAATAGTTACAGAGGTCCCGGCATTGAGCGTGGATTGCAGATTTTATCAAATATAAAAAAAACAACCGGATTACCTGTATTAACTGATATTCATATTCCTGAGCAAGCGGCTATAGTTGCTGAAGTTGTTGATGTGCTTCAGATTCCCGCTTTTTTATGCAGACAGACGGATATTCTCGTTGCCGCGGGCAAGACCGGATTGCCGATTAATATTAAAAAAGGTCAGTTTATGTCGCCCGCGGATATGAAACAGGCGGTCATTAAAGTTGAGTCAACAGGTAATTCAAAAGTGCTTCTTACCGAGCGCGGCTCGTCTTTCGGCTATAATAACCTTGTAGTTGATATGCGCGGAATTGATATAATGAAAAAAATAGGAGCCCCGGTCGTATTTGACGCAACTCATTCAGTTCAACTTCCGGGTGGACAAGGGACATCAAGCGGTGGAGAACGCCATTTTGTACCGCTGCTTTCCAAAGCCGCTGTTGCGGCGGGGGCCGATGCTGTATTCATGGAAGTTCATCCTTCTCCTGATAATGCCCTTTGTGATGGCGCGAATTCATGGCCGCTTGGGAAACTCGAACAACTGTTAATCACACTTTTAAAGATTAATAGGATTAGTTAATAATTAATTGTTAATTAGTAACAAATAACGAATAAATGACCGCTAACCAGAAAATAGCAAAAAATGTTCTCCTTCTTGAAGCCGAATCGGTTAAGAAATTAATCGATCTAATTGATAATCAGTTTGATGTCGCAGTTGATTTGATTATGGATTGCAGAGGACGGGTGATTACCACAGGAATGGGTAAATGCGGCATTATAGGCAAAAAATTGTCCGCAACTCTCGCAAGTACAGGAACCCCGGCAACGAATGTTCATCCGGCTGAAGCGATACACGGAGATTTTGGTATGATAACTTCAGCGGATGTAATTATTGCCATATCCAACAGTGGTGAAACAGAAGAAATTATTCGTCTTCTTCCAACAATAAAAAAAATTGGCGCGAAATTGATCGCTATGTCAGGAAATCCCAGTTCAATTCTCGCAAAACAAAGCGATGTGGTAATACTTACTTCAGTTGAACGGGAAGCATGTCCGTTTAACCTTGCGCCGACAGCGTCAACGACAGCACAGCTTGCAATGGGTGATGCGTTAGCTATGGCTCTTCTTGCCAAGCGGGATTTTAAGCCGGAGGATTACGCACAATTGCATCCCGGAGGAAGTCTTGGAAGAAAACTGCTTAAAGTTAAAGATGTAATGCGAAAAGGAGACCGGCTTGTCAAAGTTTCTCCTGAAACGAAAGTTCGCGATGTTATTGTAGCAATGACCGAAACAAGAAACGGTGCGGCATGTATTGTTGATGAAAATGATTATGTGACAGGCTTTTTCAGCGATGGTGATTTTAGACGTAACATATTAAAAAATTCCGCTGTGATTGATGAGCCTGTTTCAAACGTGATGTCGAGTAATCCAACGACTATTAGCGCTGACCGACTCGCGATTGAAGCGGCTCAAATAATGAGGAGCGGAAATACAAAATTCAGTCAATTACCTGTTCTGGATGACGAAAATCACCTTATAGGATTGCTGGACGATGATGAATTATTGAGTTTGTGATAACGAACATTGAATAACGAGCATAATGATTGTAAAAAAAGAAAAACTTAAAATAGATTTTAATAAAATCAATCAACTGATCCTTGATGTTGACGGTGTGCTTACTGACGGAACTTTATTTTTTGACTCTAATGGATCAGAAATAAAAGGTTTTAATGTTCAAGACGGGCACGGTATTAAATTGTGGCAGCGGGCCGGAAACACAACGGCAGTGATTACAGGAAGAGAATCAAAAGTTGTTTCTATCAGGTGTGCGGACCTTGGAATTAAATTTGTTTATCAAAGTGCAAAAGACAAATTAAAAATCCTAAATGAACATATTTTAAATAATAACGTCAAACTTTCAGAAATATGTTATATCGGTGATGAACTTGTCGATATACCGGTTCTTAAAAAAGTCGGATTGGCTGTTGCGGTTGCCAACGCGGTACCCGATGCGCTTGACTGTGCCGATATTATTACGGAGAAGTCGGGAGGAAACGGCGCGGTAAGGGAGGTTATTGATTTTCTTTTAAAGGAAAAAGGGGAATGGGGGACAGTTACTAACAGATATTTTGAATAAAATGAAAACTTTTAAAATAATAATTTCTGTAATTATTATCTTTTTATTACCGATTATCGCTGAAGCGAAATCCGATAAAAAAAAAGATGATAATATAATCGATGCAGTTACCGTTAAAAATGGAATTACTGTTACTGAAATCGAAGAATCAGGTAAAGAAATATTCGAATTTACAGGCACTCATGCCGAAAGTGTCAAAAAAAACTTGCTGAAAGTCTATAATGTTAGAGCTACTATCAATCAGCCGGACGGAAGTGAAATAATTATAATGACCGAGGTGGCTTACTATAATAAAAACAAACGGGAATTAACAACGGATAAATATGTTGAAATTATTTCCGCTGACGGCGTTATGACGGGTATTGGAATGTATCTCAATACAGAAAAAAAAATATTCAGGCTTTTGAAAGATGTTCAAATAGATTCTTTACGTAAAACAGGCGATTTGGGTCTTAACATTCCGGAGTAATATTATGAAATCTTCACAAAAAATGACTTATAAAACATTGGTTGTAATTGCAATTTGCTGGTTTGCTCTTTTTTCATCAAAACATATCTTCGCCGCTGAAACTAATAATGTCCCTACGCGCATTAACGCGGATAAACTTGAATGTGACTATGAAGAACGCATCGTTTATCTTCGCGGCTCCGTAGTTGTTCGGGATACAAAAGGAATCTTAAAAGCGGATAACGCGACTGTTTACTTTAAAAAAACTAAAGAAAAAAAAGACAGCCTTAGTTCTACCGCTAATGTCGGCAGCTTTAGTCGCGTGGTCGCTGTCGGGAACGTTAGAATGTCAAGTAACGATAAAGCAGTTGTTGTTGTCAGTGATAAAGCAGTTTGGAATAAAAATAATAATACGATTGTTCTTACCGGCGGGCCGCCAATGGTTAAGCAGGGTGCGTCATACATAAAAGCTAAACGTATTGTATATGATCTTACGACCGGAAAGTGTGATTTTTTTCCTGAACCGCAGATGGTTTTCAGCATACCCGACAGTGAGAAAACTAAGTTTATTGAATAATCAGCATTTTTTAAATTAAATATGTGGCCTCTTATGAAAAATATTATCATTATATTAACTGTGTTCCTGTCAGGTGCTTTTATCTCTTCCCCTGCTTTTGCGAAAGCCGAAGCAAAAAAAAAGAAGGATTCGCCGGTAACAATCAATGCGGACAGAATGCAGTATCTTAAAAATGAAAATTGTATGGTACTTGAGGATAATGTAGTGGTTAAGCTTGATTCCAAGTCACTTTATGCTGATAAAGTTATCGCATTTCAGGGAACTAATTCTTTGGGTAAGATGGACTTTACCAGAATTGTAGCGACAGGAAATGTAGTCATTAAAGACTCTGATAAAAGTCTTTACGGTAAAAAAGGAGTTTGGGAAAAAAGTAAAAATGTTATCCGCTTTACAGGTGAACCGGTTGTCAAAACAAAAGGCGGACAGGAAATCAGCGCGGAAATCATTAAATACAATGTGATTACCGGCAAAGTTACTTTTGAAGGCGGATCAAAAGCGCATATAACTAATCTAAAAAATAAAAATATTGATTTTGGCGGATTTTAATATGAATGATAAACCTATCTTATATACAGAATCTCTTGTTAAAACTTATAGCAAACGTAATGTCGTTAATAAAGTTAACATTAATGTCAGCTCAGGCGAAATTGTCGGATTGCTCGGCCCGAACGGAGCGGGTAAAACTACAACCTTTTATATGATCGTCGGTATAATCAGACCAAATGAAGGTAAAGTTTTCTTTAAAGATAATGATGTTACTAATGTCCCCATGTGCGAACGAGCACAAAGGGGCATGGCTTACTTATCACAGGAACCATCGATTTTTAGACGTCTTACAGCTCTCGAAAACATTATCGCGGTACTCGAAACGTTACCGATTCCGCGAACGGAAATTAAACGCCGCGCTCATGAACTTCTTGAAGAACTCGGTATCGATCGTTTGGCGCAAAGTAAAGCTTACACCCTTTCCGGAGGAGAGCGGCGCAGACTTGAAATCGCTCGCGCGCTTGTTACTAACCCTTCCGTTATACTTCTTGATGAGCCGTTTTCGGGCGTTGATCCTATAGCTGTTGCAGACGTTCAGCAGATCATTCGTGATTTAAAGAAAAGAGATTTGGGAATTCTTATTACAGATCACAATGTCCGCGAAACTTTGAGCGTAACGGATCGCGCTTACATCACAAATTCCGGCGAAATAATGATTGAAGGCACCGCCGACAAACTAATCAACGATCCTGAAGCGCGAAGAATATATCTTGGCGAAGATTTTAAAATATAGTAACTAAAGCAGCATCTTGCTTTGAACTATCAGCACAAAAAGATTCGGGAGAAATATAGTAAGCAATATCGTTGTTCAAGTAATGTTATGCAACTTTTATTTCCGAAATAGCGTTAGAAAAATTAAAAATCTTAGTGCTCTTAGTGTCTTAGTGGTAAAAAAATATATAAGGAAACCACAAAAGCACGAAGTGCACAAA
>Ga0164318_10003293_pt1 | contig 15268 bp, 11 predicted proteins | sample GuaBasSedimGuay9_FD_113734 | JGI IMG/M metagenome (GOLD analysis project Ga0164318, IMG submission 113734) | Subseafloor sediment microbial communities from Guaymas Basin, Gulf of California, Mexico - Guay9, Core 4571-4, 0-3 cm | ecosystem: Environmental > Aquatic > Marine > Hydrothermal vents...
TCTTACATATCTCTCTTTCGGTTTTTCCGAATACCATATCCCATCTCGTATATAACCATCTCTGACCAGCATAGGGGATGGGTTTTCGCATTTACATCCCCCGAGACCGATTATTTTTTCGCATTTTGTGCAAAACCTTGTCGAAACACACCGGTGTTTCTTCTCACCGATGTGTGCCCCGCATTTGGGGCATTTTTTTGTTTTTTTCATTTTCCATTTGATTTTTATTCTTTATTTGAAATTTATATTTATGGGATTTATTCCCAATCTTTATAAAGTAAAGCATCCCGGATCCCGATGCTCTTAAGACCGGGACCATTGATCTTCTCTCGGGAATGTGTTAGGTGGATTTTTTGATATCCGGAACATCATTACGTCATATTAACATCTCCCTATAATCCGCGCAATATTCTTTTCGTTTACATTTCCCGCAAAACTTGCCCATCCAGAGAGAATCAAACTGCTCCATTATTTGAGAAACAATTAATTCATCATCGGTAATAATTCCTGATTCAAAATTTCTCCGCGTTTCACTTTTGGCACCCATTCCCGCGCCTGTAAGGTTCGCGCTTCCTGAATAAGCGAATTTGCCGTCGAGTATAACACATTTAAAATGAATTCGAGGGCATAGAATTCGTTCCAACCCTGAAATCAGATTTTTGTATTTATCAAAATCTTCGCGAAAAACAGGTCCCGGTTCTTTCGCGTGAATTAAACGAACAGAAACATTTTTGCCTATCAACTCCGATAAGAGTTTAAGAAACGGGATCATTTCTGTTCCGCGTTTAATATACATATCTTTGATATCTGAAGTGCCAATCCAAACAAAATCCTTTGCTTTTGGAACAGCATTTAAAATCACTTGTTCATAAATTTCTTTATCCGTAATAAATTCTATCATTTTTCCCACGGAAAAACCACCCCGTTAAGTTTTACCAAAGAATGAAAGCAACTGAAATCATAAGCGGTCGTAAAAAATGCCTGAACAGGTTTTTCACCTCGCTCAAGCTTTATTACAAAAATATTCCAGCCTTTCGGAAGTGTAACGTCAACCGCGTTGACAAGTTCCCAGCGATGTTCTTTCCATTCTATTTCGGGATCGACGTCACCGACTACTGCCGGTCTGCACGGCACAATTGTTTGAGTTTGATTTTCTTCTTTTCCGTTAATCCATATTTTCATTCTGTGATTATTCGGGACACCAATGCGTGTGAGTTTTTCCTCAGGATTGTACGCGTGGTACCGCAAATAAATCACTCCCGGCTTGTTGTTAAAAAAATGTTCAACTTTCAGTTCATCGTCTTTTAAATCTAAAATTTCCCAGTCATCTCCTTGAAAATCTTTGGAAATATTTTCCGGAATTGTGTCAGTATCTTCGAGTCTCTGTCCTTCAAAAACTTTCGAAATAAGCCAACGGCGCGCACCAAGCATAACTATCGGAACAGCTTTAATCGCGGAGCGTTCTTCAACATCCAAAAGCAGAAATGCGCGGTTGGAAATTTGCATTTTAGTTTTGTCCGTGCAACTAAATTCCACTTCAAAAGAAATGTTCTCGTTCGCTACAATTTCTTGTTTGTGGTTCAGAATGTCGCATCGAGAAACACAACTTACTGAAAAGCCGTCAGGCAAGCTAATCTTTGCTGAAATTTTTAAAGTCTCCGGACTTGTGTTTTTAACTGTTATAATTACTTTCACCGGTTCCAAAACGGAAATCACCGGCTCTTCGTTATAAGCGATGGTAACATCAAGATGAGTTAAAATATGAACAATATTATCTTGCGGCCGCGAAAGAATTTCATTGATAATATTCATATCCACAAGCGAATTTTGAATCGTGGACAGGGAATTTCGCGCAACGTTGCCCCAAGCTCCTGCTTTGCAATTCAGATCATTTACCAATTGAACTTTGTCGTGATGTTTCGCAAGAAGCTGACGTGTAATGGCAATGGTTCGGTCAGTAAGTTCATCAACATCTTCAGGAACCTGAACATGAATAATTCCCGGAGGAGGAGTAAGAACTATTTTGTTGCCAAGAGGTTTAATCCATTTTTCCGGCAAAGCTTTCGCTCCATGAATAATTCCCAAAATTGAGCCGAGGGTCGCAGCGGTACAATCGGTATCGTAGCCGCAATTCATAGCTTTACAAAGCGAGTCTCCGAAATTTTCTCCGTAGAGCCAGCCGATAGTTTGGAATCCTAAATTAATTGGCGAATGCTGAGCAAAAGGATGTTTTGCAAATTCATAAACGGCGTTGCGGGCTTCAAGCCAGCTCTTCCCGGCTGCATGCTCTTCGCGGGCAAGGCGAATTGTCTGTGCGGTTTTGCATTCTTCAGGAATAACAGAAAGTCCGATGTCGAGCAGAGAATCACGGTCCGAAATCACAAATGCCGCTGATTCAAGTGAGGCATTGAAAAGTTCGCCATAAACACTTTCTCCCCCGGCATGGTCGCAGACAGCATCGTGCCAGGCGTAATCCACGGCGACATGAGGAAGTCCCGGCGCGATACACGCCCAAATCTCCGAGCGAATCGGGCAACCCATACAATCTTTAAAAGGATTATTATGTTTTCCTGATATGGGCGGCGCAAGACCTTTTCGCAAATTGGTTTTATGGCAACCGTATTCATCCGGACAATATCCGATATGGTTCATCCAATATTCAGCAAAATCTTTGCAGGTAACTTCAAGTCCCTTTTCTTCAAGCATTATCAACCAGATAAGCTGGATTTCGAGGTCATCGTTCGGCAGACCTCCTTCTTCCATTTTAGTATAAAAGGAAACATCGAAAGTTTTTTCGTTTCCCCACATTTTTTCGTGCGGCGCGCCGAGTGATCCGCCGGCGTTTTTACCTAACCAGCATCCCATCACTTTATCGCGATAAACAGATTCGGATAATTTAATAGTATTCACAGTTTGTACCTCAAAGCAAGAACGGTAATATCGTCCGACTGCGGTGTATCTTCAGCAAATTTCCGAACTATTTCAAGGACTTCACAAACGATTTTTTCGGCTGAAAGATTAACGAGCGAAGCGAGTTCATCCTGAAGTTTTTCGTCAGAAAAAAGTTCACCGTTTTTGTTAAAGGCTTCAGTAACGCCATCAGTATAAAGAAAGATTAGATCACCATGTTTAAGGGTAATTTTTTCGGTTACGACGTCCGGATTTTCGATAGCGCCCAAAGCGCATCCGTTTTCCATTTTAAGAAAGGAAACGTCTTTATTTCCTCTGGCAATTAAAGGGGGGTTATGCCCGGCATTAGCGAATTTAATTTCACCTGTTTTAATATTAAGCACAGCGAGAAATACTGTAACGAACAAGCACGTATCATTATTTTGCACAGCTTCAAAATTAACCCTCTTAAGAATTTCAGAGGGGTCGTAAGACTGCATAGCAATACCTTTAATCAAAGTTTTGGTAACTGCCATAAAAAGAGCGGCCGGAACGCCTTTACCAGAGACATCACCGATAAAAAAGCAAAGATTATCTTCATCAATAAAAAAGAAATCATACAAATCGCCGCCTACTTCTTTCGCGGGATTCAAAGCGGCAAACATATCAAATTCTTTTCTTCCGGTAAAAGGCGGAATTACTTTTGGAACCATACCCATTTGAATTTCGTGTCCAATAGCAAGTTCACTTCCCATTCTTTCTTTTGCAATTGTCGCTTCAGTGAGATCTTTAATATATTTTTTCAGAGAAGCTTTCATATAAGCAAAGGCAAGAGCTAATTTACCAACTTCATCTTTCTGTTTAAACACCGGGATTTCTACATCAAAATCCCCGTTGGAAATACTTTTTGTAGTTAAAGATAGCTGGCGCAATGGATGAGTAATCGAATTAGCAATTAAAGCAATAATCAAGGAAATAAATAAAATACCGAGAATTCCAAAAAGCATAACTGTATGATGCAGCTTCTCCACGACTTCCATAAGCTCAATTTGCGGGAAGAAAATCCCTAATGACCATTGGCATGAAGGCATCCATGAATAGCTAACCCAATATTTTTTATCGGAATCAAAAATTCTATCACATTGTCCGAAGCCTGTTTTTCCCGATATCATTTTTTTAACTATATCGAGCATTTGATTATTATTCTGTACAATTGAAATGTCAAAAACATTTGAATTCATAATAAAATCTAATTTAGGATGTGTAATAAATTTCCCGGATTTCGAAATAGTAAATGCATAGCCCGATTTGCTTATTTTAATGTCAGAAACAAATGACTGCAGCCATTCAAGTGACACATCAGCTGTAACAACACCTTTAAAAACTTTCTTACCGTCAACAGTGGAATAAAAAGGAACTGAATATGTTGACATTATAACGTTTCCCGCGCCCTTATCGAAATAAGGTTCCGACCAGACAGGTTTACCAAGCTTTTTAGGAAGTTTGTACCAATCCCAGTTAAAGTAATTATAATTGGTGGTTCCCAGATTAGAAAAAGACTCATTATTATTATTTTTACAGAGGTAAGGCGCAAAATAATAAGAATCGTATTTAAAAGCGTAAGGCTCATAAGCAATTGTCGCGCCATAAATATTCGAATTATATGAAACAATAACTTTTAAAAGATTAGTGATATCATACTGATTAATGTCGGTGTCATCGAGCACCAGAGCTATTGTTTCCGGAATCTTCTGAATAGGAATAATATAACTCTCAATTTTATTAGCTGTTGCTACGGCAAGGTTTACGGCATTTTTTTCTATTCCATGAATAATTATCTTTCTGGACTTTGAATAATTGTAACTAAAAACCAAAGTGAATATTATTGCACTGCTTGCAATAATAAAAAATGTGAGTTTAAAGGCTATACCTCTGTTACGGAACATATTTTTTATTCTTTGTTCTTTGTTCGCTAACAATCAACGTATGCCGGTTGTTATTCAATACCGGCATTCACGGGTCGCTAACGCATATTTATTTATTGACTATTCAATCAACTGCTACTAGTGCCTGACCCCAAACCTCTCATTCATATTTTTCGATCCGAAGTACCGGCGATATTTTTTTGTTATCATGGTACTATATAATTATAACTAAAGTAACGATAAATTACAAACAAAACTTTTCCCCGGCTCCGACGATTAAATTGCGGGAATGTTAAAATTTATTAAAATATCTGCATAATTAATTTATTGTTCAGTACCCAAAACAAAAATTCTTCTGTCTTGTTAATTGCGAAAAAAAAACAACTGTGATATAATAATAAAAGTTTAAATCATTTCAATATTAAGTCAGGAGAAATTATGAGTCAAACAACAGATATAAACGCGGTGGTAAGAAAAGCAAAAGCCGCAGCGGCAATTTTCGGTCAGCTTTCACAGAAACACGTTGATAAAATAGTATATGAAGTTTGTAAGGCCGGATTTGATAACCGTATTAAATTAGCAAAACTTGCCGTAGAGGAAACACAATTAGGAAAATGGGAAGATAAAGTAATAAAGAATGTTGTTGCCACACAATACATTTACGAAGACATTAAAAACGAAAAAACAGTGGGAATAATATCTGAAAACAAAAAAACCGGCATTATTGAAATCGCTGAACCTATAGGTCCAATCTTCGCCATCACTCCTGTAACAAACCCCACGTCGACTGTACTTTTTAAAATTCTGATCGCTTTAAAATCGAGAAATCCAATTATTATCAGACCTCATACTAAAGCGCTTAACTGTTCCGGTAAAACGGCGCAAATTTGTTATGAAGCCGCGATAAAAGCCGACGCGCCGGATGAATGTATCCAATGGCTCGGACGCACAACACGCGATGAAACACACGAATTAATGGCACATAAAGATCTTTCACTCATCCTGGCTACCGGCGGAGGCAGTCTTGTTCGCGCAGCGTATAGTTCTGGTACGCCCGCTATAGGAGTTGGTGCCGGGAATGTTCCGGCATTGATAGAGAAAAGCGCTGATATTCCTTTTGCAGTCGAACAAATTTTTATATCCAAAACGTTTGATAACGGAACAGTTTGTGCAAGTGAACAATCAATTATAGTTGAAGAAAGTGTGGCTAAAAATACGATTAAAGAAATGATATCAAGGGGTGCTTATTTTCTTTCACCGGAAGAAATTAAGAAAGTGGAAAAAATCGCCTATAACAAGGAACGTGGAATTATGAATGCCGATATTATCGGGCAGCCGGCAGAAAAAATCGCTGAAATAGCAGGCGTAAATGTTCCTGTCGGAACTAAATTGCTTGTTGCTCCGCTTGACGGAGTTGGTGATGAATACCCGCTTTCATCGGAAATACTCGCCCCAATAATTGCTTTTTATGAAGCTGAAGATTTTGATACCGCGGTAAATATATGTATCGACCTGAATTTTTATGGCGGCACCGGTCACACGGCAAGTATATTTTCAAACAATAATGAAAAGATAAAAGATTTCGCGCAATTGATGGATGCCGGCAGAATAGTTGTTAATACCCCGTCATCACAAGGCGGTGTTGGCGGAATGTATAACACGCTTCACACATCATTTACTCTTGGCTGCGGCACACGCGGAAATAACAGTACAACAGACAATATCACGGCAACACATCTATTAAACATACAAAGAATAGCGAAGCGTCGTGACAATGAACGGTTTGTGAGATTTGATTCAGCTAAATATTTTGATGAGGCATTGGATTTTAACATTCTTGAAAGAGAATTTAACTTAAACTATTGATTATTATGATAAACTATGATTTAACTGACGAAAAACTTGTATGTACATTTTCCGGTATATTAAATAGCGCGGAATGTCAGAAATATCAAGAAGAGTTAATATTAAAAATAAGGCAGGTGGAACTTCCGGTTGTTTTTAACTTGAAAGAAGTTGATTATATCGCGTCAGGTTTTTTAAGAATCTGCATACACATTCCAAAATCAATTGGAAGTGAAAACTTTTCAATAATTAATGTCTCTCCGCATGTGAAAAAAGTCTTTAAACTATCAGGCTTTGATAACCATTTGAATATTAAATAAACATTAGCGATAATTGCGGAATGTAAGTTATCAACGCAAGCGCGGCAAGTTCAGCGGCAAGTAGCCACCACACTCCTTTAATAACTTCCTTAACCGGCACACCCGAAACGCTGCTTGACGCATACAGATTAACGCCGATCGGCGGAGTTATTTGCCCTATGGCCAGATTAACAGTCATTAAGATTCCGAAATGAATCGGGTTTATATTTAATTCTTTTATTACCGGAAGAAAGATCGGGATAAAAATATAGTAAATCGATATAGCATCCGTAAAACAGCCCGCAATTAACAAAACAATATTAATAATCAGCAATAAAGCGTATTTACTGTTCGTAATACTTAACATTGATTCAGCTAATCCGGATGCGATACCTTCAGTCGTAAGCACAAGTGAATAAACAGATGCCGCGGCGACAAGAATCATAATTACTGATGAAGTAACAACTGCCTGCCTGAAAATCGTAAATAAACTTTTAAGATTCAACTCACGATAAAGTACCAGAGAAACAAAAAGTGAATAAATAACCGCAACTGCTGCCGATTCAGTTGGTGTAAAAACACCTGAATAAATTCCACCGAGAATAATTATTGGGGTTAATAATCCCGGGAATGCTCTCAAAAAAGCTTTGCCAAATTTTATTTTTGGCTTTTCCGGTTTTGACGCGCGCTTAATTCCTGTAAGTAAAACCACACTAATAAGCGCTATCCCGACGACAATTCCCGGAATAATTCCCGCTATAAAAAGTTTTGACACCGATGTTTCAGCAAGAACACCATAAATTATTAAAGCAATACTAGGTGGAATAATTATTCCTATTCCACCGCTCGAAGCAACAAGCGCGGAAGAAAAACTCCGCGAATATCCATTGCTGACAAGAGACGGAACAAGCAAAGCACCAAGCGCGGCAACAGTTGCGGGTCCGGAACCTGAAATTGCGGCAAAAAGAATTGCGGTTAAAACAGTAACGATTCCGAGTCCACCGGGCAATTTCCAGACAATAACTTTAGCAAAGGTAATTAGTCGTTCCGATATGCTTGTTTTTCCCATAATTGTTCCCGCAAGCACAAAAAAAGGTATGGCGAGGAGTGTCCAGCTGTCCAGAGCGCCGTACATTCTTTGCGGAACCATAATTAAAGGAACAATGTTGTAAGAAAGAATAGTCGCGAGACTCGCTCCGCCAAGTGCGACGACCACCGGCACATTCATCATGAAGAACAGAATAAAGAGACCAAATATAAGGTAAGCTGATTGCGCCATATTGATTAGTTAATTATTGACTGTTGCCGATTTTCGAGTTCGCATCATAAATTGAACCGCTCTAATTGCTCCAAGAAAACATCCTACCGGAAGCGCCGCGCTCATTATCCATTGAGGAATTCCCAAAGCGTTAGTTTCATTGTTAGCAATTGAAATATGAATAATTCTCAACGATGAAATTCCAATGGTTAAAAGAAATGAAATTGTAACTAGTGCACCGATGAAAAAAATAACTTGCGCGGCCTTACGCGGAAGTTTATCGGTTAAAGCGCTCATTGACAGGTGCATTCCACTATTGAACGCGGCGGCGGAACCAAGCATTACGAGCCAAACAAAAAGGTCGGGTACTATTTCAGTTAAATAACCGAGGGCGATACCAAAGGGTCTTACTGCGACTTCAAGAAAAACGATACTAATCATCGCGACAAGAATAACAGCGGCGATTTTTTCTTCTATATTTTTAAAATATTTCATTATTGTATTATTTAGTTCCTAATCAAAAATCTTCACAAGAAAATTGATGATTTACTGATTGCCGATTATTGCCCACCCGTGTTTAGGAATTATGATTTTCCGGCCATTTGACATTTTCATTCTTATGTCTTTGTCTGTTGTGTTCCAAGCTAAGTTTCCTGTTACACCGTAACTTCCGAAAGCGTATGATAAATTCGCACGTACTTGCGGCAAGGACTCAACGCGGATTTTCACTCCACTATTTTTCAAAACATTTTTCAGAAACTGAAACATTCCCTTTTCAAGCCAATCATTTTTTTCTGTCCACGCAAAAGCGAAAGCGCGATTCGCAACAAAAATCTCCCGTCCGTTGTTTGTTGTAAAGATTACCGGTTTTCCGTTCACTCTCGCTAAACAAACACTATTGGCCGGATACTTTGAAACGGTAAACATCTGATCGCCGGGATAATTCTTTTCTTTCGGGAAATCCACATTTTTCATCATCGCGTTTTTTCGATTAATTTTTATTTTCCCTGAATTATTTTTGAAATATTTTATTCTACCAAATCTCGGGTCATAAGTTATTGCATGAAATTCATTTGTGTAATTCCCTTTTTGCGTTTTGACGTTTCGATAAGTAAGCAAATACTCTCCTGAATAAAGGATTCGTTTGGCGGACATTAAATTTTCTTTCATTTTCACATTCAAATACATCGGGTCGGGAATTATTACAATTTTGTATTTTGACAAGTCATAATTTTCAAGCCATTCATAAGGAATAATTCGCATGTTTACACCCATTTGACTCATTGAACTTTCAATCTGTTTCGTTCCGAAGTAATAGGGCCATAAAACTCTGCCGGACCATTTGTCCGCCGGCATAGCGCCTGCCTGAAAAGAATCATAAACAAGGCAAACATCGGGAAAATTTGTTTCCGGTAAAGCCGCGTTAATAATTTTTTTCATATAGGGACCAATTTTCAAACTGTACTCATCTTCAATTTTATCAACATAATATTTTTTTCGATTAGTGTTACCTTGCGCCCCGGAATTGCGTGTCATTGGAAATTGAAAAGACATAGGCGTAACTCCTTGACCTGCAGCATGCGCCATCAAAGGTAAAATGTAATCTCTCCACTTTTCGAAAGTGGAAAAAGTTTCCATATTCCCGTGACTTTCCGCGAGCGCTAATTTTTGATTGACGGTAACATCGCCGAAAGAAAGGTCATAGAAAAGGAAATCACTTCCGGGTGCATCGCCCATATTCAGCGCGTAATTATCAACAGCATAAAATTCGCTCCAAGTACCTACAAGTTTATCAGTGAATTTTTTAGCGAACATGACGTAATCTTGCCGAAAATCGGCGAGTTTTTTCGATCGAAACTTCAACCATTCAACCCAACGCAGATTGCCCGGCATACCCATTGACGGCTGTTCCGGCAGCGGCATTCCGGGCGTTTTCATATAATCATTAAATGCTTTTTTTGCTTTTTCGGAAAATTTATAATTCGGCAGAAAGCCGCCTTCGCCGAGAAACCCCCACATTATAACATAACCGACAACATTGGAATTATATTTCTCGTGAAATTTTATCACTTTTTCCAATTCACTGTAACCGTTGCTGATTTGTTGTTCATCGAACGGGTCATTTACGGCGAAAAGATGAGGTCGAACAAGCATTTCGAACCCGTATTTTTGCCAGATTGGGAATTCTTTTTTATGTTCGTTTAAATTATTTCCGCCCGGTTTCACAACAACTTCGTACCCGGCATTTTTTGCGGCTGGTGCTAAAAGTTTCGCGTCCCATCCCCACATTGCGACAAGAATTTGTTTTGATTTCAGGTCGTTAAGAACTTGCGATTTATTTTTTATCGGATTTTTTTCCGCTTGGCACGCGGCGATACATAAAATTGATAATATCAGCAGATTTTTTTTCATAAAATCTTAGTTGTTTGGTTGTATAATTTATTTTGCGAATATTATAACATATTTCATTTCATTTTTAAACATACAAATACAGACTCGGATTTTAAATTTTTTTAAATTCATTAGACACGAATTGCACGGATTTTCACGGATTTTTTAAATTATTCTGTTTATAGTAAAATTTAATTGTACTGTTTTAATTGTACTGTTATTAAATTAATCGTACTGTTTAAATCGTTCTGTTATTTTTTAGCTTTTGCCAAAAGGTGATTGTTTTTTTCGAGTAATTATCATAAATCTTTCTTTTTTCAGGGTCGGTTTCGGGATTGCGTTTTGCCGCTTGTTTCGCCCAGTTCAGAAAAAATTCCACAGATTCTTTGTCAATTTGTTTTGGTGAGTTTTCTATTTCTACATAATAAGGGCCTGTCATTGCAAATCTGTATATTTTCGGATTATCGGTCAGCACGCGAACTAAAAACCAACCGTTTTTGTTAAAAGCAACATTGCAGTTATTTTTAATTTTATTAAATTCATTAAAAGAAAATGATTTATAAATTTCACCATTTTTAATGATTTGGATTTTTGTGATTTTATCAATAGAACAAACTTTAATATTTAAATCAATTTTTATACTCTTTTTTGATTTGAATACATATCCCGGTAAATTTCCGTTAGCGGTAACCCGCAATAAAGGACCGCAAGTAACAAAACATTTTCCTGCTTTAAGGTTATTCCACCATTTTTTCCACGTCAATTTTCCGTTAACGTGTACATATACGCGATTATAACCGAAGGGGCCGCCTCCGATCGGTGCGGCGGTACCTGCCGCGGGCGGAATTCTAAATCCGCAATTTAAGATTTTGAAATAAATATCTTGCTGATATTCGGCGTTACCGAAGGGGTCCGGATATTTTTCCTTATCGCGCGGCTTACCCCAAGCTTCCGTTATGTTCATCCAGTTTCGCGTAAAATTATTGTTTATGACTTCGATAGAGTCGAGTTCACCGGACGCGAGAATTGCTGGGAGCTGCCACCAGTAAAGGTGGTCGATATGAACCCAAACATTAGAAATTTTTCCGAATTTTTCCGCGAAATAAACACTTGGCGGGAATGTCCACGTAACTTTTGGAAGTTTAACATTTTCCGGCAAGCCGAAAAACATTAAAGTGCAGTCGCAACGTTCATCTTCTCCGGCGCGTGTGTAAAGGAAGTGAGAATCATCAATTTTAATAAGCGGCGGATAATTTGTCAGTTCGGTTTTCCATTGTCTTCCGAGCGGCGGATTGATCCACCAGTTTGGGACGTAAGCAATATTAATGTTTTCGCTTTTAATGAACAAGGGCGTATTTTTTATGTCGGTGTGATTATGCAGGTCGCCTGCATACCATCCTTCTTTATTCATATCGGCGATTTGATGAAGTCTTATTTTTTTAACAATATTAGTTATATTTTTTATAGAGATTTTTCCTGAAACGGGCAGGAATTCTTTACCGGATTCAATTGTATAAGAATATTCTCCGTTTGTGAGAGAAAGGTTTGCTTCTCCGTTACAAGTGAAAGAATCGAAGCATTTCGGACAATTATGGTCGTATTGCGGCTGTCCATTTTTATTGAAAATATGGAGGCGGCAAGTTTTTTTATTTCCGGTGGAGTTATCTTTGATGATGAATTTTACATTTGCGGACAAAACAGACGCGACAAACAAGACGGACAAAATGGGCAAGATAGTCATAATCGGTAATTGGCGGGGTTGGTAATTGATGTTAAATGATAAAAGACAGTTTTTTAAAATAATAAGTTGCGCCTGCGCCATTATCTATTTCCAATAAATTTTGGAATAGCGCGTCGGAAGGCGTTGTTCCCGGCATATCATTTCTACGAACCATAAACCTTTGTGTCCATTTTTGCCCCGGTTTAAGCGTTTTACTTATTTGTTCAGGCATATTTTTCCACTGAAATTTTTGATTATCAAAATCACTAAACCAATATGAAAGCGGGATATTTCCGGCACACCTGAAAAAAGTACGGCACAATCAGCCGGTTTAGGCTGAACTTCTAAAAAAACTGAGTTCCATCCTGAGTGCAATTTTAGCGTTTGAATTTTATATTGCGCGAACAATTGAAAAGAAAATATGATTACTGAAAACCAAAGGAAGTGTAAGACTTTCATGATTAAAGCCATCAAAATTAAAATATAACATTTATGATAAATTTTTCCTCTTATAAATTCACGTTAAATTGTATCACAAATTTGTAATTAAAGCAAGCTTGATTATGATTGTAAAAGGCTTGTTTATATGATATAATTAAAACGAATTACAAATTACGAATTACGAATTACAAATTACAAATTATAAATTATATGAAAAAAATTATATTAGGAATAATATTTCTGTTTATCGCGACAGTTTTGGTAACACCTTTTTTTGTAGGTATTGCCGCAGAAAAAACAATTAATAAACAAATTGATAAAATGGCTCAAACAGCCAATATATCCATTTCAAATGTCTATAAAAGAAACTGGTTTTCATCACACGCGAATACAATATTTAATTTATCACAATTACTTCCTTCATTAGGTTTGACTCAACTTGATTCAATATCCGGTTTAACAAACATTTCTGTTAAAATCAGGTCGGAAATCATTCATGGACCGTTTACTATGAAGCGGTTTTATTCTAAACAACCGTTAAGCATGCCCGTTCTCGGTGTTATAAAAAGTCATATAACAATTCTTTTCCCACCGGATATTTTAAATTTTGCTCCTGCTATTACAGCTTATACATCAATATTTCCAAATGGCAGTGCCAGTGGAGTTTTTTCAATTCCCGGTATTAATTACACTGATAATATTACAGATCAATCGTTGATTTCAGGAAATATAAGTGGTGAAACAGGTCTTGCAAAAAAAGGAACAATATTATATTTGAATTTTCATACCCCGAAAATCCTTTTGGAAAATCACAAAAACTCAGCGGAAATTAAAGGATTGAATTGCTCATGGCACAACAGCAAAGGCGCCAAAGGAATTAGTGCTATTAGTTTTGGACTTAGAATTAATAGTCTCACAACAGGCAAAACAAAAATTGATAAAATTTTCTTCTCAAGCACTAAAAAAGAAAAAAGCGGAAATCTTTTTTTTAACGCGAAGTTATCAATCATGGCTATAAAAGATGAAAATACAAACTTTGGACCGGTTAAAATTGGATTAAATTGTAAAAATATTAAAAAAGATGTTTATTTACAACTCCTTTCCTTAGCGAATGACGCAAAAAAAGAACCGGAAAATCAATTCGCCCGCGTGTTACTAATGGCACAGATTATGGGATTGTTACCTGAATTACTTGCTGAATCGCCTGAAATCAATTTAGAAGAATTCAAAATCGGCACGCCGACCGGCAATATTTTAATTAATGCGAATATTAAAGCCGGCAACAGTAAAATAGTTAATCCTAATAATTTAAAGAAAATAATAAAATCGATTAATGCTAATTTTACTATGACAATACCTGATTCCATCGCTGAAAAATATATTTTCAGCAATGATAATCCACGTTCTGTAATGCTGCAAAAAATGATGATTAGAAATAATAATAATTACACATTAAACTTAAAATATATAAACTCTCTCTTTTTTGTAAATGGAAAACCGTTTTCTGCAGATGATAGAAACTGATCCCAAAACGTTTGCAATAAAAACCGAGAAAATTCGTCATAACTTTAACTTATAATATAAAAATATAGCTTAATACAATTTTAAAATATGAAAAAAATATCACTTCTTTTATTAGTCACTTTTTCCTCTTTCGTTGCTGCTGTAAGTATAACAAATGAATTTGCAGGAATGAAAATAATTTATAGCGGCGTTCGCGGGGAAATGACTATAAGCACTTCCGTTGCAAACAACAGATGGAAAATCGCATTAACTGATTTACCTGATCCATCAATTGTAACCGGAAATTCTCAAAGTCAACTGCTGATAAAAAAGAAGTTTAACGATCCTAATACGGTTATGATTGAAAGTATTACCGCAGACGGTCCGATGCAAAGCATAAAAATTAATTTCCCTCCCGGAAATAAACGTTCTTGTTTCGTAAGAAATATTTTCGTTAACGGTTTTGTAAATAATATTAAAATTAAGGGGGGCGATCTAGGCGACTTCGCAGGACCAGACGGAATTGTGTATATTAAAGGTGATGTAGGAACACTTGAAGTTAAAGGAAAAAAATATAATGTTAAACATTCTAAGACAACAGAATTTTGGGGCGGGAATATCTGGGCAGATGTTATAGTTACAGGCGGTGTGAAAAGACTTACCGCTAAAGGCGGAAATATTCATTACGATAATAATGGCGGCTCGCTCGGCAAGCTTTCTTTCGGTGGATATGTAAACTTGCTCGCTGCCGATGGTGTTACAATAAAAACCGATCGCTCGGACAAGACAAGTAAAATAATTTTTGGCGGTGGGATTAATTCTGAGATTGACGGACACGATTATCAAATAAAACAAATCAGAGTCAAAGGTGGAACAATTTCTTCTTCAAATATAAAATGCCGACAAATCAAGAAATTATCCGTTATAGGGCAGAAATTTGATAAACCTCAGCCAATTATTCCGGCCGGTCATCAAGGAATTATTGATACTTATATCA
>Ga0164318_10003294_pt1 | contig 15264 bp, 13 predicted proteins | sample GuaBasSedimGuay9_FD_113734 | JGI IMG/M metagenome (GOLD analysis project Ga0164318, IMG submission 113734) | Subseafloor sediment microbial communities from Guaymas Basin, Gulf of California, Mexico - Guay9, Core 4571-4, 0-3 cm | ecosystem: Environmental > Aquatic > Marine > Hydrothermal vents...
CCGCCTTCTCGGGCCTGCCCATTCTCGCTCCGATCCTTGTGGGGCTCTTCTCCATGATCCTGATACCTGACAGGAGATTGATGGCCTTCATCACATTGTTCGCCCGTGCGAATCCTTTCGGGACATGGCATGATCTCATGTCGTCTCCTATACCGAGACATCGGAGCAGCGCCGGAGAGAATCCCTCCACAATGATCCTGCCATCCCTTTCAAGGTGGGGGCAGTTCAATTTGATGAGGATATCCTTGACGGCATCCTCACGGGGGAATATCAGCAGATCGTTCTCCTTGGCCCCGTTCTCGAGAATGAACCTTCTCAGAATGTTCAGCTCCATCACGGATATATCATGCCACAGGAGGGTCCAATCGGGATGAAGAGGCACTCCCAGTTCCTCGCTAACCGCTATGGCCTCATTGGCGTTCGAGGGAATGTAGGGTGTAATGTCGATGCATCCTAGCTCCCTGTCGAGGGACTGTGCCTTCCTGGCACATCTTCTAAGGTTCTCGGAAATGGCCGTCTCGGCCCTTTCCTCGCATTCCCTTCTCGTCTTCCTCAATTCCTCTTCGGACGGGGGCGGGTCCCTGGACCGGAGCTCGTTGTAGGGTCTCAGATGTTCCTCCTTGATCTCGTTCATCCTTTCTTCGAGCTCGTAAGCCTCTGCGTACGGGTCTTCCTCAAGGGAGTTCTCCTTCATGTAGATGGCAAGCTCCAGCTCCCGTTCCCACCAATCCCTACCGAACGAGCCCTGGATCAGCATGTGATTGTTCTCCGCGAATTCACCGAACGGGATCAGTATTTCACCCAGATCGGTGATGGTGCGGACATGTCCCTTTACCCTTTCAAGTGTGTCCGCATCCTCCACCCGGACAAGGTCTCCGTTGTTCAGCAGGACGGTGGGGCCCTCGATATCGTTCACGGGGGTTACCGCCCCTGCCTTTCCCGGCCTCTCTATCTTGATCTGGGTTCCAACGGCCATGAACTCATCCGTGATGAACAGGGTGAAAGGATTGATACCGATGGATGCAAGGCCGCACATCCTCCCCCTCCCGTACCTCAACCTGAAACCTCCCGGTCTGGACGGGTGGGAGAACACCGGTCTTCCGGCAATGAGGTCCTTTATGTACTTCTTTGCGGCCTTCACCTTCCCCTCCATCCCCTCGTCCCTTAATTTGACGGATGACCCGCCCTCGTCATCGTCGAAGTGGAAATCCATGTAGTTGAGCTCATCGTCCATGTCCCCGTTCATGAGTCCGGACGGGTCCGTCTCAAGATCCTTCAGCGAGATCATCTGTTCGAGAAGCTCTTCCTCCTTCGATCCGGATTTATCCTTTTCCTCCTGTTCCCGCCCCTCCTTCGGGGTTTTCATCTCCTCCAGGAAATCCCACCCCTTGATCTCCAGGGATCTGGTTATCTTCAGCAGCTTCTTCGCCTTCAGAAGGATCCCTTCCGCTATCACGAGGCATATTCCGGACCTGACCTGATTGGTCGGCACCCTCGGGAGGTCCCTGTTGCCCTGCACCTCCACCTTCTCGGTCCCTTCACCGTTTATACATACCGGGCAGCTTCTCACCACCTTCTCTATCTCATCGTTGGATGGTCTGTACTGAAGGTTCTTGTAGAGCTGGAACTCCTCTATGTATCTCGACACCTCCTGATCGGTTACCTTGAACTCCCCTATACCAAGCGTTCTTCTGACCTGATCCGCTATCAGGACAGAGACCGCCTGTGCGGTCCCTCCCGCGGCCCTTATCGGTCCCGCAAAAAAAAGGTCCGCATAATCCGAACCGTCGGAATTCCTGCCTATCTTCACCTCCGCGATACCCTCGAGGGGAGCCACGAGAACACCTTCTGTCAGGATCGCGAGTCCCGTTCTCGTCGCCTGATCCAGGGCTCTCTCCTTATCCGTCCCGGATGCGACCATGCTCTGGGCGACCTCGGTGGCGATCTTCAACAGGAGCCTCTCCCTTGACATTTCGGGAGCCAGCTCCCGTATCCTTTCCGCAACACCCTCCGGTCCAACGAGCTTCTCCACCCTTCCGGCCAGATCGTCGGCGAACGGGATCTCCACATCCTCGACGGGATCGATCCCTCTGGACCTTGCCCTTTTCGCAATGCCTGCAGCCCTTTCGGCTTCGTTTCGCAGGGAGGCGAAATATTCCTTCATGGCCCTGGATGCGGCAGGTCCCCTCATTTGATTGACCACGACGGGATTGATGATTGATGGCATAAAAGATTTATCATGTGGGGTGCGAAACATCGGATAACTCCGGGAAGTATCCCGATCATGGCCGTGGACCCGATACATTCAGCTGGAGGGTCCGTATGAGAGAATTCCATTTCTTATGGGGATAATCGGATGAAGATGTTTTTATTTGAGCGGAGAGATAGACCGATGAGAATCCGGGGTGATATCCCATGATGGATGTGTTCATTGTCGAGGACGAGGAGATGATCCGGCAGCTCTACAGGGATGTTCTTTCCATGAGGGGGCACAACATTATCGGAACAGCGGTATCGGGCGAGGAAGCTGTGGAGAAGTTCAGGAATTTCGAGAAGAGACCGGACCTCATCATCATGGATCACAGGTTGAACGGTATGGACGGACTGGATGCGGCAAGGCTCATCATGGAGGAGGATCCATCGACAAGGATAATCCTCGTGTCCGCGGATGACAATGCTGTCTGGGAAGCTCTCAGACTTGGTATCGTCGGTGTGAAGAAACCCTTCAATATCGGTGATCTTCTCGCTGCAATGGAAACCTCCATGCCAAGCATGAAGCATGAAAACGGCATCGCTTCCACGGAGATGCAAAAACTTCCCGTGGAGAGGAGCGGTCTCTACATCATAAACGAACTGGACGGGGAAAAGGGGATCGGGGCTTTCAGAGCGTTCCTGTCGAACGGATACGACGGGATGGCCTTCACCAGAAAGCATCCGGACATTATCAGGAAAAAGCTGCCCGGGTTCGATTTTCCCCTGGCATGGTTCACATCCACCCCGGTAAAGGATTTCACATGTATATCACCTCTCAGCATTCAGAAGATGCTCATCATGATCCAATCGGCCATATCCGCCGGTGGCAGGTCCGCCATCCTTGTATGGGGTTTCGAGTACATACTTACAAACATAGATTTCAACAGGGCCCTGAACCTTATCCAGGTGATAAACGACAGGGTCATGACAGCGGACAACTGCGTGATAATTTTCTCGATGGATCTGGACATCCTCGGGGAGAGGGAACAAAAATTGATTAGAAGAGAGTTCGAGGAGATGGACTTTCTATAAGGGGTCCGAAGAGGGAAGGGATTTTCATTTTCATCAGATCGGAAATTCAGACCAGCCAGTCGATCGATCCTTCAAATACACCCTAATTCCTCTTGCACACAATATCTCGGGGGACGGGGGTTAGAGGTTCGGATACGAATGCATCATCCTTCGTGTACGATTGTTCACTTCATTCTTGATAATAACCCCGCTCCATTTAAATACATGCTTGACGGATGATAATACCATCGGGCAGGGTCATTGTAACTTCTTATGACACCTCTATCTTTTCCTATACCATCCCCCCCTTCTCCCTGCCCGGTGTTCTCATTATGTGGATTGGAATATATTTACGATGGAGGGCCAGCCGATGTCGGATACCGTCTTCCGGATCAGTAGTTGATGCATAATGGTTCGAAATATGCCCTCGGATGCTTGCAGGACGGGCAGATCTCCGGGGGTTCGGTTCCTTCATGAATGTATCCGCAGTTGAGGCACTTCCATTTGATGGGGCTCTCCCTCTTGAAGAAACCCTCCCCCTCGAGCCTCTCGATTAGGGTATTGTACCTTGCCTCGTGCTCCACTTCGACCTTTGCCACCATCCTGAAAGTGGTTGCGACCTCCGGGAATCCCTCCTCCTCCGCAACCTTTGCAAATTCGGGATACAGTATGCTCCATTCCTCGTTCTCGCCTGCAGCGGCGGCCTTCAGGTTCTCCAGGGTGGTACCGATCACACCTGCAGGGTATGAGGCCGTGATCTCCACCATGCCTCCCTCCAGATGCTTGAAGAAGAGCTTGGCATGCTCCCTCTCATTCTCCGCGGTCTCGAGGAATATGTTCGAGATTGCATTGAATCCCTCCTTCTTTGCGGTCTTTGCAAAGAATGTATATCTGTTCCTTGCCTGGGATTCCCCCGCGAATGCCTTCAGAAGATTCTGCTCGGTCCTGGTGCCTTTGATACTTGACATGTTCCCACCTTCACGGGGACTAATATCTCTCCGTTATTAAAAGCATCCCCGGAAGAGGGAGCCCTCGAAGGATATCGGGGCCTGAGCCATCTTCCCGGAAAAAGATACTGTTTTCTCATGGAGGGAGAAGATACCGGCTCACGGGCCGGCATGCATCATTTCCCATTCCATCTCGTAGTCTTCGGTGGATTGAAGATGGTCCCTTTCTATCTCCAGCAGCCTGTAATGGGTGATCTCCATCCTGGAGATGTAGATGAGGGTGCTCCTTATCTCGTTGTCATCGAAACGGTCGGAGAGGGATTCGTAGAAATCGGCTGCGGCCTGTTCGGCTTCCATCGCCTGGGTCAGGATGGAGGATGCCTGAACGAAGGGTCTGTCGACATGAACCTCGGGAAGGGGGACGGGAGTGGTCTCCGGGAGGTCCGGGACATCTTCCTGGAACTGCATTCTGAATACCGATTCCAGGTAGTCCTGGTGCTTGAGCTCCTCTTCCGCAATGAACCTCAGTCTGTCGGCCAGGAATGCGTTGTTGACCTTTCCTGCAAGTTGCAAATATACCTCCCTGCTCTCGACCTCGCTCTTGACGGCCGCGAGAAGGAGATCCTTCAAACCGTATCTTGCTATGTTCATCGTGATCCCACCGTGGTTTCCTCACGGTGGGGCATGCATTATCTGGCATTTGTTTATTCTGATTCGGTGGACGGTGAGGGTCTCGTTCCGAGCTCCCTGTCGAGCTGGTATATACCGCCCATGTTGTCACCTATGAGCTTCAGCTGGTCAACGATGCCCGTGGCCGTGGATTCCTCCTCGACCTGTTCGGCCACGAACCATTGAAGGAAATTGTCGGTGGCGTGATCCCTCTCCTCCCTGGCAGTATTGACAAGGTGGTTTATCCTGCCCGTGATATGCTCTTCATGTGCCAGGGCGGCCTCGAAGATATCAAGCAGGGTCCCGAAATCCACGGGGGGCTCCTTGATTCCCAGAAGTCTGACCCTTCCTCCCCTTTCCAGTATGTAATCGTAGAATTTCCTGGCATGTATCATCTCCTCCTGGGCCTGCGTATCTAGCCAGTGGGCCACCCCCCTGTATCCCTTGGAATTCGCGTAAGCGGACATTGCCTGGTAGAGATATGCGGAGTACAGCTCCTCGTTCACCTGTTTGTTCAGCTCCTCGAGCATGTTATCGGAGATCATGTGTCTTCCTCCGTGCACTCCTTGTGCACCAACGTATTTCAATCTGTCCCTTATATTTTTCATCATACAGGAATTTCAAAGCATCTAGTTGTTTGACTCTTCAAATACTCCTCAATTCCCTTTGCCCACCATACCTCGGGGGTGGGGGTTAAGAGTTCGGATACGAATGTATTATCATTCGTGTCCGATTTTTTCACCTTCTTGGAACTCCGAACGAGCCTTTGGAGATGCGGAACCATTATCATGAGCTGCACGAGAAAAACAGTCCCTGCGGCTTCCCCTTCATTCCTCGTAGGTTGGAGCGTATCTGGAGGATCTTCCCCCCCTGATATTTCTGTAATATGAATATGTGAGCGGAGCCGTATCCTCCATCATCTCCGATTCCATGATCTCCCCGACGAAGATGGTGTGTGTTCCAACGGAGAGGTGGTCAAGGAGTTTCAGGTCCAGGTAGCCAAGGGCATTGTCAAGAACGATGGGAGCCCCGCTCTTGCCGGTCTTGTAACTGGTACCCTCGAACTTGTCGATGTCCCTGCCGGAGCGAAATCCCCATCTTCCGATGAACTTGAGCGGCGTTTCCTGCTTGAGGATGGATATCGAGAAAACACCCGAATCTCGAATATATTCATGTGTCAGGTTCTCCCTGTTGATGCATATCGAAACGCAGGCGGGTTTCGATGTGACCTGGTTCGCCGTGTTTATTACCAGCCCGTTCATCCTTTGCCCCTTCATCGAGGACACGATGTACATCCCGTAGGTCACTTTCAGGAGAGCTTCCTTATCCAGCATATCTACGCCCCTTACTCCCGGAAGTGGAATCTCGATTAACCTTTTTTTCCCGCAAACCCTGTGAATACATTGAAACATCCAGAAGTTATGTATTCCCTTGATTCGTGAGGCCCAACCCGATAACGTGATTATCCTCCGTCCTTTCGGGAAGCCTTCCTGCAGCAGACCGCACCATTCATGAAACCCTCCTTCCGGGAGAGGTGGCGCCTCATCTCCGTATTCTGTTTCGAACACGGCGGGATTCTGCGACGTGGAAGCCTGTCAGCATGGATTGTTTTTCGGGAAATCCTTTAACATCATCCCCTGCGTCGGGAATTCGATGAGTGACAGCGGGAACGTTCTCTTCACTGTGAAGGTCGACGCTCTGGGACATGTCATATCCCGACCGAACCGTTTTCTTCTTCTCGCGGATGTTGAACTGCCGGACGGAACCGTGTACCGGAACGAGAAGGTTCATGTTCATGACCCCGGAAGATTGAAGGAGATACTCTATCCCGGGAACGTCGTTCAGCTTAGAAAGGCGGACAGGGAGGGGCGCAGGACATCATGGGACCTGGTATCGGGAAAGGTGGGAGGGAAATGGGTCCTTGTCAATTCATCCTATCACAGATACATAGCGGAATCCATTCTCTCCTCCCCCTTCTCCCCGGTGGGTCGTTTTTCCTCTTTGCGGGCAGAGGTCAGAGCGGGAGCTTCCAGGTTGGATTTTCATCTCACTGTGGAGGACGGAAAGGTACATTATGTCGAGGTGAAGGGCTGCACGCTGTCAAGGGATGGCCGGGCACTGTTTCCGGATGCACCAACGACCAGGGGTACCAGACATCTCCGTGAACTTATCCGGTTGAAGGAGGAGGGCTGCGAGTCGGATGTTCTCGTTCTCGTGCTTGCACCGGATACCGAATGCTTCATTCCGAACGCGAAATGCGACCCGGAATTCGCAAGAGCCTTCCGGGATGCCGTTCTGGCCGGTGTCAACGTCCATCCCGTAGCCCTGGAGTTCGATGGAATGAATGTGTCCTACGGCAGGGTCCTGCCTCTCTGCGTCCATTCAGAGGATATCTGATACCATCTGGCATATTCTCTCGAGAAGGACCCGATCCGGTTCTGTGAACGGGTCGATCCGATGCGAATCGATATCCAGCTCTCCCACCATTTCACTGCCCCTAACGATGGGAACCACTATCTCGGAGCGAACCTTTTCACTGCAGGAAAGATAGTTCTTCTCATTGGCCACGTCGGGAACGAGGAAAAGCTCCCCGGTCTCCGCGGCCTGCCCGCATATACCGCTTCCGAAGGGTATCCTGGTATGCTCGGTTTCCTCCCCCCTGAACGGACCCAGGACGAGCATTCTCTCCTCCTCCCGGTCCACGAGGTAGAAACCGACCCAATCATAATGTTCCACCCTGTCATGCAGAAGAGTGCAGATCTTCTTCAGTTTTTCATCCCTTTCACCGTCTGCCGAAATTATCCGTTCGACCTCTCCGATCAGCATGTCAACGTCCCTATCCATCATCCGACGCACCACCTACTTGAATACATCTCCCGTTTCCCTGAACCAGAGAAGGAGATCAAGATGTGACAAGGGAATGTTCATCGATCTCGAAACATCTCCCATCCTGACCTCGATGTCCCTGTATCTCCTTCCTGTCAGTGAATTCGGCAGGCCGCTGATGGCTCCGGCCCTGAGCAGGTTCCTCAATATGTGCCTGTCAAGAATGGCAAGATCCTCTCCCAACCCAATGTTCCTGAGGAAATGCGAAGCCTCCTTGTAGCCGAATCCGTTCACCTCGGATACGAGGAATTCCCGCGCTTCGAATGGATCAGTGAAGGCTTCCAGCTCCCCCGGAAGGATGAATTCGCCCCTCTCGATGAACCTCTCCCCTGCCATGATTATCCTTTTGGCCTTTGTGTACTTGAATCTCACATCCGGGATGGCATCAAGAACTTCCCCATAACGACCGTCCGTCAGCAGGCCTCTATCCTCAAGGCGTTCCACCGCATTCCAGCATGTTCTTGCCTTGGATTGGGGAGTGAGAAGACAGAATACGAGCTCCTTTAACATCGATTCAAGGTCCCGGTTCATCCATATCCTTCGGAACCCTTCGATCCTCTCGCGGATCGTTCCCTCCACTGCCGGATAATCCCTGAGGAAATCCCTGACAACCTCCATATCGATATCCGGCTCCGCGGCAACTCCCGGTTTTCGTTCCAATCTTTCACTTCTCCATGCGAAGTGCCCTTCTCATTCTCCCGATTATTCCGGGGTGCCCCCTCACGTTCTCGTATATCTTCCTTCGTTCCTCCTCGGAGATCCCGAGTATTCCCGCAAGCTCTTCCAGGGCATCCAGTTCATCCTCGTTCACCTCCTCATCCCTGCAGGCCTCCTTCAGGACATGCTCGTAGATGCTTACCTCCTCGAGATGGTCCGAGAGATCATTTGAGAGTTTATCGAGCTCCGACGGATCCGGTTCGACGCCATCCTGTATCATTCCGGTTATCTCATCCATGACGTCATCGGATAAGCCCAGCCGCTCTTCCAATATCATTATGAGCGAACTCTCGTCAAGGGAGATGTACCCGTCCGAGACGATCTTCTTCATGAACGCATAGTAGATGTATTCTTTCCTGTTCATGTTCGCACCTCGAAAGTTCTGATGGTCTAATTCCGGTATAGGATTAAACCGTTGTGCTTTTTCGGTTCGTATCATGAAACTGAAACCCAATCAATTATTTACCCGGGCTACGGTTGATTAAACTAGAGCCGAATGAAGAAGGAATCCGTGCTTGCCAGGTACAAGGGAGAGATAATACTCCCCGCGGAGAAGAACGTGGTCCAGTATCCGGCAGCAAATCGAACCCCGGGAATGGTTGTGCTCACCGATCGGAGATTGATCTTCCAGAATTCAAGAGGGAAGGTTCCCGTATCTCTTCGATCCATAACCGCGATCGATAAAGCTCCCAAGGGTTGGTGTCCCGGGGAGGAGAACAGAGCGTTCTCGGTCGATTTCACCATGGAAGGGGACAGGTACAAGGTTGTGGTCTTCCTGGGACCCTTGACGCGTGACATGGCTGTGGAGAGGATTAGGAGAGAGATGGTCGGGAGCTGCAGGATATATTTCAAATACCCGGCCATACAGGGAGGGGTCATGGATAATTCGGATAACTGGACAAGGGGCGGTCTGATACTTCGGGACAAGGACATGATCATTCTGGGAGGGGAGAAGAAGGTCACGATACCTTACGACTCCATTGTGGATTACGGAAGGAACCTGTTCATCGGGGATTCCAGAGGTATGCCCACAATAACCATCATCAATCATACCGGAGAGGAGGACGTCGGTCTTGTTGTGATAGGGGAGTCGCATAATCTTTCGGTTTTCGAGGATTATCTGAAGGATATAACCGACAAGATAACCCTGGACCTGGATCTCGATGAAGATCTGAACAAACTCCTTTTCGTACTCAATACGGGAATAAGTGACGAGGATGAGATCGCAAAGATAATGGATATCCCCGTGAGAAGGGTGGAAAAGCTCATGGATCGCTTGATCCAGATGAGACTGGTCAAACTCGTTAGGATAAAACGCGATGTGGAGCTTACCAGAGGTTCGATAAGGTACATCAATCAGAAGATTAGGGATGGGATTGTGTGAGACGTTCCTTTTTCCAAAGTGATGTTCCGGTCCCAGACTGTCCTTCGAGTGGACATAAATAGAAAAAAACCAATGGAGATTGGGCAGATGATGAATACCTACGGCTGATACATGATGAGCCCTATGAGTGCTGATGCCCTGCTGGAGATGCTTGAGATGGATGAGATATATTCGGAAGCGGCCCGTGTACTTCTGGAGCATCCCCCATTTATTGTGCTCACGGGAGCCGGAATGTCCGTGGAGTCCGGTCTGCCGCCTTTCCGGGGGCCCGGAGGTATCTGGGAGAGGTTCGATCCGGAGGAATACGGACATATCGATACGTTCAGGAAGGACCCGGAAAGGGCATGGGTTCTACTCGGGGAGATGCTTTCGGGAACCCTGTCCTTCTCCCCGAACGAGGGACATCGGGTGATTGCACGGCTGGAGGAGAAGGGTCTTGCGGGACCCGTTGTGACCCAGAATATCGACGGGTATCACGGCATTGCCGGAAGCAGGGATGTCCTTGAGATCCATGGGAACATCAGAAACATAATCTGTCCCTCATGTGGAAGGACCGAATACATTTCCTCACGACTGCCCGATGATTGGTCCGTGAAATGCTCATGCGGGAGCTACAGGAGACCCGATATCGTGTTATTCGGCGAACCGCTGAAGGAAGGCGCCATTTCCCGGGCATGGGAAGCAGCTTCCAGCGGCATGGATATGCTGATCGTGGGGACGTCCGGGATCGTGATGCCCGCCTCTCAGCTTCCATTCCTTGTAAGGGCTTCGGGGGGATCCATCGTGGAGATAAACCCTCACGACTCGACATTCTCAAACACAATTTCCGATGTGTTCATACGTGAACGGGCGGTAAAGGGATTGACCATGCTGGAGGGGTTTCTGGAGGATCGCTCTCACGGTTCTCCTAGAGGGTTTAAATAATCATACAGGTTATTGAGCCTTCCCGCCGGTCGAGGAGGTGCAAATGAAGGACATCATCCCCATGCTCTCTGTCGTGCTGCTCCTATCCGGTATATGGGCCGCATTAACAGCTTCGGACACGAGGGCCGCGGATACGGAGGAAACCATTGTCCGGTTTGATATGGAGGATCCGGACGACGGCATCACTCATGGAGGCTCTTTCGACAGCTGGGAATGGGGGCCGCCCGGACCGGGAACGCCCGCCAATCCGGGTCCCGGCAGGGCAGGGGAGGGGGAGCGATGCTTCGGTTCCCCGTTGAACGGAACCTATTACAACGGGACACGCTCCTATCTCCTCCTTCCGGACATCGATATATCCAGCTACATGGATATCAGAATGGACCTCCTCATCTGGTATGACCTTACGCTGCGATCTGATGAACGGAACGAATCCGGCGAAGGGGAGGATGCGGACTGGTTCCATATCGATGTAAAGAATGAAGTGGGCGATTGGAACGCGTTTGTCAATGTAACCGGTTCCTCGGGAGGTTCATGGGTCAGCAGGTCCGTCGATCTCTCGACGATCAATGCGGATACCCTCTCTGTAAGGTTCATGCTCGAGGATGTACCCGACGGACGTGTCGATAATGGCGTGTTCATTGATATGATAGTGATATCGGGTTCCGTTCGTCCCGGAGTGGACATCCATTTCCGGGAACCCCCCTCTGTTCCGGGATTCCTTCCTGTAAGGGAGGCCTCCAGGCTTGTGTTCACCGTGGTGAACCACGGTCAGACGATTCCCCCGAATACCTTTGTATCCCTGGAAATCGAGGGACCGTCCGGATGGGGCCCCTATTCGGATTCCCGGGAAGTGACGGATGATGACGTCAGAACGGATTTTTTCGAGTGGACACCATGGCTTGAGGGCCCCTACATAGTCCATTTGAATCTGACTGTCGATTCCGTGGTCGACGAATCGTACAGATATACCGTCTTCGCGGTCGAGGCAGTGTTCTTCGAATCATTCTCGTATGATATCGGGGAATGGAGGATAAGCACGGAGGAGGGAAATGGCAGTTTCGAACTTGCGGATCCCGGCGGCGTTCAACCAACCTCTACAAGCGGAGGCTACCTTTCATACAGGCAAGGTGCTAGCTCGGAGGAAGGTTTCAGTGGAGTGACGCTCTCCATGGCGGAAACACCACAGATCGACCTGACCAGCATGGAAGATGCGCACATGTACATCTTTCACAGCTTCGGGTTCCTTGGCGATGAGGGAAGCTGCGGAGGCGTTGTACAGGGGAGATTACCCGATGGAAGCTGGAAAACACTGGATCCCGACCTCCCGCATACAAGACTGCTCACCTCCGGTCCCATGTCCGGACAGAAAGCATTCCAGGGGGACAGGGAGTGGTATCAGATAGGGTTCGACCTGGGAGAGGTCGCGGGAAGCCTGACCTCCGTAAGGTTCATACTGTCTTCGGGACCCTCCGGTGAAGGCCGGGGATGGCTCCTGGATGATATCATGGTAACAGGTGAGGGATACAGTCCCTTTGACAGGGAACCCCCTGAACCGGTGACCGGATTGACATACGAGGTCCTGGAGAACGGAAGGATCAGGCTGTCATGGTCGCCTTCCTTCGCCTCGGACCTGAAGTTGTATCGTATATACATGGGAAGGGGGGAACCGGATGGTATTTCCGGGGAGGACCTTCTGATGGAATGGGAAGCGGACAACGGCACATCCGTCACTATCGGAGATCTGGATCCCGGAACCGGATACTGGTTCGCTGTCACTGCCGTGGACCGCTCCGGGAACGAGGACCTTTCCGTCTCTCCCATCCATGTTGTTCCCCGGGTAAGCTCCGGGAACAGGGCTCCCGTTGCAAGGATAAGGGTAATAGGTTCGTCATCGGGGAGACTGGGTGACCTGTTCGTCTTCAACGGTTCGGGTTCCTATGATCCGGACGGCGACATCATAGAACTGATCTGGGAACTTCCGGACGGGTCCAGGGAAACGGGCTGCGAGGTGAAGTGGAGGAGCACCGTATCGGGTGCGGAGCTCCCAGTAAGGTTGACGGTTCTGGATGGAAGGGGTTTGGAAGGTCATGATAACATAACAATCTCGGTGTCGGAGAGCCCCGGTGATGATGTCGGGTTCGAGAATATCACGACATTCCTGGTTTGCATGGTCCCGGTGCTGCTCATCATCCTGGTCCTTGTGCTCGTCCTGACGGGTTTCAGGGCCAAGCGTCAGAGGAAGTTGCGGCGTGAATTGATGAGAAGCATGGAGAAACCACATGACCGCCCAATCCTGGATGCGGAGATCGTGGATGAGGAACCGGATGTGGATTCGTCTTCTGCATCGAAGGAGGTAATGGACCTCATTCCGCTTCATACGGGAAAGAAGCATGGAATCGGCGGCGGAAGGAGACCGGCCCCTCCCGCTTCTCCCGTTGAGAGTGAAAGGAAGAAGAAAGCCACTCCTCTGGGCGAGGTAGGCAGGAGACACAGAACCCGTGGCCCCCGATCCAAGGAGAAGGATGAAAGGGTGAAGATGGTCAGTGCGGTGATTGAATGTCCCTTTTGCCAGAAGACCTTCAAAATGGATGTTGAAAAACGGAAGCTTGAATCGGGAGAGCCGCTTGAGATCAGATGTCCTCACTGTAACCACTCGGGAAAGACCTAGAAACTCACACTCTCATCGAATTCGGACCGACGTGAACTCGTCCGAAACGATCGGAGCGTTCATGGAAAGGTCCTTATCCTATCTGGTAATGACGCGGTAATATTATTATGTGTTTTTTCGAGATGGAACATCATGGTCAGGGCATCCTATGTCCGGACGGATGTTGATGCTGTTCCCGGAATCGGCAAGTATTCGAGAGAGATGATGGCCAGGGTGAGTGACGGTATTCTCCTTCTCACGGGGGGGAGGATCAGAATGGCCAATGATGTGGCTCTCGAGCTGCTTGAAAGGAAATGGCATGAGGTAGAGGGGATGCCACCCAATATCTTCATCAAAGGTATCAACGAGGATGGGCCCTTGAGCGGTGTCAGGCTGATGAGGGATGGAACGACGTTCCCTGTCATAGGAGATGTTGTCTGGGTGGAGAGGATAGGTGACGGGTTCATCATCTTCAGGGATGGCCAGGAGGAGAAAAGGAAACTTGAGGAAAGGGATCTTCTTGCTCAGGTTGTGGAATCTTCCGGCGACGGGTTCATTGTCATTGATCCGGGCAATCTCATTCGTATCCTCAACAGGGGAGCGGAAAGGCTCCTGGATCTGGGTCATCAGGATGTTATCGATGTTCACATATCGGTCATCTGGGAAAGGTTCATGGAAATGGAAGATCTCGAGAGGCTTCTCCGGACGATAGATGATGGAAAGATGTGGTCAGGATACCGGGAGATATCTTCGGGGGATGACGGGAATCGTGATATCTCCGTCAAGGCATGGCCAATCTACTGGAACCGTGGGGGGGAGCGTTTTGGCATCATCCAGATCACGGACATCTCGGAAACCATGGAGCTGAAGAGGAATCTTGAATTGATGAGCACACTGCTGTCCCATGATGTGAGGAACTTTGACAAGGCCATCACCGACAACCTTGTCATGATGAAAATGGGGGTCTACGGCAACCTTAACGAGAAACAGACCCGGGTCGTGGAAAGGATTCTTTCACAGTCAAGGCAGTTGAATGAGCTTCTGACCAATGCAAGGAGATTACTCCAGATATGGGAGGGAGATGTTCGTCTGGAACCAATCGATCTCGACCCCGTAATACAATGGGCGGCCGATGTTGTGCGTTCGACATATTCCGAAAGGGACGTCCGGTTCGATATCGATATCGAGGAATCACTTCCTCGGGTCAACGCGGATCTCCTTCTCAGGGATGTGTTCCAGAACCTGTTCGACAATTCGATCAGATACTCCGAGGACCCCGTGGTGATCACTGTCAAGGGACGCTGTGATGGTGACCGCATCGTTGTCACAGTAGAGGATAATGGAAGCGGAATAGAGGCGAAGGATATGGAGGGATTGTTCAACAAGTTCGAGGGGGGAAGGGACGAGCCAGGCTCCGGTTTGGGTCTCTTCCTTGTTTCCAGATTGATGCGAAGATACAACGGGAGCATAGGGCTCTGCAGGGATGGGAAAATGCATGATGGTGCCTGTTTCGTTCTGAGGTTTGGCAGGGTTCCCGATGGTGGGGAGATAATTATCGATACGGTATCAGGGAAAGGAGTCGACCGTTCATCCATGCTGAGGGTTCGGAGGGTCACCGTGAACGGGGAAGTAGAATACGGGATAGGCGATGTGACTGTCAAACATGGGGATGTCTGGAGGGTTGGAAAGGATGCACTTGTGGAAAGGTTCGGCTGGAACCTTGCCCCCGTACTCGAAAGGGCCGGGGCCGAGCTGTTGATGGATGGGACTTACATTTTCGACTGGAAAAAGCGAAGATTCGTCTGTGATGAGGGATGAGAAGGTGA
>Ga0164318_10003297_pt1 | contig 15263 bp, 11 predicted proteins | sample GuaBasSedimGuay9_FD_113734 | JGI IMG/M metagenome (GOLD analysis project Ga0164318, IMG submission 113734) | Subseafloor sediment microbial communities from Guaymas Basin, Gulf of California, Mexico - Guay9, Core 4571-4, 0-3 cm | ecosystem: Environmental > Aquatic > Marine > Hydrothermal vents...
ATTTTTATAATGCTTCTCAAGATTCTTTTTTAATTTCTCAATATCTCCTTCTCTATCTTCAATATCATCTCTTATCTGGAAAGCAAGTCCAAACTCTTTTCCTATCTTCACCATCCTTTCTTTATCTTTTTCTGGAATATCTTTAAAGAAAAACGGGACTTTAAAACATAACTGGAAAAGTTTACCCGTCTTCATCCCATCTATCTCCCTCTTTTTTCTTCCCAAAATCTTTTTCCCCTGATACAGGATATCAAGAGACTGTCCACCTGCCATCCCTTCTGAACCTATAGCATAAGCGATTTCCTTTATAAGTTCAGGCTTTCCACATTCAGAAATTACCTGGAAAGCAAGAGTAAGAAGGGAATCTCCAGCAAGGATGGCAATCGCTTCCCCAAATTTTTTATGGCAGGTGGGTTTTCCCCTTCTGAAATCATCATTATCCATTGATGGTAAATCATCATGGATGAGTGAAAAATTATGGATAAGTTCTATCCCTGCCGCAACAGGTAGCAATTTCTTCTGTGGTATATTGAATATCTTCCCACATATCAAGATTATAATTGGTCTTAGCCTTTTACCTCCTGAAAAGACAGAATATCTCATTGCTTTATGCAGTTTTACAGGTTTTTTGTCCGGTGGTGGAAGTACTTTATCAAGATATCTTTCTATCTCTTCTTTAATCCTTATGAATTTTTTATCCATTTTTGTACACCTTCTCCATTCTTTTACTTCCAAACCCGCATAGTATCTCCTGTGGAACAGTCCCTACTTTTTCCGCCATATTTTCAATATCAAACCTCTCCCCAAACACCATAATTTTCTGGCCAATTTTTGCATCTTTTCCTGTTACATCAATAAGTGTCTGGTCCATGCATATATTTCCAATTATTTTCACATTTTTACCATTCAATCTCAAAAAATATCTGTTAGAAAGCTGTCTCCTCAAACCATCACCATAACCTATTCCAAGTGTTGCAATTTTTGTCTTCCTTTTTGTGCAGAAGGATATCCCATAACTGAGATATGTCCCTTTTGGAACCTCTTTTACAAATAATATCCTTGTAAAACCTTTAAGAGCAAAATTCAGAGGGAGTCTGTTATAAAGGTATTTTTCAGTATAAACACCGAATATAAGCAATCCTATCCTTGTGAGATTAAAATCTCTGCATTCCTCTTTAAGATTTAAAATGGCAGGTGTATTTTCTATGTGTCTGTATTTAAACTTCACTTTACTTCCTATCTCATCCAGAACTTTTTTAAATCTATTAATCTGCCATAGTGAATATTCCTTATCTTTCCATTCTGCTGTTGCAAGGTGTGAGAAAATCCCCTCTATATAAATACTTTTTTCTTTAACAACTTCTTCAACAAAATCCTTTGCTTCCTCAACCTTCAAACCTATCCTTCCCATCCCTGTATCTACTTTAATGTGGACTGTTGCCTTTTTACCAATTTTTTCTGTAACTTTTTTAATCTCCATTAAAACTTCTCTATTGCACAAAGTTATCGTAATATCATTTCTAACAGCTTCTCCAACATCTTCAGGAAGAATAGGCCCCATAACAAGTATCTTCTTTTTAATGCCTGCTTCTCTTAACTCAATGGCTTCACCTATTGTTGCCACACCAAAATAATCAACAATACTTTCTATCTTTTTTGAAATCTCAACCATTCCCATCCCATAACAGTTTGCTTTCACTGCTGCCAGAAATTCTTTACCTGTATATTTTTTTATCTTTTTGACATTTTCATAAATCTTGTTTAAATCAATCTCAACCCATGCCCTTTTCACTTTCCACCTCCTTTAAAATACTTTTAACAACTTGCCTCGGATTTTCACTTTCATAAACTGGCCTTCCAACAACAATAAAATCTGCTCCATTTTTTGAAGCATAAGAAGGGGTTGCTATTCTCTTCTGGTCATCTTTAACTTCTCCCAGTCTGATCCCTGGACATACCATAATAATTGATGGAAATTTTTTTCTTAAAAATGGTAAATCCTTTGCAGAACACACAATCCCATCTATTCCATATCTTACACCCAATTGCGTGAGTCTGACAATCATCCCCTCCACATCTTCTCCCATACCGATTTCTTCAATATCATTTTTTTCAATTGAAGTAAGCAGTGTAACTCCTATAATTTTTGCTTTCCCCTTTTCCTCTATTGCTGCTTTTATCACTTCTTTTCCAGAAAGGAGATGGATTGTGAAAAAATCAACACCCATTTCCACTATCTTTTTTGTTGATTTCCTCACTGTATTTGGAATATCAAAAAATTTCAAATCAAAAAATACCTTCTTCCCTCTCTCTTTTAAAATATCAATAATTCTGTATCCAAAAGACAAAAAGGGAATGGTTCCGACCTTGTAAAAATCAACAATATCCTGTGTCTGGTCAAGAATATAAAAAACTTTCTCAATATCATCAATATCAAGACTTACAATTAACTGCGTCATTCTTTCTCCCTGTTGATTCAAGAATTGCAACTATTAAAAGGATTATTATTGTCTGTATAAAAACAAGGATCCCTCCAAAAATATTAAGATCTGATAGTAGAAGGGCTCCCATACCTGTACACAATGTAAGGAAGTATATAAAAATCACAGATTGCTTGTTCGTCATACCAAGGTTTACAAGTCTGTGGGAAAGGTGGTTTTTATCAGCCTTAAAGATCGGCAGTTTTTTCCTTTTTCTTATCCATATTACAGATAATGTATCAAAAAACGGGACTGAAAAGACAATGAGTGGAGTAAAAATAGGGAGAAAACTTTTCTGAGCATCATATTTATAAAATGTCAGCAAAATTGCTATCACTCCAAGAGAAAAACCGATAAAACTGCTTCCACATTCTCCCATAAAGATAGTTGCGGGAGGGAAATTATGTTTTAAAAAACCAGCCACACTTCCAAGAAATACCACAAGAATTGTTGATATGAAAAACTGACCCATTTTAAAGGAGAATATAAAAAGTATCAGTCCACATATAAATGCTATACCTGCACTTAAACCATCCATATTATCAAGAAGATTGAAGCTATTCATCATAAATATAAGCCAGCAGATGGTTATTATAAAAGAGAATAAAAAATTTGGAATGAGAAGTGTAATCCTTATCCCTGCTGAAAATATGAGAATTGAAGATATTATCTGAAGCGCAAGTTTCTGGTATGGTTTTAAACCAAAAATATCATCAAAAAGTCCAAACCCGACAACAAGAAGTCCACCTGCAAGAATTGCATATATTTTACTGCTCACTTTCTTTATACCTGGAATATGTATTTTAAGGAATTCAGGGACAAAATTAAATTTCACTGCAATTATCCCGAGAAGAATTGTTATAGAAAATGAAAGGAAGATTGCAGCACCGCCCAAAAGTGGAATTGGTTTTTTATGTATCTTTCTTGGAGAAGGGTAATCAAATATATTTGCAAGATAAGCTATCTTTTTAAAAAGTATTGTCAGGAAAAAGGAAAGGAAAAAACTGAATATAAAAATGAGCAAATACAGTCTAATCCACATACCTTAAATTACAATTTTTTTCTTTGAAAGTCAACAATCTACCTTAAGAAATATTTATCAAGAAATTTTTCCTCTATTTCCACAACAGTGGGTCTACCATGAGGACAGACAAAAGGGTCTTCGCATTCCAAAAGTTTTCTTTTTAAAAACTCTGCTTCCTTTTTTGTCAATATCTTTCCTGCTTTAACCGAGTTTTTACATGCCATTTTTGCAATTGTGTATTCATCATATCTTTCAATATCCTTTTCAGATAAAAGGTTTCTCATTGCAATTTCAGGTTTTTCTATCAATCTTGGATGGGAATTTATTGCTATAATATCTTTATCCCATTTTGATGTTGAAAATCCAATCTTTTCAAACTTATCCTTCCCCTTTTCCCATATCAAAATTTCCTCAAAAGTTAATTTCATAAGCAATGGTGTTAAAAGGTGCTGGATTTCAATCTTTCCATTTTCTATCTGCTTTTTAAATTTTTCATAGTTAATCCTTTCATGTGCTGCATGCTGGTCAATGAAAAGGAGAGAATTTACTGTTCCGAAGATCAGGTATTTATTGAGAAAACTGCCTATATAAATTGAATCCCTCAGTTTATCTCTTAAACTCTCTTCCCTATATGAAAATATGCTTTTCTGAATGTACTCAGACTCCCTTTCGCCTATCTTTTCTCCATGGATTTCTGGAATATAAAAATCTTTATTTATTTTTTCTATCCTTCTTGGTTTACCTCTCTCAAGAATCTCATCACATAATTCCTCAATAGTAGAAAAAACAAAATTTTCACTTCTTATTTTTACTTCCCTTTTTGCTGGATGGATGTTAACATCTACCTGGCTGGATGGTATATCTATGAATATACAGAAAAATGGGAAAATACCTTCAGGAAATATCTTTCTGTATCTCTTATTCACAATAGAGCTCAACTTCTGATACTCAACTGGTCTTCTATTTACAAAAATAAATTGCATATCCCTTTTTGCTCTCTGGATATTTATATCTCCAAAAATACAATGGATATGGATTTTTCCCTCTTCTCTTTCCACTTCTATGAAATTTGATGGATTGAGATTTAAAACCATTGCAATCCTTTCTTTCAAATCCATTGGTTGCAGTTGCATTATACTTTTTCCATTACTTTTAAGCGAAAAACTTATTGATGGAAAAAGGATGGTATATGGAATAAAAGTATGGAGGATATTTGAAAATTCTGCTGAATCTGATTTAAGAAACTTCTTCCTTGCAGGGGTATTGAAAAATAATTCCCTCACTTCAACATCTGTCCCTTTTTCCATCCCAATCGGTTTAATATTCAATCTTTTACCACCCCTCATGTGTATCTCCCACCCATTTTCAGCAAATTCTGTTTTGCTTCTGAGTATAACATCTGAAACAGAACAGATGCTGAAAAGTGCCTCCCCTCTGAAGCCAAGGGTATTGATTGAATAAAGGTCTTCCAAACTTTTCAGTTTACTTGTTGAATATCTATTAAATACCTTCTCAATATCGTCTTCTTCTATCCCTTCTCCATCATCCCTCACTTTTATCAATCCCTTTCCACCTTTCTCAACTTCAACATCTATCCTTTTAGCACCGGCATCTATACTGTTTTCAATCAATTCCTTAATTACAGATGATGGTCTTTCAACAACCTCTCCAGCTGAGATTCTGCTGATTATTTCCTCAGGTAATATCCTTATTTTCCCCATTTTTTATTTCACTTTTCCATTCATTTATTTTCATAAGTGCCTGAAGACCTGTGATATTGTTAATATCGATTGATTTTATCTCATCTATTATCCTTTCCATCATCTTTATCCTTCTTTTCAATTCCTCAATTTTTTCTTCAGTCTCTTTCTCAGGGAAAAGTGTAAGCTGCACATCCTTTTCCTTTTTATAAACTGTCTCCTTTAAATTTCCCCTTATTTCTATCTCTGCCAAAATCTCTTCTGCTCTTTTTATCACATTTTCAGGGATTCCAGCAAGTTTTGCCACATAAATACCATAACTTTTATCCGTACTTCCTGGTGTAATCTTGTGGAGAAAGATAATTTCATTTCCCCATTCCTTAACAGCAACATTATAATTTTTAACCCCATGATACTTTTCTGCGAGAGCAGTCAATTCATGGAAATGGGTTGCAAAAAGTGTTCTCACTTTTTTCTTCTGAAGATATTCACCTACTGCCCATGCGAGTGAAAGACCATCAAATGTACTCGTTCCTCTTCCTATCTCATCCAGGATGACAAGGGACCTCGGTGAAAGATTGTTAAGTATATTTGCAGTTTCACTCATCTCAACCATAAATGTGCTCTGACCTTTGCTTATCTCATCCTGTGCCCCAATCCTTGCAAATATCTTATCAACTATACCTATCCTTGCCTCCTTTGCAGGTATATAACTCCCTATCTGAGCCATTATAACAATTATTGCATTCTGCCTTATATATGTGGATTTTCCGGACATATTCGGACCTGTTATTATAAGAAGATGGTTATCTTCTGTATCCAGTTTTGTATCATTTGGAACGAATGGTTCTTCCAGACTGTTTTCAACAACAGGATGCCTTCCTTCTTTTATATAAATTCCAGTCCCTTCATTTACTTCTGGCAAACAATAACCTGGAGAAGTTGCAAGAACACTTAAAGAATATATTACATCTATTCTTGCAATATCAGAAGCAAGTGTATGTATCTGAGATGAATAACTCAAAATTTTCTCTTTCAAACTGTTTATAATTTCTTCCTCTATTTTAAGAATATTTTCCTGAGCATATACCATTTTCTCTTCAAATTCTTTAAGTTGCTCAGTTATAAATCTTTCAGCATTAACAAGGGTCTGTTTTCTTATATAATCTGGAGGGACAAGTGGAAGATTTGGTTTGCTCACCTCTATATAATATCCAAACACTTTATTGTAACCGACTTTGAGAGAAGTTATCCCTGTCCTTTTAATCTCCCTTTCCTGGAATTTTCTGAGCCATTCCCTCCCATTTTCCTCTATCTCTCTCAACTCATCAAGTTCTTTACTGTACCCTTTCTTTATAACTTTACCCTCATAATTTGTAATTGGAATTTCAGGATTTATCGCTTTATCAAGCAATTCTCTCAATTCAGGGATATCATGGATGTAAAAAAGTTGATTCTCTTTATAAAGTGGTCGGAGAGTATCTTCTATTTGCGGTATTTTAAGAAGAGTATTCCTTATAGCCAGTAAATCCTTAACACCACAGATTCCATAACTTATCCTTGACAGACTCTTTTCAATATCAGGGATATTTTTGAGAATCTCTTCAAGCTTTTCCCTCACCTCTGCATTTTCCTTCAGCAATTTTACTGCTTTTTGCCTTTCTCTTATCTTATTTACATCTTTAAGAGGATGGTATACCCAGAATTTCAATTCCCTTTTTCCCATCGGAGTTAATGTATTGTCAATTGTCTTTATAAGTTTATCAATTTCAAGTCCATAACAGGCAGAAGGAGAAATAAAAACAAAATCAATATCTGAATAAATGGAAATTTTATCAATATGGAGCATCGGCTGTTTATTGAGCTGTTTTAAATATTCAAGCAGAGCTCCTGATGCGCAGATAGAAAGTTTTTTATCCTCTATTCCAAATCCCTTCAAATTATGGACACCAAAATGTTCACAGAGAGATTTTTTTGAAATTTCAGAATTGAAAGACCAGTCTGGAAAAGGGGTGAGTGTTATATTTTTGTTTTTAAGAAGCGGATGCTTAAATATCCTCCTTAAATCCTCCTGTTGCCTTTCAGGGAAGATGCATTCATAAATATTCAGTTTTGAAATAATCTCAATTGTTCTTTCTTCTCTTTCAAATTCATTTGTCTGTATTGTTCCGCTTGATGAATCAATAAAAGCAATTCCACATTTTCCTTTCTCCAGTATAAAGGATAAAAGGTATCTTGGTTCTGCACTTGTCTCATCAATGAATGTTCCTGAAGTGATAACTCTCACGACTTCCCTTTTAACTATTCCTTTTGCCTTTGATGGGTCTTCAACCTGTTCACAGATGGCGACTTTAAAACCAGCCTTTATAAGTCTTGAAATATAAGATTCTGCTGCATGGTATGGAATCCCGCACATGGGAACTTTTCCAGACTTTCCAGCATCTCTTGAAGTCAATACTATATCAAGAACAGAAGAAGCTTTCTTTGCATCATCATAAAACATCTCATAAAAATCTCCAAGGCGGAAAAATAAAATGCAATCTTTATACTGCGATTTTATCCTCTGATACTGCTTTAACATAGGGGTGATCTTTTCCATATTTTACTATTTTACCAGAAATATTTAATGATGATAAAACCATCTTTACTGAAAATCCAATTTCAGATACAATAATAAAAGCCAAAATGGAAAAGAAAAAGAAAATCCTTTTGATAGAAGATGACCCTGATACATTGGTATATATTTCAAAAATTCTTAAAAGGGAAGGATATGAGGTGGAAGAGGCCGAAAATGGTGAAGAAGGGCTTAAGAAATTTAGAGAGACAAAGCCAGACCTTGTTGTTCTTGATATAATGCTTCCAGGGATAGATGGATGGGAAGTTCTTAAAAGGATAAAATCTGGATTGAGAAGCAGAAAAACACCTGTGGTTATGCTTACTGCTAAAGATACAGATATGGATAAATTGAAAGGTTATGAATTCGGCGCAGACTTTTACATTACAAAACCCTTCAATATGGAAAAACTTCTTCTGATTATAAGGAATATTATTTCAGAACATTCAAAATAAATGGTTGTAAATCTTCCTCCTCAGTATTATAAAAAAGAGGCGGAGTTAAAAAAAGCAAAAACTCTTGATGAGAAGATTGCCATCCTTGAAGAAATGCTTTCCATAATGCCAAAACATAAATCTTCAGAGAAACTGCAGGCTCTTCTTAAAAGTAAAATTGCAAAATATAAAAGGTTAAAAGAGAAATTACCACAGACAGCAAGAAAACAGACTGCACCATCAATTAAAAGGGAAGGGGCAGGTCAGATTGTAATATGTGGCCCACCAAATTCTGGGAAATCAACACTTCTTGCAACTCTAACCAAGGCAAAACCATTGATTGCTGATTATCCATTTACTACAAAATTGCCTCTTCCCGGAATGTTTCCATACCAGGATATAAAAATTCAACTCGTTGATACCCCTGCACTTTCAACTGAATTTTCTGAAAATTGGCTTGGAGATATTTTGAGGAAGGCAGATGTTCTTCTTTTCCTTTTCTCTTTATCATCAGATAATCTGATTGAAGAAATTGAAGACTCTCTTAAAGTACTTGAAAGGTTCAGGATAAAGGAAGAGGGAAAATTCAGCTTTACAAAAAAGATTATATGGGTTGGAAATAAAATAGACCATCCTGATTCTAAAGAAATAGAAGAGATTTTTATTGACCTTTACGGAAAGCAGATCCCTGAATTTTTAAAGATCAGTGCAAAAGAAAGGATAAATATTGAAAATCTTGGAGATATATTTTTCAAATCCTTGGATATAATAAGAGTCTATACAAAAATACCTGGTAAACCACTGGATCTGCAGGCTCCCTATACTTTAAAGAAAAATTCATCTGTTATTGAACTTGCAGAGATTATACATAAGGACCTTGTCAAGAATTTTAAATATGCAAGGTTATGGAAAAATATAAAAGAAAAACCATTGATAGTTGGAAGAGACCATATACTTGAGGATAGAGATATTGTGGAGATACATGATTAAAGGTAATTCTCAACAAGATATCTTTCAAGTTTTTTAAATGCAATTGCTCTGTGACTTATCTTGTTTTTCTCCTCCATTTCCATCTCTGCAAATGTCTTCCCCTTTCCCATAATTTCAAAAACAGGGTCATAACCGAATCCATAAATTCCTCTTGGAGTAAAAGTTATGAAGCCTTCAACTTCCCCTTTAAAAAATTTCTTTTCCCTTCCTGTTATAAGGCATACAACAGTTATAAATTTTGCTTTCCTTTCCTCAATTTTTTTATATGGGCTCATAAGTTTGAGGAGTTTTTCAATATTTTCCTTATCACCTTTCCCTGAAAATCTTGCTGAATATACTCCTGGAAGACCTTTCAATTTTTCCACACATAAACCAGAATCTTCACCAACAACAATCTCTCCTTTAAGGAATTTTGAAAGGAAAGATGCTTTTATATATGCATTCTCTTCAAAACTGTTCCCTTTCTCTTCAGGTAATACAATATTCTCAGGACATGGCAAAATCTCAATCCTTCCATCTTCAACTATCTCTCTAATCTCCCTGACCTTATTTTCATTCTTAGTTGCCAAGAAGACCCTCAATCTCATCTTTTAAAATTTCCTTTTCAAATTCTATAATCTTTCTTATCCCTTTTTCAGCAAGGTCAAGCAATTCAAACAACTCTTTTTTTGAAAATGGTCTGCCTTCGCCTGTTGCCTGTATTTCAACAATTTCTCCTTTCCCTGTAATAAAAACATTCATATCAACTTCCGCCACTGAATCTTCTGAATAATCAAGGTCTAAAAGGATATTGCCACCAACAATACCAACACTTATACCTGCAAGATAATCCCTCAACACAGGTATTGTTATCAATCTTTTCTTTCTCATCTTATCCATTGCAAGAACAATACTTGAAAAAGCACCTATTACAGAAGCAACTCTTGTTCCTCCATCAGCCTGTATGACATCACAGTCAATAATTAAAGTTTTTTCTCCGAGTTTTTTTAAATCAAATATGCTCCTTAAACATCTTCCTATTATTCTCCTTATTTCCTGACTCCTTCCTGTTAAATTTGAAGTCCTTGGAATCCTTTCCTCTGAAGAAGAAGGCAACATTGAATATTCTGCAGTTATCCATCCTGTCTGTGTCCCTTTTAAAAATGGAGGAACTTTATCCTCAATATTTACCGCACACAGGACTTTTGTATCACCGAGTTCAACAAGGCATGAACCCAGTCCATATTTGAGATAATTTTTATGGATTTTTATCTCTCTCATCTCATCCCACTTTCTTCCATCTTTCCTTTTTATTACCATTTTAAAAACCTCCTTTCCCATTTTTCTTTTTCAAGGAAAGCAGTGGGAATGAGCGATATGTAAAATGAGAATTCTTTCTTTTCTTTTGCTATGCTTAAATTCAGCATTAGACAATGCAATCTTTTCCATATTTCCAGACTCTCTTTTAAAAATATATTATTTTTAAAATCATAATAAATTCCAATTCTATATTTCCAATTTTCACCAATCCTATGCTCAAACCAGTTTTCCAGTCCCCATATCTCATCCTTCAAATACCTCGTCCCAATTTCATATTTAAATTTTCCGATTTCCAATCCAAAATCATTTATTCCATAAATGAGGCCATTTTTACTGAAATTTATCAAATTTTCACCTGTTAAAGTGCATTTATTAAAATTGATTTTATATTTGAAAAGTGAATCGGAAAAAGTATTTCTTCCAATATCATAGAAATTATCAAGACCAATCTCCCCAGAATAATCTTTATCTTTCCATAAATTCCATTTAATTTTAAATCCAATAAATTTACCGCTTCCAAATTCTTCATTTATATCAAAATACGGCAATTCCTCCTTTCTGTAATTTTGATTCCTTAAAGTAAAAGAGATTGATGGGATAATATAATCCTGCCTTCCTGAAGGAGAAAATTTATAAAGAAGAAAAGATGTGTTTATACCTATTTCTTTCACAAAATTAAAATTTTCACAATCTTTATCTTTGTAATCAACTGCTGATAGGGAAATCCATGGTTTTACTGTGAAATATCTGAAATTCTTTTTGGTTTCAAACTTGATGTTTTCCATAATCCTTAAAAATTTTTCTTCTTTATTAAAAGAGGTTATTTGGAAGTTTGAGGAAAGAAAAACAGGTGAATTTTTAATTCTGCAATATGGGATATAAAACCTCAATTCTGGCAACTTTTCAATCTTTAAGAAATCTTCTCCTGCGTTCTCTCTTACAAGGAAATTCAAAATGTTATTTCCAAAATTCTGAGAAATTGAAAAATTGTTATACATTTTGTATTTTCTGTAATAATCGGATTTAAAGTAATGGTAAAAAAAATCTTTATTTTCCATCCATCTCCAGTCAATTATAAAATCAATATTCCCGAATTTATTTTCTCTTATATCTTTAAATTCAAATACTGAACCTTTCTCTGGCTTTTTCTCTTCCCATTTTTTAAGAATAAAAAATTTAAAATCTGTCTTTGGAAAATTTTCTAAAGAATATATCTCCAGTCCTGCACCCATCCCTTTTGTTCCTATTTTAATATTTTCTGAAGAGATAAACTTTGATTTTTTATTTAATGGATGGGTAAAGATGAAAGTTAAAAATTTTCCGAAATGTGTTTTATATCCAGGGATGAAGTGGAAGGGAGATTTTTTTTCTTTTAAACTTATTGTAAATCTCGGTAAATAGAAAAGAGTAAATTTTTCTCCAAAAATAATTTTAATTTTTTTTCCTTTAAGATAATTTTCTGGTGAATACTCTATCCTTTTACACATAACTCTATAATGGGGAGGTTTTAAATCGCATGTGGTAAAATATCCATCCTCAAGAATAAAAATCTCCTTTTTCTTCTCTATTCTTTTTACCCTTCCATAAAATGGTGGTAAGGAGAAATCTCCTTCAGAGAAAAATCCATCCTTTTTATAAAGGTTATAATATATTTCCTTACATTCAATCTTTCCAAATTTTGATTTAACCTCAACATTCCCTTCAGCCTCTATATCTCCATTTTCCACATCAAAAATTGCTTTTTCACATCTTATTCTTGTATCTCCATAAATAATTTTTACATTTCCTTCAAGTATAAGCCTTTTTATCCTTCCTTTTTCTCTTAATTCTGCAGTGAATTTATCACATTTATAATTGATAAAATCTCTTCCCTGACAAAATACACATTGAATAAAGAGAAGAAAGATGAAAAATATTTTTCTTCCCATTTCTGTATTATACCAGGAAAAAATCCCTTTTGCTAAAATTGAATTGGACATATTTTTCCTGTATAATAGGGTCTATGGTCTATTTCTGGATATATGATTTTATAATCTTCCTTTTTATAATATTCTTTTTTCCATTTATCTGGAGAAGAATAAAACCTGAAAAAGATTATCCATTTGACTGGAAGGAGAGAATTGGATTATACCCTGAAAAAATAAAAGAAAAAAGTATATGGTTTCAGACAGTCTCTGTTGGAGAATTATTTTCAATAACCCCCCTTATTAAAAAAATCAGGGAGAAATATCCGGATGAGAGAATTATCATAACAGTAACAACCAAAACAGGAAGGAAGATATGCCTGGAGAATTTCCCACAGATTAAGGTTTTCTTCTTTCCATTTGATTTTTCTTTAATAATCAGAAGAGCTTTACATCTTCTCAATCCAAAATTGATAGTACTTGTTGAAACAGAAATATGGCCAAACCTTCTGCGTTTTGCAAGGAGGAAAGGAATCCCTGTAATAATGATAAATGGAAGAATCTCTCCAAAATCATTCTCAGGATATAAAAAATTCAGATTTTTTTCAAAAAAAGTACTGCCACTTCTAACTGAGATTGCAATGAGAACAGAAGAAGAAGCAAGAAGAATAATCTATCTTGGTGCGGAAAAGGAGAAAGTAAAGGTTGTTGGAAGTATCAAATTTGACCAGGCTTTTTCTCTGAGCAAAAAGATTTCACCTGAAAGTATAAGGAATTTATATGGAATCCCGGAGGATAAAAGGATTGTTGTATTCGGTTCTTTACATCCTGGAGAAGAGGCTGGAATTGTGAAAGTTGTTAAAAGAATATTGGAAAAATATAAAGATGTCTTATGTGTAATTGCCCCAAGATTTCTTGATAGAACAAATATCTTTAAGATTCTTGAGGATGAAAAAATGGAATATGGAAGAAGAAGTAAATTCCCTGAAAATAAAGATTGCAATTTATGGATAATAGATACTTATGGAGAACTCAACAATTTCTATGCAATATGTGAATTTGCATTTGTTGGAGGAAGTCTTATAAGATGGGGAGGTCAGAATCCTATAGAACCAGCTGCATTCAGAAAACCTGTCCTTTTTGGAAAATATAACTGGCATTTCTTTGAAGAGTGGAAGAAGATAAAAGGAAATGGAGGTGGGATTGAGGTTGAAGATTATGAAGACCTTTATACAAAGATTTGCTGGCTCTTGGATAATCCTGAAGAGATAAGAATAAAAGGGGAAAAAGCATACAGAACAGTTTTAGAAAATACAGGAGCAACTCTGAGAAATCTTGAAATTATAGAAAAATATTTACAGGTTTGAAAATTTAAATTAAAATATTTTTGATTAAAAATTTGGATGATTTCTCAGGGTGCCGAAAGGCTTAATAGGGAAGTGCTGTAGTCCGCCTGAAGAGGCGGATGATCAGCCACGCTCCCGGCGCTGTGAGGGGGGACGAAAGCCTGAAAAGCCACTGTCCGCATATTGCGGATGGGAAGGCAGGCGAGTAGGATGAACCCCGAGTCAGAAGACCTGCCCTGAGAATGGATTCTTCTCTTCTGCGCGGACAGAAGAGAAGAAGGGGTGAAGTAAATCAGGGTGCAACCCGCCATTTATGGCGGGTTTTTTTATTTTAAAAGGAGGGAAAGATGAAGAAATTTTTATTGATGGTTTTATTTTTTGGGATAAGTTTATATGCCAAGGATGATAGTATAAAACTTGGAGAAGTTATTGTTACTGCAACAAAGATTAAAGAGCCTCTAAAATACGTATCTGAAAGTTCAACAGTTATTACAGAGACAGATATATACCACTCTAAACTTTTAAAAGTTAAAGATATTCTGAAAAGGAATATAGGTATTGATATAGGTTCAAATGGAAGTTTTGGAGGCTTAACATCTTTATTTCTCAGAGGGACAGAATCAAACCATACAATTATAATGATTGATGGAGTGAAAGTTTACAATCCAATCTCCCCAGATGGAACTTTTGACCTTTCACATTTAACAACAGAAAATATAGAAAGGATTGAAGTGATAAGGGGTCCACAGAGTGGTCTGTATGGTTCTGATGCAATTGGAGGAGTGATAAATATCATTACAAAAAAGGGGGAAGGTAAACCAACTTTGAGTTTCACACAGGAATATGGAGCCCATAATACATGGTCAGAAACAATTTCATCTTCCGGAAAGATTGGCAAATTTTCATATTCATTTTCCTATAGAAGGCTTGATACAGATGGAATTTCTAAAGCATCTGAAAGGTATGGGAATAAAGAGAAAGATAAATATAAGGATAATTCATTCTCAGGAAGGTTTGATTACCAGATTGATAAAGATATCGGAATTGGTCTGATTACAAGGTATATAAGGGCAAATGTTGATATAGATGATTGGGGTCTCAGAGCAATTGATGACCCGGATCACATCAATAAAATTTCTCAATTTTTAATCTCAACCTATCTCAACCAAAAAGTTAATAAATTCTGGGAATACAACTTTAAAATATCCTTTATGAGAGATATCCTTCATGATATAAGTGGTTCAGCTGGACCTGGATGGCCATATTTGAGTTATGCTAAAGGTGAGAATAAAGCGATTGAATTGCAGAACAATTTTTATATAAACGATGGAGATACTTTTATCCTTGGATTCCAGTATAACAATGAAAGCGGAAATTACTTTTATGATGATGGATGGAGCAAAACTTTAATTGAAAAGGGGACAAATAACAGAAGTTTTTATTTTGAGAACAGATTGAATTTGGGAGATAAA
>Ga0164318_10003300_pt1 | contig 15249 bp, 11 predicted proteins | sample GuaBasSedimGuay9_FD_113734 | JGI IMG/M metagenome (GOLD analysis project Ga0164318, IMG submission 113734) | Subseafloor sediment microbial communities from Guaymas Basin, Gulf of California, Mexico - Guay9, Core 4571-4, 0-3 cm | ecosystem: Environmental > Aquatic > Marine > Hydrothermal vents...
GCTTCTTTCTTTAAAAATCTTTTATAAAATTGGATTGTCCATATAGAGGATAATGCACTCAATGCACCACTTATCGAAGATAATGCCGCTGAAAATATTCCTGATATTAATAATCCTTTAAAAACAACTGGTGTTTCTGTTAAAATAAAAATAGGAAATACATAATCATACTTTGGTTTTCCCCCATCTGTCAAAGGAATCGGTATTTTAATATTTACATGTTTATAATAAATAAATAAGGCGATTCCTACAAACAAAAAAATTAAAAATAATGGGAAAATAATGGCAGCTGATAACATTAATGCTTTTTGACCATCTCTTTTATTTTTACAACTTAAAATTTTTTGAGCTAAAAGTTGATCAACACCTAATGCATAAACAACTCCAATAGTAGCACCGAACAACCCCATCCATATATTAAACGGCGGCGCAAAAGAAAAAGATGAATTAAACCAATGAAACTTACCCGCACTTGCTGCCTCTTCTATAATGCCTGAAACTCCAATACTATGCAACTTTATAGGAATATATATCAACGCAAATATTCCCCCTAAAACAAAAATAAAAAACTGCAAAAAATCTGTCCATATTACAGATTTTATTCCTCCATTAAAAGTATAAATTATAGCTATAACAATAAAAATCAAAATTGAATAAAATATTTTAATATTTAATAAACTTTGAAGAGGAATTGCGGTTACATATACTCTAACTCCTGCCGCAAGACTACCGCTTATTAAAAAAAATAAGGATGTCAAAATCAATGGCGAGTTGCCAAATCTTTCTTTTAACAATGTATATGGAGAAAAAACTTCTCCTTTAAAATATTGTGGCACCATAAAAAAAGCAATTATAATTCTGGCTAACACATACCCAATCAATATCTGTACAAAAGAAAGATTTCCACCTTTTGCAAAAGACATAGCAGGAACTCCTATAAATGTTAATGCACTGGTTTCTGTTGCAATAATTGAAACTCCTATAACCCACCATGGTAAACTTTTACTTCCTAAAAAATAATCCTTAACATTTTTTTGTCCTACCCCTACCTTTACTCCAATAAAAATCAAAAAAGCAAGATATAATCCTAATACTACCCAATCATAAATACTAAAATTAATCACAAAATCCTCCTCCCATAATAAAATCTCAAAATAAAAATATCAATCAGTTTTCTTTTTCCAATATATTCAAAAATTCCTCTGCTATAATATTCTTTATAGGCTCTAATGGATCTCTGTTAGAAAAATACTGGTTAAATAAATATGCATTACACAAAAGTTCTATTGCTTCTTTTTTTGAATCTTTAAAATTTTTTAAAGTAATTTCTTTATCGCCTATTTCTTCACTAACATATATTTGATATAATTTAAAAACTATCTGATCACTTAATTTATTCAATATTTTATTCAAACGTTCCTTATTGTTTCTATATTGCAACAATACATTCAATTCATCGGGTGTTAATTTTGTTTTTTCCATTAATATCACTCCTTTTTTTATTAAAAAAATAATTCTTTTTGAGGGAATAAGCCAAAAATCCCGCCAGTATGAATAAATAATACATTCGATTTTTTATATTCATGCTTTTTAAGATTACTATCTAACGCCCACATAAGCTTTCCTGTATATACAGGGTCTAAAAATATTCCAGAATTTTTAGCCATTTCTTTTATTAATTGACGTTCTTCCATTGTAGAAATAGCATATCCAGGTCCAACAAATCCATCAATTATCTGAATATCATCCTTAGTAATTTCCAGTTCAAGATTATATTTGTCAATAAAAGAATTTAAAACTCTTAAAATTCTACTTTGAAAATAAGAAGCATCATCGCAAACATTAACCCCTACAATTTTAGCATTTATATTAAATATCTTTTTAGCAAGAATCAATCCGCCAAGAGTTCCACCAGAACCAACAGCACAAAAAATATAATCAAAAGAAACTCCCATCTCCTTTTCTTGATTTAAAATTTCAAGTCCAGCATTTAAATAACCAAGATACCCAATTTCATTTGAACCGCCTTCCGGAATAAGATAACAGCTTCCAATTGCATCAGCTTTTTGCTGCAAAATTTCATTTATTTGTTCTTTATACTCTTCAGGAGTCACCCAAAATATTTGAGCATCTAATAGTTTATTCAAAAACAGATTCCCATCATAATACTCTTCTGGTTCTGTTCCCCTTAAGACAAGATATGGAGCAATCCCAACCATCCTACTTAAAACAGCAGTAGCACGACAATGATTGGATTGAATTCCTCCACAGGTAATAACATTTTTATAGCCTTTTTTTATAGCATCATGAAACAAATACTCCAATTTCCTAATTTTATTACCACTCAATCCGATACCTGTTTGATCATCTCTTTTTAAATAAAAATTAAGATTATATTTTTTTGAAAGATATTGAGAATATTCTATTTTTGTTGGTATATTGCCAATATTTATTTTGTTTAACATGAGATCATTTAAAAGTAAGTTCCTCATTGCTAACTCCTTTTCAGAAGGTTTATTTTTAGATAAATTATATCAATAAAAGATTATATTGTCAAGGTAATTATTTTTATAAGCAAATTACTATAATTATCATAAAAAACTATACTACCCCTCATTTTAAGGATAAAAATAAAAAAAATCTACTGTCAAGCGATTTAAATAAAAAAATGACTTTTAAATTAAATTTTGTTATTTTTATAACAAATATATTGATTTTGTGCAAAAAATCACTAAAATAGAAAAAATTTTAAACGGGGAGAGAAAGACAATGAAACTTTTAGTATGTGTAGGTACAAACTGCCATTTAAGAGGTTCAGAAGAAGTTATCCGTACTTTTATGGAGAAAATATCTAAATTAAATCTCGAATCCCAAATTGAATTAAAAGGGAGCTTCTGCATGGGAAAATGCGATATTCCTGGTATTTCTGTAGAAGTAGACGGGGAATTTATTGAAAATGTTACGCCTCAAAATGCTGCAAAAATTTTTGAAGAACTTATACTACCAAAATTAAGTGGGGGGAAATAATGGCTAAAGTTATTTATGGCTACTGGGATAATAAAAAAATCGATAATAGAGACAAATTTTTATTCGAAATTGAAGATGATGAAAATCTTAGAGAATTAAACTTTTTTGAGCCTGGAAACGAAATAAAAGCATTTATAGGCTGGAAAGGCTTTTTTATTTTTGATAAAAAAGTAAATATAATTGAAACTTTTACAAAATATATGACAAAAATAGCTTCTGAATCATGTGGAAAATGTACACCTTGTAGAGTAGGAACAAAAATTTTAGCAGAGCAAATAAAAAATTTAAAAAATAGTACAAATCTAAAAGAAGATATAGATAATATAAAAAAATTGGCTATCCATATATCTCAGACTTCCCTTTGTGGTTTAGGTCAGACATCAACAATTGGTTTATTGACATTTTTAGACAATTTTGAAGATGAACTTAAAAATGAAGTTGAAAATAAAGTAGAAAAAAAATCTTATAATGAGTTTCTTTACATGACCGCTCCATGTATTGAAGCATGCCCTGCAAAAGTAGAAGTACCTAAATATATAGATTATATAAGAGACGGGAAATTTTCCCACTCTGTGGGAGTTGTTCTACAAAAATATCCATGGGCAGCCACATGTGGTAGAGTATGTGTGAGATTCTGTGAATTTGCCTGCAGAAGAACCGTTGTTGATGCGCCTGTTGGTATAAAAACATTGAAACGATTTGTTGCTGATAAAGAAAAATATGTAACTGATGGTTGGTTTACAAAAGACTTAATAAAAGAAAAAAAACCAGAACATTTAAAAGTAGCTATTATAGGATCTGGACCTGCATCGATTTCTGCTGCATATCATTTACTCCTTAGAGGATATCATGTTGATATATTCGAAGCTATGACAGAACCAGGAGGAATGGCTGCTATTGGAATTCCAAACTATAGATTGCCTAAAGATATACTAAGAAAAGAAATAAGCATAATAGAATCACTCGGTGGAAATATATTTTACAATAGAAGATTAGGTGTTGATTTTTATATTTCTGATCTTTTCAAACAGGGATATAAATCTATTTTCTTAGGTATTGGTGCAAGCAAAGGTAAAGCATTGAAAGTGCCCGGCGAAAATAGAAGCTTAAAAGGATACAAAACAGGTATAAATTTTTTACTTTATATTAACCATTATTATATAAATATGGGACTCAAAGTAGAATTAGGAGATAAAATTGTAGTAGTTGGCGGTGGTAATGTGGCAATGGATTGCGTACGTAGTGCTATTAGAATGGGAGCAAAAGAAGTACATCTTGTATATAGAAGAACAGAAGAGCAAATGCCTGCAGATAGAGAAGAAATTGAAGCAGCAAAAGAAGAAGGAGTTATTTTCCATTTTTTAACAAATCCTTCAAGGATTATTAGTGAAAATGGAAAAGTAACAGGTATTGAACTGGTAAAAATGCAATTAGGGGAACCAGATGAAAGTGGAAGAAGATCTGTTTCTGCAATTGAAGGTTCAGAATTTATTATGTCAGCAGATATGATTATTCCTGCAATAGGACAGTATGTAGATCTAAGTTTTTTAAAAGGAGACGAGGGAATTGAAATAAATAGATGGGGTTTAATCAAAGTCAATGAAGATACTCTGATGACATCAAAACCCGGTGTTTTTGCAGGAGGAGATGCAGTCTCAGGCCCTGCTACTTTAATTGAAGCTATGGCTGCTGGTATTAAAGCCGCTTCTTCAATAGACGATTACCTTAGCTATGGAAAAGTAAGATTTTCAAAAGAAGATAAAATGAGCAAAATTCTTAAGGCTTTGAGAATTAGAGATAAAGAAGAAATAAAAATTCCTATAAAATACACAAGAAGAATTAAAGTAGAAGAACTTGAACCTTCTGTTAGAAAAAAGATCTTTGATGAAGTTGAAAAGCCAATTAAGACAGAAGATGCATATAAAGAAGCAGAACGTTGTCTAAGATGCTATAGACTATCTATGGTTTTAACAGAAAGATAAGAAGGGGGTAACTAATGATAGCTTATATAAATAACAAAAAAGTAGAATTTGGTCCCGGAAAAACAATTTTAGAAGTGGCCAAAGAAAATAATATTTTTATACCTACTTTATGTGCTATGACTGAAATAGACCATACTCCAGGTACATGCAGGGTATGTGTGGTTGAAGTAAAAAGAAAAAATGATGATAAACCAATGATTGTTACATCGTGTAATACTCCTATAGAGGAAGGAATGCAAATTTTTACAAGATCAAAAGTTATAAGAGAAACCCAAAGGACGCAAGTTTCTTTACTTTTAGCAGATCATGATCATGAATGTTCCACCTGCGTAAGACATGGAGACTGTGAACTACAAGATATTTCTAAATTTGTTGGGCTTCAAGAAAATCCATTTCATATAGATAAGAATATTAGAAAAAGAGAATTCGATAATTCTTCTCCTTCTATAATAAGAGATATGAATAAATGTATAAGATGCCTCCGTTGTATAAAAATATGTAGAGAAATTCAAACAACTGACGTTTTAATTTTTGCCAAAAAAGGGATAAAAGCACAGATAACCCCGCGAGAAGTATTTCAAATTGCTGATTCTAATTGTATAAATTGTGGGCAGTGTACACTGGTATGCCCTGTAGGGGCACTTGCAGAACGAGATGATACAGAAGAGGTTATTCAATATTTATATGATCCTGACATTGTTACTATATTTGAAGTTGCTCCTGCTGTTAGAGTTGCTTTGGGAGAAGAATTTGGAATGCCTGCAGGAAGCATTGTAACAGGGAAAATAATTACTGCTTTAAAACAGATTGGTGCAGATTATGTTATGGATACTAATTTTGCAGCCGATCTGGTTATAATGGAAGAAGGTACTGAATTATTGCATAGATTAAAAAATAATGGGAAACTTCCTTTATTTACATCATGTTCTCCTGGATGGATCAATTATATTGAAAAAAATTATCCTCAATTAATTCCACATCTTTCAACTGTAAAATCTCCTCAACAATGTTTTGGAGCTATTGCAAAATCTTATTTTGCGAAACAAAATAATATTCCACCAGAAAAAATAAAAGTTATCTCAATCATGCCATGCACAGCTAAAAAAGATGAAGCTAAAAATACAAAATTTTTGAAAAATGATATATATGATGTTGATGTAGTTCTAACAACCAGAGAATTAGCCAAATTATTAAAAAAAGAACAAATATGGCTTCCTTCCTTAGAAGATTCTGATTATGATAACCCAATTTTAAGTAAACATTCTGGAGCAGCTGTATTATTTGGTACAACAGGAGGTGTTGCAGAAGCTGCCACAAGGACTTTATATAAACTTGTAACAGGAAAAGAACTCCCAAAAATAGAGATGCACCAAATGAGAGGCGTATCCAATATTAAAGAAGCCGAAATAGATTTCGGGAAGGATTTTGGAAAAATAAAAATCTGTATAGCACATGGAATCAAAGCAATAAAAAAAGTAATAGAAGAAGTAGCTGCTGGAAAATCCCCATATACTTTTATTGAATTCATGGCATGTCCTGGTGGATGCGTTGGCGGTGGCGGGCAACCTAAATCAAAAAAGAATTACAGAAAATATTGGTACAGTCGTCAGCAAGCCATATACAATATAGATATGAATTCTCCTATAAAACAATCTCACAATAATCCTGAAATAAAAAAATTATATGAAGAATTTTTAAAAGAGCCTCTATCTGAAGTCTCCCATTATTATCTACATACTTATTACCAAAATAGAAAAAAAGAATACTCAAAAAGCATCAAGCAAATCTGGGAAGAAATTTCTTCATAAAAAAAGCCCCTTTATAAAGGGGCTTTTTTATTTTTGATCCATTTTTTTTATTTCTTTAATAATTTCATCAACTTCAGGAAACTCTTTCCTTAAATGTTTTATTTTTGATAAATAGTTTAATGCTCGATTAAATTTACCCAGAGAAAAATATAAAAGACCTAAATGAAAATATGCTTCATACAAATCAGGCTTTATCGCTATAGCTTGCTCCAAAAATTGTATTGCTTCCTGATACTTGAAATTATTAGCATAAATTTTCCCAAGTTCTAACATTACTTCTGGATTATCTGGAAAAACCGCAGAGAATTTATCCCATATTTGCACTATTTTTTCTAAATACTTTCTATCTTTTTCTGCTAATTTTTCTAATAAATTTACGTAATCTTTTACCAATTCTATATCCTCTAATTTCTTTTCAATAATAATTTCATAACTTTTCTCAGCCTTTTCCAACAAATTATTCTTTTTATATAACTCTATTAATTTTAATCTGGGATTTACATCTTCTCTCTTATATTTTTCTATAAATTTTAATAAACTTTCTAATTTTTCTATAATTCCTTTCTTGAAAAAAATATCAAAAATCTCATAAGCAATTTCTAACGCTCTATCTATATTTCCTATTTTTTCATATAAACTAATTAATATTTGACCGATTGTCAAATAATTCTCAGGATCATTATTAAACATAGCTTCATATAACAAAATGCTTGCTTTCAAATTACCAGATTTAATATAATCTCCTGCAAGTGATTTTACTTCATCAATAGCACCTTCTCTTTGTGCAAAATTGTTAAAATATATAGGAAATTCTGCCTCTTTCTTTAACTTTATTAACGTTTCTAAAATAATTTTTAACATCTCTTCTGATTCTATATCTTGTCCCTTAATTTCTTTATCTAAAAGCTCATATAATTTTATAAAATCTTCTTTAAGATAATACAATTTTATAAGCTTCTTTATTATATTATTATCTTTTATTTTTGCACAAGCATCTTCTAATACTTCAATCGCAGAATCAATATCAGATTTCTTTTCTAATAACATTGATTTTAATAAAACTGCTTTTATATACAAGCCATCAAGGTCCTTATTCGATTTAAGTACTTTATTTACAACATCCAATGCTTCATCTATTTTTGAAAGATTATCGTAGGCTATAGCAAGATTAAAATAAGCAATATAATAATTAGGGTCCAATTCTATTGCTTTTTTATAATGTTCAATTGCTTGTGCATAATTTTTCATGCCTGCCATTGCTACCCCGATATTATTCAATATCTTAGGTTGATTAGGCATTTTAGCTGCACTTCTTTTGAATAATATAAGAGCCTTTGAATATTGTTTTTCTTTTAATAATTTTAGTCCTTCTCTAAAATTAGGCTCTTTTTGAATGATTTGTTTTTCTGATAACAATTTATTTTTAAGGATATTTAGCATAATTATTTAACTCCCAGTACATTTTTTATCTTACTAATAAGCATTTCCATTGTAAATGGTTTAACAATAAAACCATTTGCTTTATATTTTGCTAATAATAAAATATTTTCTTTTGTACCATAAGCGGATGCTACAAGAACTTTTTGCTCAGACTTTAATTCTCTAATCTCTTTTAAAACATCTATGCCAGAAACATCAGGTAACCCTAAGTCCAGAATAATTAAATCAAAAATCTGATGCAAAAAAAAAGCCTTACCTTCCCTCCATGTTCCAGCTGTTTTTACCTCAAAGCCTAATTTAGTTTCAATACTCTTTTTATAAATAAATCTCAAATAAGCATCATCTTCTACAACAAGTATTTTTCTATTTATTGCAATCATAAGCTTTAAAATAAAATGTTACTGTTGTGCCTTTACCATATTCTGACTCAACTTCTATTGCACCACCCATCTCTTCTATTATCATCTTTGCTATTGTTAAGCCTAAACCGATTCCTTTTGCCATTTTTATTGACTCCTCTCCTCTATAAAACGGCGTAAAAATATTTTTTAACTCTTCCTGTCTAATACCTATTCCATAATCTTTTATTACTATAAAATAATATCCTTCCCAGAATCTATCTTCAATTTCTACAATTCCATTCTCCTTAGAATAATGAATTGCATTTGATAAAATATTTTTAAATACTAAAATAGTATCTTCTTTTGAAGTCAACAAACACTTTTTATCACTATATTGCAAATTAATCTTTAATTCTATACCTTTATTTTTTATCTCAGATTCTAAATCTTTTATCACTATATCTAAAATATTTGCTATATTTATATATTCCGTCTTTTTATTACTTCCCACAGAAAAAGATGTATATTGAGCAAATTCTTCTTTTAAATACATAAAAGTTGTTACAAAATCCTTAAACCCCTTTTTTATATCTTCAAGTTCATCTAATGACTTTATATTATCTAAATCATCAATTAAGCTTAAAAGTTTAGTTATAGGGGATGATAAAGTTGAAAACACTGTTTTTATTATATTTTCACTTCTATTAACGGCGCTATTTAGTTCTTCATTCTGTTTTTTAAAATTTTCAATAATAAGATTCAGCTTTTCATTTAATTCCTTTAATTTCTTTTTTTCCTCACTCTCTAAAATAATTTTAGTAATATCCTTGCCATTTACTATAAAACCAATTAATTCAGACCATTCATTAAATAAAGGATATACAGTAGCACCGAAAAAAACTTCCATCCCATTATCATAAAATTTTATCTGATCTATTCTATATAAACTACCAATTTTAACTTCTTCAATAGCCTTTTCTATTTCCTGGGAAATTTCTTCAGATAATACTTCTTTGTAATGCCTGGAGATAACTTCCTTTGAAGAAGGAATATGATATTCTTTATATGCAGATCTATTTGCAAAAATTATTTTTCCAGAATTATTCAAAATAATAATACCAGAAGATATGCTATTCAAAATACTCCTGCCAATAGATGAAATAATTATTTTTTCCATGGATGTCTCCTTTTAATCAAAAAATAATCGCCATTTATCTTCTTTTTCTGTCATAAGGCTTACAAAAATTAAAAATAACATAGAAAAAAAGAAAGCCGGTATAGCAATATAATCCGTACTGATAGGAAATTTAATACCTAAAAAAGAATATGTCAAGCTTTTATATATTAAAATTTTATTAATTATAACAAACAAAACAGTAGTTAACATTCCAGCTAAAATAGAAGCCACACCTCCCTTTGTGGTAACCCTTTTCCAGAAAAAAGTCGCAAGTAAAGCCGGCGTTAAAGATGCTCCTATCATTGTATATGCAATAAATGCCATCTCTAAAATAGTTTGAAATTGTGTTACTAAAAGATATGCTAATATTCCTAAACCAGCAATTGTATATCTTTGAATTTTAACAATTTTCTCATTAGAAAACTTAAATATCGGCTGAAGCAAATCTCTCACTGTATTAGTAGATGTCACCATAAGAAAAGTATTCCCAGTCGAGATAATAATAGCTACTCCTGAATTAATTAAAAGAAGCCCCGCCCATAAAGGCAATTTTTCAAAACCCAATCTTAATATAATTTCTTCTGCTTTAGCTTGATTAATAATATTCCCTATCTCTCCATTAATCCAAAAACGAGGATCTTTCATATAAAGAGCAAAACCTACTACAGCAAGAGATGCCATCGCAACTTCTATTAAAATAACACCTGTAAGCATACCAATAACTGCCTTTTTTGCTGTCTTTGGATCCTTTGCAGAAGAAAATTTTTGATAGATAGAACTTTCACTTAATAATAATAAAAGAGTCGGTAATATAAGCCCAATGACCCATATCGGATCATGTCCTCCCATTATATCTAATCTATCAGGGAAATTCATTTTTATATTATTTAATAATGTACCTGCCCCACCATTTTTAACAATTAACATAGGTAAAGAAATAAAAATAGCCAATATCATAACAATTCCATTTATAATATCTATACTCATTATAGAAACCATGCCAGCAAGCAACGTAAACGAAATAATAAAAACAGCAGTTAGTGCTGTTCCTAATTCCGGCGAAATACTTCCATTGGTTATGATCGATAAAAGCCTGCCACCACCTTTGAACTGATACCCTGTAATAACCATATACGAAATAATAATAGTAATAGTACCCAAAATTTTTGCTGTTCTATTATACCTTTTTTCTAAAATATCTGTTAAAGTATATTGACTAATCTTCCTCACTTTATAAGCAATGGTAGATATAAATAAAATGCCTAACCACGCACCAGAAGAGAACCATAATTCAGAGAAACCACTCTTGAATGCAAGTCCTGCGGAACCAAACAAACTGCCCGAACCTATCCATGTACAAACCAATGAACCAGCAAGCATCCAAAAACTCGCCTGCCTACCCGCAACTACAAAATCATCTCCAGTTTTTACAAATTTTGATTTGTAAAAACCAACACCCAACAAAACTGATAAATAAATAACTACAGAAATAATAAAAATCATAATCAATCATTCCTTTTTTAAAACATTTAATACCCTTTTAACATGTCTTAAATGAGTTCTACGATATTCACTATAATCTGCACTATCCTTACATAAAGAATTAACCTTAACCATACCAGATTCATGAATAAATTTACAATCTCCAATATAAATCCCAACATGCGTTATTCTCTCTTTATGCCTTACCGAATCATAAAAACCAAAAAATAAAAGATCTGCCGGCTGTAACTCCTTAAAATCTTCTATTATTGGAATTTCTTTTCCAATAAGCACCTGCTGACTTGCATCTCTTGGTAACATTATGTTATTTAACATAAATACTGTTCTTACAAATCCACTACAATCCAACATTTTACTTGAAGTGCCTCCCCACAAATAAGGCACTCCCTTAAATTTAAATGCTGTTTTTATAATATCCTCAGGAGTGGCTTTTGTTGTCCTCTGCCATTTCTCATAATCAACAACTTCGCCAGATTTAACATATCCAATTCTATTATCCGCCAATTCTACCTTTATCCATCCCTTATTCTTAGATAAAAATTTTATCTTTGAACCAGCTACAATATCACATACCGGCCTCGAATAATCAAATAAGGAATCTACAATCCAGCCTTCTCTTTTTATATAAAATAATAGTTTACTATTTAAATAATCATTTTTTTCTTTTTCTGTTTTTCTTACTATACCTGAACTTGATGCCCATCCTAAATATTTATCCGGTGTCTGAATATAATAAAATCCATCTTTATACTTCAATACTTTAACAACCATTCCCATTAATGCCTGACTTAATAATTCAGCGCTAAAATCTGGTTCCCTCCTCATATTTAACACAGAAACTCTAACAATACCATAAATACTATCATTCAATTTTTTATCTGGCAATAAATTAATATCAACAACATAATCCTGAAACTCTTTTTTAGCAAACAAATTTACTAATTTTAATACTGTATCCTGATCTGTCTCTCCTGTAAATACTATTTTATTATCAATCTTTTTTACATCTATATTAAAAACTGCAACCCTCGTATCAGGAACAAATTGTTGTTTTATAGAATTTATATATACCTGTGCTTTCTTCAATTGATCGGAATTATTACAAAACAAAAACAAAACAGCAAACAAAACAACAAAAATTGACTTCTTCAACATAATATTCTCCCTCCTCTAATTATTCAATAAAATTGCCTGCTATTCTTCGCAGATTTTTGTCTTTTAAAACATGGAAAACACGTATTTTTTCAATAGTCGAAGATGAAAAATCTGAAATGGAGATAAAAACTAAAACTTTATTATATTTATTAGCCCACTTGTAATAATGCTGTTGTGGATGATCTTTGCTAATAAATACAACATACTTATCTTTTGAATAAATAAAACTTGCCAGAAGCAATACCTCCACCGGGTTTCTTAATTTTGAAAAAAAATAATCCTCCCATATATTCGGAAAATAAATTGGTGGATAAATCATAAGCAAACCACCATAATAACTTTTGCCAATACCAGGACCTACAATATTTTTTTCAGGATCTGTTGAATAAAAACACAATGTAGATTCGTATAAATGTTCAGCATACCACGTTGATTTATAAGGATACTTCTCAAAATCATCATCAAAAATTAAAATTTTTGCACCAACCTTGCCCTTTATGTTAGGCTCCTCTTTAACAAAAATCTTACCAGTATAAAACTTTCTCAAAGTCTCCCTAAAATCTATACCATCTTTTAATGAACCTCTAAACTCTTCTACTTTCTTAACTGCAATATTAGACATTCTCAAAGCATTTACAAAAATATATTTTCTGAATTTTTCTATTTGAATATCCTCTGGAGGCCAGGATACGATATTTTGGCTTCTATCCCATTGTGCCTTCCACTCTTTAATTTTGGGTTCTGGTGGCGGGCTTTTGAATTTTATGAGCTTATAAATCTTCTCTGGATATGGGAAATAACTTATCCTTTTATTTTCCAAAATTTCATCTAACAAATCTAAATATTTTTTATCTTTTTTTATTCTAAAAGGATTAAATGGATTTGATACGGAAAAACTTAAAAAAGCTATGCTAATTTCATCATCATAAAACATCTTAAAAGATTTCAATAAATTATACAAATCAGGTTCTGTCACTCCATCCTGATAAGCAAGCTTAAATGCATAGTTTAATGTCTTTGTTAATTTATAAAAAGATAAATCAATATTCTTATTCATTATCTTTTTTTTATGAGCTATAAGATAATTTCTAAAATTTTTTAACAATAATGAAAAAAGTGATATATCCTGGTTACTTTTTCTTAACTTTTCGTACAAATATACAAAATAAGGAAATTCATTAGAAACAAAAGAATGAAATAAATTATCTATTTGAAAAAAATGTACTTCCAGATTTTTATTATTTTTAACATACTCACCACCATGCAACAAAGCTTTAAACATAGTTTGAAATTCTATTGAATTAACCAATACCAAAACTTTTTTTTCTTCACTGCTTATAAAATTCAAATATCCTGCATTATGCCATGGAATAAAAGATTCCTTTAAAACTTCTGGCTCTTTTGTAAAAAAAATATTGTGATACAAAGCATTTCCTATTTTATCAATTACTTTTGTCGGCCTTTCAAACAATCTTATTTTAGTATAATCAAAAAAATCATATCGATAAAAATATAACTTAATATTTTGTTCAAGTGATGTTCTAATAGCTTCAATATAAGGATTTGTTGGCTCTAAAAGTACGTAATTATTACCAAAATATAAAAGTTGGATTTTGGGCAATTGTTTTACGCCTTCTATTAAATCATCATAAAGAAAATCTTCTATATCTAATGCAACAGCAGAATAATTATTCTTTAAAATTAATTTTCTAATAATAGTGGTAAAATAAAAATTACTGGATTCTATTATAAAAAAATCTAAATTTTTATAACTATATAATCCATCTTCTGTAATAGTTAAATTTTCATACCATTGCATATTGACTATAATAATTCTTTATAATTTTCAACTACTTTTAAAAAAGCATTTTTTATATCATTAATTCCTTTATCATCTGTAAGCATTACCCACTGAGGTATCCAGATTGCTTCCTCATTACATGCTCGTTCGGTATTCGGTAAATATACATTTTTATAATCAATTTTGCTTTCTACACAATAAAAAGGACACCCATCTTTATAAAACATTCCTTCGGTAAATATCGGTTGCTTATATAAAGGCAATGAATACCCCGGAGATACAGGAATCCCTTCTGATTTTAATGCTTCAATAAATTTTAATTTATCTAAATTTTCAAATTTTGTTTTATCATATCTTAAAATATATAAATGAACTGAACTTCTATAATCATCATCTATAGGTATCGGAGTAAATCCTTCAATATCCATAAAAAATTTATTAAGAACCATAGCATTTTTTCGTCGAATTTCTAATGATTTTTCATATTCTTTCAATTGTTCTCTTAATAATGCAGTTTGAAATTCAGTTATCCTATAATTACCTGCTGAGAAATAATGAGCGTACCAGATACCATCTTCTTTCCTTCCGCAATTTACAAGAGATTTTGCCATCTTGGCATAATCTTCATTATTAGTTAAAATTATTCCTCCTTCAGCAGAAGTGATATTCTTAGAAGATTGAAAACTAAATGTCCCCATATCTCCGATAGCCCCAACTTTTCTATTTTTATAAGAACTACCCCAGGCCTGAGCAGCATCTTCAATAACATAAAGATTATACTTTGCGGCTATATTTAAAATTTCATCCATATCTGCTGGCCTACCACCAATATGAACAGGCAAAATAGCTTTTGTATTTTCTGTAAGTTTATTTTTTAAATCATTTATATCAATTGTATAAGATTCCAGAGAGATATCTACAAAAACAGGAATAGCTCTCACCGCTAAAATAGCTGAAGCAGATGCTATAAAAGTGTAAGCAGGCACAATTACCTCATCTCCTCTACCGATGCCCA
>Ga0164318_10003301_pt1 | contig 15246 bp, 18 predicted proteins | sample GuaBasSedimGuay9_FD_113734 | JGI IMG/M metagenome (GOLD analysis project Ga0164318, IMG submission 113734) | Subseafloor sediment microbial communities from Guaymas Basin, Gulf of California, Mexico - Guay9, Core 4571-4, 0-3 cm | ecosystem: Environmental > Aquatic > Marine > Hydrothermal vents...
ACATAATTAAAATTATTTGGGTCTAAATTCCACCCAAAAAGGACACTTGTCCTTACAATTAAATTATCAATATCAATTCTTTTTACTTCTAATTCACCATTTAATTTGGTCTTACCATAATTACTGAGTGGATTTGGCTGGTCATTTTCATTATATAGTTTTTTCTTTCCATCAAATACAAAATCTGTAGATATATAAATCAATTGAGAACCAATTTTTTTAGCTGCAGTAGCCACATTTTTAGGGCCAATAACATTGACTTTGTAACTTAATTCTTTATTTATTTCACATTGATCAACATTTGTCATAGCTGCTGTAAGAATAACCCATTCAGGATTAAGTTCAGAAATCTTTTTATTTGTAATGGTTGGGTCTGTAATATCTATGTTGAAGTATTTTTCTTTAGGTAAAAATTCAAAATAATTTATGTCTCCTAAGAGGACATCAAATTGTTTTCGACCATATTCAAAGATTTTTTGGCCTAATAATCCAGCAGCACCTATAACTAAAATCTTCTTCATTTTGACCGCAAATTTTATTTGTTAAGTGAATTTTTTACCCATTTTTGGTTTGATATATACCAGTTAATAGTTTGTTCTAATCCAGATCGAAAACTATATTCTGGTTTCCAGTTTAATTCTTTTCTAATTTTAGTAGAATCAAGTGCATATCGTTTATCATGAGCAGGTCTGTCTTTGACAAATTTAATTAAGCTCTCTGGTTTTCCCATTATTTCTAGGATAAGTTTAACGAGCTCTATATTTCGGTATTCATTGTTGGTACCTATATTATATATTTCTCCATTTTTTCCTTTTTCAAGGACTGTTAAAATTCCCGAACAATGGTCAATAACGTAAATCCATTCACGTATATTACTCCCATCTCCATATACGGGAATGGGCATATTATTTAATGCACTATTAATTATAACCGGAATAAATTTTTCAGGGTATTGATAAGGTCCAAAATTATTTGAGCATCTGGTAATATTAACCGGTATTCCATAAGTCTTATGATATGCTCTTACAATTAAATCAGCTGCAGCTTTACTGGCAGAATAAGGGCTATTTGGGAGTAATCGGCTATTTTCAGAAAAAAATCCTTCTGGACCTAAAGTCCCGTATACTTCATCTGTTGAAATCTGAATATATTTTTTAATATCAAAAATTCTTGCAGCTTCTAACAAGGATTGTGTGCCCTCAATATTTGTTTTTATAAAAATCTCTGGGTCTATAATTGATCTATCAACGTGTGATTCAGCAGCAAAATTAATAATATAATCGACATCGCTCATAATTGATCTTAATAAATCAAAATCTAAAATATTTCCTTTAATAAATTTATATTGACTAATATCTTTAATATCTTTTAAATTTTCTAAATTACCTGCATATGTCAATAGGTCCAGATTAATAACACTATAATCATTTCTTTCATCCAATAAATAATGAATAAAATTAGAACCTATAAATCCTGCACCACCAGTAATTAATATTTTCATTATTTATCCATCTCGTCTAGACCAATCATAAGGAATTTCATTGCCATGAGGAGGAATTCGATATTCATCAGGATTTTCATAATTGTATAATTCAGTAGGGCAATTTACGACAATCGCTTCTGTTTCTGAAATACACTTAAAACCGTGATAAACTTCTGGTGGAATATGGACTAAAATTGGATTATATATCCCTGCAAAAAACTCATTTATTTCACCTTTAGTTGGTGAATTTTCTCTAGGATCATATAATACGATTTTCATCATTCCATAAATCACTGCCATATTATCCCATTGTTTCTTATGATAGTGCCATGCTTTAACAACTCCTGGATATGCTGTAGTAATATAAACTTGCCCAAATTTAATAAAAAAATCCTTATCATCTGATCTTAAAATTTCAGCTAATCTACCGCGTTCATCGGGTATAACCTTTAACTTTTTAATTTTAACTCCATCAATCATTTTAACCATTTTTCTAAAAGATAATTTCATTAAATTCCTTTATTAAATATTTTCTTAAAATCTAAATTCGGATATTACGGTATTTTCAATATTATTCAAGAAAAATTTTTTATAAACTTTTTCATTACCCATAAAAATAGAAGATATTTGATATTATCTATTTTTTTAATTAAATATACTTCTAAATATGGTGCTATTATTATCAGTTTCTAAAAATTTATTGATATAACTAATTCAAACAATGACTCATATAAATCATAATTTTGTGAGAATTAATTTTTTATTTATTTAATATTGATTTATTTATAATTTATAATTCTGATTAGATTCCCAATCGCATTTCTAAAGTCGGTTAAAATGGAATTTATTGTTGAAATAATACAAAATTTAAAATTATTTAAATAAATCATTCTCTTATAAATAAATTAAATTATTCTACTTGATGATATAGATGAATAAAATAATTGAAAAAGGAATTGAAACAATTTATAGAGATACAAATAATATATTTGAAGACACAACTATTTTAGTTACTGGCGGTGCTGGTTTTTTAGGGTCTTGGCTATGTGATGTATTAATCCGCAAGAATGCAAAAGTTATATGCTTAGATAATTTCTATAGTGGTAAAGAAAGTAATATTAAACATTTGTTGGATTATGATAATTTTAAATTTATAAAACATGACATATCTCAAGAGATTTTTTTTGATGAAAAATTAGATTATATTTTTCATTTGGCAAGTAGAGCATCACCATTTGAGTTTTCCAATTATCCAATACAAATTTTAAAAGCAAATACATTGGGCACCTGGATTGTTCTAGGGATAGCAAAAAAACATAATGCAAAACTATTTTACACAAGTACAAGCGAAGTTTATGGTGATCCTGACCCAAAATATATTCCCACACCTGAAACTTATAATGGAAATGTAGACCCAAATGGTGCCAGATCTTGTTATGATGAAGCAAAAAGAGCTGGAGAGGCATATGTTAGTGCATATAAATTGCAACATAACTTAAATACTCGAATTGTAAGGATATTCAATACTTACGGTCCAAGGATACGTTCTGGATCATTATATGGACGTGTTATACCGAACTTCATAACTCAAGCATTAAGCGACCAACCAATAACTGTATTTGGGGAAGGTAATCAAACACGTTCTTTCACATATATCACCGACCAAATTACTGGGATAATAAAGTTCGCATCTACACCAGAGGCAAGAGGTGAAGTGATCAATATCGGTAGTACAAACGAAATTTCTATCCTAGAATTGGCAAAAATAATCCACAAATTAACAAACTCCAATTCTGAAATAGTATTCAAACCAATACCTCCTGGCGACCCAAAACGTAGATGTCCTGATATTACTAAAGCCAAAAAAATTCTTAATTGGGAACCAAAAATTTCTTTAGAAGAAGGATTAAAATATATGATTAATTGGGTTCGTTCAAAAAATAATGAGGTATGAATATGAAAATGAAATTTAAAATTATAAGTATCATTTTATTCTTATGTTTGATAGTCAATATCTCACAAATTCCAGAAAATGGCCATCAAATTTTAAACCATAATGTAATGACAAGAACTTTTAGCTCAAAAGAACAAGCAATTAATAATATATCTCTCGCTGAAAATGCTATTTTTAATGCTACAATCAAACTACAATATCTTGAATCAATAAACGGGATAATTACAGACCTTGTTGGACGCTTAAATTTTGCTATTAATCTTTTAAATAATGCATCTGAGATGTTAAATATGTCCAATTATAATTATTCTGTTTATTTGTCAAAGATGGCATTAGGAAATGTGACTTTGCTTATTAATGACATAAATATAAGGATCTATCAAACTAATTTATACAACCAGCAGTCAATATCTATGTTTATTATAACGGTAGTTATAGTTTCAATAAGTATTACTATTGCTGGAATATTGATATATATTTTAATTAAAAAATATAAGGAGAAAAAATTTTTAAACATGAAAATTACTCTTCCTGAAGGTGATCAATAAAAATGACTCGATTAAAGCGAGAAAATTCCGATGTTAAACAAGAAAAAATTATTCTTAGTGGTATAATTATTGCAATAGTTATTGTTTCTTCTATGATTATTTATTCCTTTTTTAATGCACAATCTGAACATTTTTCATCAATTGGACTCCTTGATGAAAATAAGACAACAAGTAATTACCCTACGACTGTTAAAAACAACACACCTTTTTATTTGTGGGTTGATATTGGAAATTATGAAGGAAAACTTAATTTATATTTAGTAAATATAACCTTAGGTAATGAAAATACTACGATAAATAAATCGCATCCCTCTACAAATACGGCTTATTTTATTAAAAAATATCTTGTTATTGTAGAAAATCAGCGTTCAAGGATGATTCATGTAAATCTCTCTATTAACATGGTCATAAATAATTCAAGATTGATTTTCGAATTATGGAAATTTAATTCGGTACTAAAAAAATTCCAATATTTAGGACTCTGGACTCAAATATGGATAAATATTACTAAATCCACTTAATTTTTAATTTCTTAGTAATTATACTTAACATATCTATTTTTCATTTAAAATTAAAAAGAAACCGAATAGTAATTTAATAAATTCCAAAAAATCTAAAACATTCTTTTATGAATCTTATTTAACAGTCTCTAGGAATTCTGACCATGTTTCTAAATTCTCTAAAGCTTGCTTTTCGTCCAACTTTTCGATGGCATATCCTGCATGAATAATAACATAATCTCCGACTTGTGCATTTTCTATTAGACTGATAACAATTTTCTTTTTAATACCTCCATAATCTGCCCATGCTCGGTTTCCCTCATCAAAAATTTCCAAAATTTTTGCAGGAGCGGCTAGACACATTTTGTAACACCAATTACTATATTAAAAAAATATTATTTAAATAATTCTAGAATGAATTGACTTTAAATTTTAAGCAATAATTCGAGGTATGATTTTCTAATTATGCTATTTTGAGATATATTTATTTTTTTTAGGATGGAAAATAAAGTTTCTCTTTTATCTGGCATGGTTTCTTTATTTTCACATAGAATTTCAAGTTCCAAAAATGCCCCTAAATGCTCTACAATATCTATTGCGGCTTTTATTTCGTCCATTTCAAATAATTCGCGGGTCTTATTTATTACAATGACTTTTTTAAATCCAATTTTCTCAAATATTTTTTTTAAATTTTTTGAATTATCAAAAGATATCTCAATTTCTTCCCGTGTTTTTGTAATTTCATCTAATTTTGGACCTTTATAACTTAAAAAAACTTCTTCTGGTGTTTCCCGAATTCTCAATGCCTCGTCAGTCTTTGCAAAATCACGAATTGGGTGTTGAAAATAAGTATCATTTTGTATTATTGATTTTTTAAAAACAAAACCAATCTTTTTTAATTCTCCAGCTATCATATTTTTATCAGCAATTGGAACTTTAAGTTCTACCTCTATCATCTATTTCATACACCAATCTTGTGATTAATTTGAACGATGTTGAAAAAATTGCATCAAAATATCAATACTCTAAGTATATGGTTGCTCGTTATTTAAAATTATTTGGGCTAGAAGAAACTTATGAATTACTTGAAGCAAATGAAAGGAAAATAAAAAAATCTATTAGAGTTAATTCATTTAATATTAAACCGCACAAATTAATCAAAAGAATGGAAGAGAATGGCTTTGAATTCAGTAAAATCGAATGGGATAAAAACGGATTTTATATCGACAAAGAACCCTACTCAATAGGTGCGACTTCAGAATATCTACAAGGCTATTATTATATTCAAAAAGCAGCATCAATGATACCCGTAAATATATTAGATATTTCCCAAAATGATATAGTCCTCGATATGTGTGCAGCTCCAGGTGGAAAATTAATCCAAGCAGCGGATATTATGAATAATAATGGTTGTATAATTGGTATTGAATATGATAAAGACCGAATTAAAAGTTTAAGGTCCAATATTTCTCGTTGTGGTATAAAAAATGCAATTTTATTTCGTATGGATGCAGCAAAATTTCCCGAATTTAATTATAAAGTCGATAAGATTTTATTAGATGCTCCTTGTACTGGTGAAGGATTGATTCCATTCGATACAAGTAGGAAAAAAAGTAGGTCATTTGAAGATATTATCACATGCTCTTCAATTCAAATAAAATTATTAAATGCTGCAATTGAAAGCGTGAAAATTGGCGGAATTATTGTATATTCAACATGTTCAATAGCCCCTGAAGAAAATGAATTAGTAATTAATAACTTTTTAAATAAAGGTAAAATAGAAATTCTTGACACTGGACTTAAATGGGGCAAATCTGGCATTATTAATGTATTTGGAAATGCTATTAGCGAAGATTTGCTTAAAGCAAAACGATTTTATCCACATAAAAATGGTACTCAAGGATTTTTTGTCTGTAAACTAAAAGTGGTGAATTAATTTGATCAATTTTAAAGAACTGTCCAATAAAGAATTAGCTCAAATAAATAAATCATTAAATTATTTTGGGGGACTAATTTTTGATACTCTAATTAAATCCAACATCTTCTTGATAAATACAAAAATTAAAAAAGAAATTTTCCTCATTCCAAAAAATAATTATGAGATTTTTTTAAAATTTAAAAATTATAGGGTTCCTTACTATTTGGGCATTTATTTTGGGGATCTAAAAAATGAATCTCTATTTTTTAGTTTAAATTCTTTACAGGTAATAAATAACTTAACAACAAAAAAGATCATGGTAAATAAACAAGGTGAGTTAAAGTTCATTTATGGAAAAAATTTACAAAAAAAACATATCATAAAAATTTTCAGCAATTTTAATCCTTTAGACAAAATGATAATTATTAATAATAAAAATGAAGTCCTTGGACTAGGCAAAACAATATATCCAATCAATATTAAATTCAATAATAATATTAAAATCAAAAATATAATTGATATCGGGTGGTATTTAAGAAAAGGTAATTAGATTATTTTATTGACCTGACTCTTTTTGCTCATTTTCTACTTCTTCCTTTTTAGTAGCTCTTGTAGGGACTGCAATACCGCCAAATAGATCTTTTCCATAAATTTCAACGAATTTAACGGTTTCAAAATTTAAATATCTTTGGATATCTAATGCAAGTCCAAATTTAATCATAGGTAATTGCCTCATTAATTGAAATGCTACATTACCCTGAATTATGATACTCAATACATCATTTTCCTGTTCTGTTTTTATAGCATCTGGGTCATTAAGTGGAATTCTTGATGTAATTAAACTTTTTAATTTTTCATCTTTGTCTGAAATTTTCTTTTTAATTGTAACTTCATAAATTATGTTTAACCCTGCATATGGATGATTAAAATCGACTTTAACGCGACCTCTAGTATCTACCCTTGTAATTATGCCTGACCTATTATCAATAACTATCCTTTTTCCAGGTCGAGGATTTTTTTCTATAGATTTAATTTTTTTCATAGTATAATCTTTAACATTTTTAGCAAGCCGCTCACCAAATGCATCTTTTGGAGGAATCGTAATCGCTTTTGTTTCACCAACTTTCATACCTACCAATTTTGAACTTAACCCAGTAATTGAAACTCCGTGGACGCTAAAGTTGTCACCAACAATTACCATCTGAGGTTCATATAAGAGCTGCTCATTACCTTCCAGAATTCCTGCTTTTTCAGCTGTTTCTTTTATAGTAGTAATAAAAATATCGTTTGTTTTTTCAATTTTTCCAGTAATATCCAATAATATAAAATCTCCTTCTTTAATTTCTTCCTCAATATCTTCCTCAGTACTTTCTTCTTCGCTTTTTTCTTCTATTGTATCTTCCTTTTTTTCGTCTTCTTTGATGGCTTTTTCATTTTTATTTTTTTTCTTCGACATTTGAATCACTCAAGTATTTTTATTGATATCTATAATTGAATAAATATAATGAAATAAGTTTTGTTATAATTCTCAAATTTAAATTTTTTCAACTTCAATTAATGAAAAATCTGGAAAAATCGAACAAATGTTTTTTTTTCTGTCTTTAATTTTTAAAATTCGACATCTATATTCAATATCTTTTTCAAATTCAATTGGAACACAAAATTCATGAAATTTACACCCCTCATTATTACATTTTATGGGAATATATTTTAATATAGCACCCTCGTGGGCAAATTTTGAATTAATTGCTATAGTTATAGGTGTATTTTTAACTTTAACTGTACACACACCATCAAAATGTACAATACAGTCGTGATAAACTTTCCTAACTTCAATAATTTCATATACTTGGTTCTTTTCTAAATTATTTATACAAATATTTCGTAGAAACTCTTTACAATTATTATAATTACTACATTGACCAATAAATCTGAACTTATATCCTATTTTTGCCTGCTTTTTTCCTATTAATGTAAGAATTTCCTTCATTAATAAACGCGCTCTATTTGAATTATATTAGTAATATCGTAGCAAATTAGTTACTTAAATTTTGTGCATTTAATTTTAAATTCTCAAAAAATTCTCAAAATTAAAAGCAAATAAATTCATATAAATTTAAAAGTTCTTAATTTATTCTCAATAGATAAAAGTTTTAATTATAATTTTGAGAAACATTTAAATAATAATATTCTTTTACTAAAAACGACTTTTATTTTAAAATGTTATGAATTAAATTAATTTCAGTTCTATATTATTGTAATAAATTATTTAATGGTCTGTGTTTTAATTGACAACAACTGCTGGAATTGTTTGTAAAAATGGAATTGTTTTGGCTTCTGATCGTCAAGCAACTGCAGGTTATTATGTAGCTCATAAACATGCTCAAAAAATATTTAAGATTACAGATAATATTGGAATGACTATTGCTGGAACAGTTGCTGATGCTCAAGCAATAATTGATATTATGATTGCCGAGTGTAACCTTTACAAATTAGATACAAATATTGAAATTAGCGTGAAATCTGCTGCTACTTTACTGTCTAACATTCTTTATGGGCAAAAGATTTATCCATATATGCTACAATCTATAATTGGTGGATATAATGAGAGAGAAGGCCCTACACTTTATACGCTTGACCCAATTGGCTCTTTAATTAAAGAAAATACCGTTGCAACAACTGGGTCTGGGACGCCTATGGCTATTAGCATTCTTGAAGATAATTATCATGAAGATATTACAATAGATGAAGCAGTTCCACTTATAATTCATGCAGTCAGAGCTTCTATTGAACGCGATGCTGGGTCTGGCTATGGTATCGATGTAGTTATTATTGATAAAAATGGATATAAAAAGCTTGATGATTCTTTGGTTTTAAATGTTTTAGAAAAATCAGGAAAAATAATTAATTAACTTCTTTTCACTTTTACTATTATTATATTTACTATTATATTTATTATATTAAATTATTATATTTATTATATTAATTAAATATTGAATTTTTATTCAAAAAGCAAAAAATTATAACAATATTTTGGGTGCACAATTTAAATGCCTAAGGAAATATTAGACCAAATTAAAAAAGAGATAATAAGCTATATTCCAAAAGAAGTCGAATTAACTAAAATTGAATTTGAAGGACCAGAAATTGCTATTTATTCAAAAAACCCCAGAGTTCTCTTGGACAGTAGAGGAATTGTAAAAGATATCGCCAGAAAAATACGAAAACGAATAGTCATTCGCTCTGACCCTTCAGTCCGAATGGACGAAGAAGCTGCATCACAGATAATAAAAGAGATATGTCCTGAAGAAGCTGGTATTACATCGCTAAATTTTGATACGAATGTCGGAGAAGTCATTATTGAAGCTAAAAAACCTGGACTTGTCATTGGTCGGGGTGGAGAAACCCTTCAAGAAATTACAAGACAAATTTTATGGCGTCCCTCTGTTGTTAGGACTCCCCCTATTCAATCAAAAATGGTCATTCAAATTAGACATTATCTTAATAAAGATGCAGAAATAAGAAAAGAAATTCTCCAAAATGTAGGAAATCGTATACATAGACCTAAATTTATTCAAGATGAAATTATAAGAATTACAACTCTTGGAGGCTTCAGAGAAGTAGGAAGAATGGGGATGCTGATCCAAACCCCCGAAAGTAATGTATTAATTGATTGTGGCATAAATGTTGGCTCTCCAAATAATCCATTTCCTTATTTAAATATTCCAGAATTTGATATTGAAAATCTCGATGCTGTTGTCATCTCTCATGCTCATCTGGACCACCACGGATTTGTACCATTCTTATACAAATATGGATATGATGGCCCCATTTATTGTACTAAACCCACTATGAACTTGATGACTTTACTACAAATTGATTATTTAGATATTGCCCAGCGAGAAGGTAAATTCCTTCCTTATGGACAAAGAGATGTTAAAAAAGCTGTATTACATACTATCCCTCTTGACTATCAAGAAGTCACTGATATTGCCCCAGATATACGTCTAACATTACATAACGCCGGTCATATTCTAGGCTCTGCTATCGTACACCTTCATATTGGCGATGGGGCTTATAATTTAGCCTATACTGGTGATTTCAAATATGCAAATACAAGATTATTAGAAATGGCTAACAACCAATTTCCAAGGTTAGAAACGATTATAATGGAAGCAACTTATGGCGGACCGAAAGACAATATGCCATCCCGTCGTGAATCTGAGAATGTACTCACTACTATTATTAATAACACAATAAAAAATGGCGGTAAAGTCCTAATCCCTGTTCTTGCTGTCGGCAGGGCTCAAGAATTAATTATTGTAATTGAAGAAAAAATGCGAAGAGGTATTATTGAAGAAGTCCCGGTTTATATTGACGGTATGATTTCAGAAGCTACAGCAATTCATACTACTCACCCAGAATACCTTTCTAAAGATCTAAGACAAATGATATTTCATCAAGGACACTCTCCTTTTCTCGCAGACTATTTTGTACAAGTAGACAGCAGCACAGCAAGATCTGAAATCACTGAAGGCGGCCCATGTATTATTATGGCTACCTCCGGTATGATGACTGGCGGACCTTCAGTTGAATATTTCAGACTACTTGCAGGAGACCAAAGAAATACTTTAATTTTCGTCAGTTATCAAGTAGAAGGTACTCTTGGTAGAAGAATACAAAAAGGATTTAGAGATATCCAGATGCGAAATCCTGAAGGACAACTAGAACCTGTTAAAGTAAAACTAAATGTAATTACTAATGAAGGCTTTTCTGGACATTCTTCAAGACACCAAATAATGAATTTTCTCAGCCAACTCCAACCTAGACCTGAAAAAATAATTGTAGCTCATGGTGAAGAGTCTAAATGTACTGCCCTGGCAACATCTATTTACAAAAAATATCATATCGAAACTAGAGCTCCTTATAACATGGAAACAATACGGTTAAAATAATTTTTTTAAATTTATTCTATTTAGAGATAAAATGAAGCTAAAAAATAGACATTTTTTAAGATCTGATGAAATTAAACGACTAAAAAAAGAAATTTCAGACAAATTTGGTGAAGATAGCATCATAAAGATCTTACCTAAAAATTCAAAAGTTGAAATAGCTGAACTCGAAGATTTTTTTCCTATTTACATTATTAACAATAAAATCATGCTTTTTCGGAAAAATTCACAATTAATTCCCTCACTAAAAGCATTAAGAAACAATATTCTTGATTTACCAGAAATTATTGTCGATATGGGCGCAATTAAATATGTTGTTAATGGCGCAGATGTAATGAGACCTGGCATCGTAGAAATAAATGATAATATAAAAGAAGGCTCATATGTAAAAATAATTGAAATGTCATTCAAACGTCCGTTAGCTATTGGCATTGCCTTATATGACGCTAATGTTATAAAATCTATGAAAAAAGGAAAAGTTATTAAAAATATTCATTATATCAATGACAAAATTTGGAAATTTCTTGAAAATTCTTCTAAAATTTAATTATTCAACTATAATTTATCGCCATTAAATTTTATCTCCTACTTTAATAAATAAATTTAAATACAATCCTTTGTGAAAAATAATAATTAATTTAAAATTATTTAAATTTCAAAAACTTATTAATTTAATAAGATATTTTTAAAAGTTAAATATTTCTAAATTTAAATGAATCATTATGTATTTATTGGAGTTAGAACGTAAATGATTGGCGGAAATAGGCCTCTTGAACTACTGACAAAGTCATTAGAGACTCGTGTCTTGATTAAACTTAAAGGTAGAAGAGAACTCCGTGGAAAATTGCGGGGTTTTGATCAACATATGAATCTTGTGCTTGATGAAGCTGAAGAAATTAATATTAATGATGAAGGAGAACAAATTATCAATCAATTAGGCACTATCATCGTCCGCGGTGATAATGTTATTATTATTAGTCCACCTAGACTACCTATTAGTGAAAAAAGTGAAGATTAATGACTAAAGGAACACCATCCTTCGGTAAACGAAATAAAACTATTCATATCCGTTGTCGTAGATGTGGACGTACATCATATCATAAACGACATGGAGTATGCGCAGCTTGTGGTTTTGGAAAATCATCTAAAATCAAAAAATATAACTGGCGCCGTAGAAATGTTAATAGAATTAGAACAAGATAAACCTATTATTATGATTCGTTTAAAAGTGGGCTGGTAGATCAGTTGGTAGATCGTCACGTTGGCATCGTGAAGGCCCCGGGTTCGAGATTAGTTTAATTATTATATTTCATTTATAAATTAAAAAATACAAACTAACGAAAATCCCGGCCGGTCCACTTATTATCTTATTAAAATTTTATTAATGCATTTAAATTATGTGTAAAATTTTTGAAATAATTTGTTTTTAACCAATTTTAAGTATTTAAAATAAATAATTTGTTTTAAAATAAAAAATACGATTTCTATATTCTGATTATTATTCAATTTTTTTCCAATTCTTGTTGATAATAAGTTAGTTTTATCTATAAATAATTGATAATTTAATTACCTGTAAAATATTTAGGAAAAATGAGAATTTTTGACTTTTTCAAGTTTATATTTGAAGATTATGGTGCTGAGGGCGTGGTTTGAACACGCGACAACTGGATTTCTCATCATTTCAAAGATTTTATCTTCAGTCCAGCGCTCTCGGGATACTTTTCTCCCGGGCTAAGCTACCTCAGCAATTTTGATCGGTCCGATTTATAAATTATTAGTTTATTATTAATTTCTTTTTATCAGAAGTTAAACTTGTCCTTCTAAATAACTCTTTTTAATAAAAGATTTGAATCTTATAAATTTTTTGATTAGATAATAAAGCAATGTAATTTTTTTTGGAAGATATTTAAATTTTCTTTTTTTTTAAAGATAAAAGAAAAGATGATGATTTTTTAAAATTTGGCACGAATTAGGGATAATTTGAATATTTTTATCAAAATAAAATGGATTATATTGAGCAAAATGTCAATTAATAGTTAACATTAAGACAAAATATGCTAAATTGTCAAATTTTTATTACAAGTTTATGGAAAGAGTTTTTAAGAGGGATAACGAAATCTAACTAACTCACTTGGAAAGAAATATAATCCAATTTATACCTATAAAAAACAATTTCTCCAAAATTTTTAATTTTTGCAAGTTATCCTCTCTTTTTTGACATTTGTATTTCTTTTAAAATTGTAACTATTATAATGATAATTAATGCACTGGTTGTCTGACTTAATGTAAATTGAGAATATGTTGGAATGCCATGAAACCATATTGGATCAATAATTATATAATTAAAAAAGAAGTTCAATAAAATAAAACATATAACCACTATAGTTGAAGCAATATATATTGAAAAAGATTTTGAAACAGGTGTAATATTTTCCTCTGATTTTTTGATCATTTTCTCTTGTTTTTTAATGTATAAATATTGATAAAAAAAATCACTAAAAATGACCATTGATGCCGCCACTACAGGAATTTCTCCAAGTGGCACTAAAATAAGAACCGGTAAACTATTGATCGGATATATAAAATTACTTATTCCTGTTATTATAGTCTGAATTATAGCTGAAATTATAATAAATTGCATTATATATGTCATATTTTCATAGTTTCGCCATTTTACAAACATTACCATTATTATAACCTTACTTTATTAAAATAATAAAAAAATATTCTTAATTTTTTAAGATAATAATGGGATAAATTTTTTAAGATTTTGTATTTTTTATTGTTATTAAAAGTTTTAAAATATATGGATTCTTAACATAAATCTGGGTTCGTGATCTAGAATATAGGACGACCAATATTATTGTCCTATGTAGGTAATGGTTAGGATGTTGCCCTGACGTGGCAATTGTCGCCGGTTCAAATCCGGCCGGACCCATATTTGAAATATAAAAACATATGCGTCCATAGTCCAGAAGTATAATATATGCTGGAGAATCTGGCTAAGATAGCGGCCTGCCACGCCGCCGACCGGGGTTCAAAAGGCATAAAAATAAAAAATGTCTGAAACTCCCCGTGGACGCACCATTAACCTATGCGGCCATGGTCTAGTGGTTTAGGATAAGAGGCTTCCAACCTCTCAAACCATCTCTATAATTTAGAATGGTGGAGACGCCCGGGTCCGAATCCCGGTGGCCGCATTCACTTCATATTTTTATCTTAATTAATTAAATTTTTGATATAATATATACAATTATAATTTTATGTGATTAGCAAAAGATCTTTTTACTGATATATTTAAATTTTTTAAATTAGGTGTATATCACTTAATAAAATTTAACGATATAATTTATTTTATAGAAAAAAATCCAAAAAATGACTCGTAGTAAAAAGAAAAGTAGGAATAATATTAGAAAATTAGCGCTCGATCAGATCAAATCCTATTTTAACGAAATTGAAAAAATAAAATCGGACAATTTACCATTGGCTAATAGATATTTAGATATATGCCGTAGAATTAGTATGCGGTGTAAAGTTAGGATACCAAGATCGTATAAAATAAATATTTGTAATAATTGTAAAAAATTACTAATACCTGGAATAACTTCAAGAGTTAGGATTAGGAACAATAAAAAAACTCATATCACAATTACATGTTTATATTGTAAAAATCAGAAGAGGTTTTATATTAATAAAAATGAAAATAGATAAAAATAAATTGAAGAATGTTTGGGAAAAACCACCCCACATTATTGTAGGAAAAAATGGATGGCAGTCTATAATCGAAGAATTTAAGCGTCAAATTAAAAAACATAAAATAATAAAGGTAAAATTATCAAAAAATGCTAGAACCTCCCCAATAAAAGAAATTGCTGAAAAAATTGCAATAAA
>Ga0164318_10003303_pt1 | contig 15244 bp, 8 predicted proteins | sample GuaBasSedimGuay9_FD_113734 | JGI IMG/M metagenome (GOLD analysis project Ga0164318, IMG submission 113734) | Subseafloor sediment microbial communities from Guaymas Basin, Gulf of California, Mexico - Guay9, Core 4571-4, 0-3 cm | ecosystem: Environmental > Aquatic > Marine > Hydrothermal vents >...
AGACAATACGCGTCAAATTATCATATTTTAGAAACAATTGCTAAATACGACAATCCAAAAATACACGGTAAAACTGGATTGAGAGATTATGAAAATCAAAAATCATTATATTGTTCCCGAGTGGACGCAAAAAACACTTTTAAAGATTTGATTTCAAAAGCAAACGCAAAATATATTTTTTTGAGTTATAATAATGAAGGAATAATGAGTTTGGAAGATATAAAAGAAGTTATGAGTTTGCGTGGGAAGTATGGATATTTTACAAAAAAATATAATAGATTTAAAGCAGATAAAAATAGAAAATATAAAGCAAATAAAACAGTTGAATATTTGCATTTCGTGAAATGCGAATAAAACAAAATTTTAAAATATCAAAACAAAAAACTGGTTACACACCAGTTTTTTGTAATTTGGATTAAACCCTTTCCTATTCCACCTCAAAATATCTCCCGCTCGTTCTCGCAAAATTCTCAGGGAAGTACATTTCGGAGACAATGGCAGGAAGGTGGTGGAATTTGCCGGGGATAAGAACACGGACATAATAGTCATATTCATATTCTCCGGCGGGGAGTCTTTCTTTAAAGAGAAAGAGACGATCATCTCGCAGCTCTTTCATATTCGGACGCAATTTTCTACTGTCATAATAACCGCGCCACCAGTCGTAATCATTTTGTTCTTCTGCCATGAGCGATTTATTCTCCGTGGCTAAGTTGAAATTGATCAATTCCACTCCCGCAGGAATGAAATCTTCCACTGCGACAAAATTTCTGCCTTCCGGAACAAGAACTTCTATGTGCCCGCGCAGAACATCGCCGGGACTTGCTTTGGCGATAGGATTTTCTCCTTCTTTGTCTTCCAAAGAATAGAATTCACGCGTAATTGAAAACCCTTCATCGCGCGGTGGAATCTTATCGATGGGCAAAAAATATTTCAGGGAAATGTCATAATAGAAATTATTATTAAGATTATTATGATTTTCCTTTTTGAAGTCCAGAGAGCTGAATGATCCCAATCCCAGCTCGCTTACCGGAATCGTCAAACTGTTTTGATCCAGAATTGTCTGCGCGTTATAATCAAAGGATTGCTTTTCTTCATCGTCCAATAACATCTTCAAAGTGAATTCCGACTCGGTTTCTCTTTGCCAGATAAGATAATCGGTCATCGCGTCAATAACGGAAATTGTATTATTCGTTGAGCCCCACGCTCCATCTTTATTGCGGCTTCGCAGCAACCAGCGCAAAATTCTGTCCAGAATCTCATTATCTCTTTCATCTTTTGACAAAGCCTTGAGCAATAAAGCGGTGTCTTTGGTTTGCGTTCCATAATATTGCCAGGTCACATTTTTGCCAGATGGCAGAAACGCCCCGCGAGAATCAATGTCAATTTTATTCTCCAGAATATCAAACACTTCATTTTTATATTCCCTGCTAAAAATGTCTTCATTCTCACTCAGCATTATAGCCAAAGTGACAAGAGAAGTATTGCTGATCTGATCATTGAGAAGTAGCTTATCATTTCTCAATCCCTTGATATAACTTATCAAACTCTTGTTGATCTTTCCATATTCTTTGATCTCCAGCAAAAAGTTCGTTGCTAAAATAACCATATCTTTGTTTTTCTTCAAGTTCCTGTCATAACTGACCGTATTATTGATATAGGTAAAAGCCCGCCTTAAACTGTTCTCGTTTATTTCATATCCCGCGTTTTTCAAATCTTTTAAGGTATTGGCTATATGCAATGTTAAATATATATTTGAATCTCCATCCGGATAATACGCAAAACCACCGTTATGTTTCTGATTTTCGTAAATTCGCGCCAGCCCGATTTCCACAACTTCATCTATTGTATATTTTCGCCCGTCAAATTCAACATCTTCCAATTCAAACTTATCACCGATATTTTCCAGATTCAATCCCTTTTTCACGATTGCAATTGAGGCAAGCTTGCTGGCAATTTGTTCGCTGCAACCATAAGGATAACCCAGCAAATAATTCAAAGCGTCTGACAGGAAAACCGCCAGAGTAGCGCTACTTTGAATAGTCAGTTCACCCTTGTCTTCAACAATATTTTCAGGTAAATAAATAAATTCATTAACCAGAGATGCATTTGAATATCCCGCTGTGGCTGTCGCTTCATAAGTATCATTTCTGGTTATTTTGATCGTATTTTCTACTGTGTCTTCATAAGCGCTGTTTTTAGCGAACAAAACAAATCTATGCACACCTTTTTGTTTGGATGAATCAGCCTTAACTTTAAAATAGACAGTTTTTGATTCGTTTGCTTCTATTTGAATGTCTTTTTTACCTGAATCATTTTTCAGAAATAATGTCCCGCTTTTAAGCTCAACTCTTAAATTCTGCTTTTGATTCGTCTGGTTGAAAATTTTCGCGCCCAAATAAAATTCATCTCCCGGAACTATAAAGCGCGGTTTCAAGGGAACAAGCATAATATCCTTGCGCGCGATAAAGTCTTGATAATCAACTCCCAGTTTTGTGTCTTTGCTAATTCCGATTGACTCAACTTGCCAAGTAGTCAAATTGTCAGGCAGAGTGAATTTTATTTTCGCTTTTCCATTTTGATCCGTTCTGACAACCGCCTGCCATAAAGCGGTATCTTTGAAAATTCCTCTTTTTTTCTTTGCCAGATCTTCTGACTCCGCGCCACCACCGCCTTTGGTTCTATTATCAACATCAATTTCATAAAGAATATTTTCCAAATTACTGGAAGTTGAAATTGTCAAAGGAAATCCGCCGTAGAAAAACACAAGTGGATTTTTCTTTGGATTTCCCTTTAAAGCTAGAACACTCAAATCCGCGACTGCCACGGAAAATTCCGTTTCCGCCGGATTTCCCAGATAATCTTTTGCCTCAAGGTTTAGGATAACTTCTTCTCCCGGCAAATATGTTTTTTTGTCAGACTGGACTGAAATATTCAGCTCCTTTCTTTCCGTATCAACTTTAAATTGAGTTTGACCGAATTTAACCTCAGGATCCGAATCCGCGGAAAGCAAAATTACCGAAACATAAAAGTTGGGGGTATAATCTGCTAAAACCGGAAAACTATAATCATAAAGACTCTGATTAAGATCAACCACTTCATACTTAAAAACCTTTCCTCTTTCAACGCTAACAAGCGCTTTCGCTTTTTTGTACGGAGATTTGATAATAATCCTTGCTTGATCGCCTACCTTCAGGTCGCTTTTGTCAACAACTATTTCCAACTCCGTGTCATTTGTTCTTCTAACATCAACTTGCGCGTTTCCATAAACATAAATATTATAGCTGTTTGTGATTATGTTTCCTCTGCTGTCTTTGCCTGTCACTTTTAATTCATATTCTCCTTCTTTATCCAGAGAAAAATCTCCGCTCCAATCGCCACTCTGGTTAGTGCCAATTGTTTTTTCTTGAATTAATTCCAATTCTTTCTCCCATTTATAGTAATACCCGCCGTCAACTTCTTTCCTTTTGCTTTGCGCCCATTTTATTTTATTAATTTGCAATTTAATATCATTGACCGCTAATTTTTCTCCCGCGGTATTGACTGATTTCACTTTGGCTTTGAAAGATTCATTTTTATTTAAGAAATATTTATCTGTTTTCAATCCCAAATAATACTCTCCCCTGTGAACAATAAACGATTTTTGCGCAGAAACAGTTTGTCCGTTGGAATTTTTGACAGTCAGATAAACAACGAATATTTTGCTTTTGACATCTTTCTCGTCTTCAAATAATTTATTAAGGTCAAGCCGATGCGATATTCTTGCTTTGCCGGAACTGTCTATCTCAGTTTTATTTCTCAAAATAAATTTGTCCCCATAGCTGCAATTATAGCAATAATACCACCGTGATCCGAAGTTGAAATATTCGTCTGTGTATTTGTCAAAATAATAATCTTGGCTGCCAATGCTATATTCCACTTCCCCGCCTTCAACCACAGCCCCGAAATAATAGCTGGCGTCAATATCCAGATTGAGCGTATCACCTGAAATGTATTCTTCTTTGTCTGTCTTTGTTTCCACTTTAAACGGTGCCGGGACATATTTTTCAACTTCAAAATGAGTAATCGCGTTTTTAGCAACGATTCTATACCGACCCAGCGAAGCCTTTGTGTCTAAAATCAATTTTGTGTTGAACGAGCCAAAGTCGTTCACTTCCAGTTCCTGACTTAATATTTCTTCATTTTTGCTGTTATAAACTTTCAGCGGAATTTTCTTCTCTTGAAAAATTTCATAGTCGCCGTCATATCCTATTCGGTAGAGTCCTTTAATATGAACTTCCTGCCCCGGTCTGTAAATCGGCCGGTCTGTATATGTGTATATTTTCTGCGCCGTTCTGGCAACACTGCCATAACCGAGCTTATTGTCATAACGCGTGATCAAAGCGCTGTCGCTTCCTTTCGTCACAACCACTCCGTGTAAATTATTGGCAACCGCTACCTCGGCAATGCCTGATCTGTCCGTAAGATATGAAGACAATTTTTTCATTTTTACTTTGGAGTTTTCTTTAACACCTTCAAAAAGCTGAACTTTCGCTCCTCCAATCGGGTTCGCGCTTTTCAAATCCGTTACCCAATAAATGTTTTTCAATTTGGCTTGCTGCTCGCTACTTAGATTAACATCCTGATCATTACCGCTGTTTCTCACTTCAACTCTTTTTTCCACAATTCCCAGATTTGTCACAGTCAGATATGTTCTTTCATAAACCTGTTTTTTATCTTTGTCATATCTTGCTCTTGTTTTATAATCAGGATGCGAAAAAGTCAGAATATAATGTCCCAAAGGATCTTCCAAATAATCTTTCAAGTCAACCGTAAAATAATTTTTTACCCAATATTTTTTTTGCAACTCTATTTTCTTGCTAATAACTTTTTCGCAATTACTGACTGCGTAAGAAGAACTTAGATAAGACGGTTTGTTTTCTAAATAATAAAGCATATCTTCCGGTTTCAATTTGCAAATATGCAGATTAATATAATCCATATTCTCAACGGCATAAGTCAGTTTTGTTTTGTCCGGAGTCGTTACGGTATATTGTCTCTGAAAATTATGGAAATTAAGATAATATTCCGGCATCTTGCCTGTCTTGAATTTTTTCTTAATTATTTTTTCTTCGCCAAAGTCATCTACAACTTTAATTTCCAAATTATAACTGCTCTCTGGCATTAGACCATACGAAATCTTGGTTTCAAATTCGCCAACACGACAATTGTGATAGTTAACATTATTTTTAGTGATTTTTGTTGGTCTGTTCCAATACTTAAATTCAAAACCCGGATTGGCTTTGATATGATCACTGATGTCTTCTTTCGCCGGAACTGACAGCGGACTATTGGAACAAATTACAAATTCGCTTAAACTGGCGTTAACAGCATTATATTCGGGAATGGTTCTTAGTATTTTCAAGTGAGGAATTACTCTAACATCTTTTATGATTGGATTAACATTCAATTGCAATCCTTCTTTATTTATGATTTTATCAATATTCAATTTTAAAACATCTGAATTATTGATCTTGTCATAATCAAATGACAGATAAATTCTTTTTTGGTCATCCTCTTTCTCGCATTCCACACTCCCTCCAAATCTCAAATCTTCGTTTTTTTCTTTGCACTTTTTCCCATAACCGATTTTCACCATCTTGTCAGCGCTGATCTTGCTTTTTGCCAGATCAATATCTTCATAAAATCCGATCCACAATTTTCCCTGCGAATCAAAAAAGTCAGAAGTGGAAAAACTTGTCCTTTCCGAAGAAGCACTGATCTGTCTGATTTCCCCTGAAACATTAATCGTCAGCTCCCGCGCTTCTTCAAGAATAATATCCCCTTCCAAAGGATAAGCCTTATTTATTTTCAGACGATAGCTGTTATTGAAATCCCAAAGTTTTTTCCTGCCGTGCCGGTCTTTTTTGTTGTAAATTAAAATTACGGACTCGTCGGTTAATTTCTCATATTTTTTGCTTTCTTTATTATAAACGCTTTTAGTTCCATATTCAGCGGTAAAATCAATTTGTTGATTACCAGCGGTAACATTTTTGACCATTATTTCGCTAATTGTTTTTCTCAAATCAACCGGCTGGTTAAAGGCTATTCTAATTGGTCTGTTATAAATAATATGCTCATTGTCAGCAAACTGATAACGCAATACCCTTGTTTTAAATTGATGTTCAAACTCATTCACTTTTAATCCGTCCATAGAAACAAAGTCAGGTTTTATTTTGACTGTGTAGTTTGAAGAGCGGGTTAGTCTTTCGTCTGCGACAAACTGGACCGTCCTTGTCCCAATCCATTTGAATTTTCCTGCCGTCGCCGGTTTAATTTCTATCGGAATATCAAAATCAGCCAGAATATCCAAAGTTGTAATCGGCGTCATCGGTCTGTTGAACATTACCGTGATCTCCGCGTTCTCATTTGCTTCAGAATCAGCCTTCGGAAAAACAGTCAGAACTTTTGGATCGTCAACGACCAAGAAATCGCTACCAATATTTTTTTCTTCCGCTTTTAGAATTGCCTCATAATATCTCCCTAATTTTAATTTTTCACTTGGATCAAAAATGACTTTTTTCTCGTCTCCGCTTTCTATCCATTCACCTTCTATCTCAGGATAGAACTCAACGCTGTCTTCAACCTCCTCTTTGCTAATTTCCATATTAGGCGGAATGTTTATGGTAATGCTCGCGCTTCGGGAAATCTTATCGTTGGTCAGAGAGAATGCTCTGGCATATTCAACGCGGGGAATCAGAGACTCCGGTTTTTTATTATCACGAGTATAAAAAAGAATACCGCTAACAACCGCTATGAATAAAAATAAAGAGGCGGCAATAACGACTCTTTTTCTTTTGCTTTGTTTGATCAAAAACTGTTTTGTTTTTTGAAAAATTTGTTTTGGCATACCAGCCATATTTTTGTTTTGCATAATTATTCCATTAAAAAATTAGTGCAGATTTAATTTCTACTCTTTGTTTTTATTATACCATATATCCACATAAAAATAAACACTCCGCCACAAGATTTACAAGAAACAACCCGAAACAACTTAGAGAATTTATAATCTTGCGTCTCCCGGAATAGTAGGATCATAGCCGCGATTAACCTCTCCACCGTCCAAATATCCATCTCCGTCAGTATCAGGATTATTTTTATCTGTCTTATAAAACTCTTCCATTGAATCAATCAATCCGTCAGAGTCCGAATCATTAAAATGAATGTCGCCTAATCCTGACATTAATCCGCCCATAAATCCCGCCGTTGTGTCTTCCTCCATTTTCTCTAAAACTTCCAACAGATCTTTTGCTTCCTCCGGTTTAACAAATTCAATTGGTTGATTGAAGTCAGACATTGCCATCGTTAGATTGAACGACATTTCTAATTTTTCAAGAGAGTCATTCTCACTTACGCCTGTGGCGCAATTTCTCTTTTTCCCCTGCGGAACAGAACTCATCCTGTCAGGGCACTGAGTTCCTTCAATTTCTCCTAAAACATATCCTTGATTTTCTTCGGAATCAACACACCACTTATCAGTCGTTGAACAAAGCTCTGACCAAATTACATATGAATAATCTTCCCCAGTTTCAATATGCTGCTCTATTTGATATTTAGGAGACACCGTACTTCCCCAATATTTAGATTTGAATCCTCTGCAATCGCCGTTATTATCATCACAATATATTATTAATTCCGGTTGCTTGCTTGACACTTCTGACTTAATCGCCGCATCCACTGCTTTTGCTCTTGCTTTGCCAAGAGTCATTTCACTAATCCTCTCCATATCTTTCTCATCATAATTGCCGCTCAAATAAATTTTGTAAATCAATCTATCTTCTTTTCCGATCCAAATCTCAACTTCTATATTTTTCAGAAATTCATCAAGAGATGTTGCTATTTCCTCCTTCTTTTCTTTGAATTCGTCTTTGTCAGTTTCATCAAAGTCAAACTCAAAAACTTCTTTGAGTATTTCCATATAAAAGGCGGACAGTGTCTCTGAATCTGGTTTTACTTGATAATGATGGACTTTCTTGCTGTCTATTTCGGTATCTCCTAGATCTTTTTGGAATTTGATCAATTCATATCTCTTGAATATTTCTTTGATCTTCCTCATTTTTGTATTAAAATCGGAATCTTCTTCCTGCATTTCCGAATAAAGATCATCCTTTTCCATCGTTTTCTTCACATCCCAAAAGTACCACTTGTCTTTATAAGGAGTAATTGTTTTTCCAAGCATCAATCCCGCCGCTCCCAAATTAATATCATTTAGTTTAAAATAGGCCATCTCTTCGCCTGTTTTGTCAAAAGACATCGCTGACAGATCAAAAGAAAGGTTCTGACTCCCGCCTTCTTTGGAGATTTTTATTTCCGGCTTAATATTAAAAGAACTTTTAATATCATCAGAGTTATTCTTATCAGACTTACCGTCAAATTTTGTCGCTAAAAATATCTCGTTTTCATCGTTAATAAAGCTAAAATCAAAATTTCCATCAAAAGCAAGGCTTTCCACATTGCCCATTGCCTTTATTGAAGAATTAACAATATCTTGCGAAACTTCTTTCTCAGATATTTTATCATTGAATAAATAAAGCATTGCCAGAGCGATAATAATGACTAGTCCGAGAAACAAAGCAATAATTATTGGGATTTTGCTCTTTTTTTTATTTTGAAAAAATGCTGGCTTATCCTTGATCTTATTATTTTTATCTTCAACTTCTTCAACTTCATTAATTTCACTCTCTCTTGTTTTGGACTTGTCTTCAACGCTACTCTCAATTATTTGTTCTTTCTTCTTTTCAACCTTGCCTTTAGCGTTATTTTCAACTATCTGTTCTTTCTTTTCCTCGGACTTGTCTTTAGTCTTGCTTTCAATTATTTTGTCCTCTTCTTCTTTAATCTTATCTGTCCTATTTTTTTCTTCTTCCAGCATATCCTGAAGCATCATAGTTTTTTTAGCCGGACGCGATGATGACTCGTCTTGATTATAATTTTTCATAATGCTATAAATTAGATGTATTAAATGTGTTAGAATTAGATAAAGATTAATGATTGTTAATCAAAAGTCTAATTATACTAAGGTGTTCCAACCTCACTGTGCCTTGGAGTGTCAAACGAGCGGTAGCAGAGTTTGACTGAAGTATCGTCAAAAAGTAGAACTCCGCTATCGCTCGTTCTACACTCCAAATGCGTAAGTCCTAATAAATCTAGAGTTATCTCATCTCGCAACAGACAAGTCTAAATTTTATCCCAACGATCCTATTTTATAATTCCCCCTTCTTTGTCTATCTTTCTCAATTTAATTTCTATTTCTTCTTTCAGTTTATTGTACCGATCCCAAGTTAGAAGCCAGATAAGGGCAATGGAATCAATTGCGTCGGCAAGGACATAGACGCTCAACTTCTCAAGTTTTTCCTTATAATACGGATCTTTCAGGATTTTCATTTTTTTGTATTCTTCTTCTCTGACATTTTCCGGAATGAAATCCGTGGAGACGAGATAGGAAATAAAACAAACCGCTTTAGCATAATCATAGACCTTTTTGTTTCCCTTGCCCAGGATCTTTTTGCTGGCAAATTTTCCTTTCTCTTTTTTCAGCTCCCACTTTCTGTTGCTAAGCTCGTTTATTACATTATATAAGACTGAATTTTCAAATAGTTCTCTTTTCTTTTCATCTTTGATCAGTTCCGGTGCGCCGTCAAGGTCATAGTCAAAAGTCTTTCTTTTTTTATCAAATTCATAGAACTTTTTGATTTCCTTGTCCCAATATTTTTCCATATCAGGATGAATTGTTGACGGTCCGTAGAAATCCCGCGCGTCGCAGTGCGGCGGAACATGGGCGTCTGACAAATAGTGGCTGAGCATTAGGAAATAAAGCGTGATCTGGTTGTTGTTGAAGATAAGCTCCGATCCTTTTTCTTCCTCTTTCTGGATGAGAACCATATCTCTGATCGCGTGCGTCAGTGCTTCGCAACGATCCGGCAAAACATATTTGGATCTCCGATAGACTTTTTCCTTCAGCCGTGATTCTTTGATTCCGAGTTTTTCCAGCGAGGTCAAATGTTCCGGTATTCTGTTTTTGAATTCTTTCGCCTCTTCCTTTTCTTTTTCCGTTGTCGGTTTTTTCAGTTTCAGAGTATGTCCTCCAGTAAGATTATCGGCAATAACACTGTCCGGAAACCAGGCGCCTCTCAAAAATGAATCTTTCCGTTTGTCAAAAAATTTCACGAAACTCTCCGCTTGTTTTTGGAAGTGATCGTCAAAGTCATCTCCCAAAAAATAACTTTTAAAATTCCCTCCTAAAAAACTTCTTTTAAACACATCTGTTTTTTTTGGTTTTTTCAGTCTTTCCAAAGCCATTAATGCTAGCCAAGCATGCGCAATTGCTTTCATATATTTTGTTTTAGTAATTAGTTTCTTCTAATTTCTATTTAAATTGTAGAATTATTTTTTTATTGTTGTTTAAGGAAATAAATTAAGCAAAGCTTTTTTCTTTTTTTATATACAGAATAATCAAACTTTATTTCTATTTTGTCTATGTCTCTATATTTTTCCGGAAGAAATTTTACGACTTCGCGAGAAATCATAAACCAATCAAAAGAAATTACACAAATATCTACATCTCCTCCTTTAATTGTCCAAGGTATCTTATCTATATATATGCTTTTTGAATTTGCTGGTAAATAATTTTTTTTCTTTATCTGAAAATAAAACCTCATTTTTAGAATTTTTCAAATTGTAAGTAATCTCTCTAATTGCAATAGGTATTCCTCCCGAATTTATCAGGTCGCATTTAATTGCAAATATGTCTCCGTCAAATTTTTCCGCAAAACCAGTAAGTTCTGAGTCGTAATGCATTTTATATTGTATGAAAGTATAAATAGCCATTGCTACTATAAAATAAAAAAAATATCAACAAAAAACCTTCTGAGAAGTTTTCCCTATTGCTTATGAACCAATACGAGATAATGGCAATTGCTATTATTATTACTATTGCTACCGCAAGACGACAGCATTCTATTTTTTTCAAAATATTAAATTACTAAAAATATACTTAATTTTATTCATTCCTTAAACATTTCTCAATTCTTTTTTTATCTTCTCTCTCCTTCTTTCCCTTAAAATAAACCTCTACAAATTCTACCTTTCCTTCTTGTCGGTAAAAAGCGTAGATAATTCTTAGATTCTTTCCTTTTAAACTTTTACAAAAAAAACGTGCTTTGATGATTGTTATTCCTTCTGTTTTGGTGAGAATAATAAAATGCTTGCCAATTCCCAAGGGAAATTTATTAACAATCTTTTTAAATTCTAAAAGATCGCTTTTCAACGACCTGAATTTTTTGAACAGTTTCTTAAAATCTTTTTCAAATTCATTGGTGGTTCTAAAGTTCATCGTTATAAGTTCTTACTGAATGATCATCGTCACGATAGAAAACGCTTTCGTAACTTATTTTTTCTCCCATTTTGTGAACTAGCCACGGAGTATCAGCATGAGAATAATCACTTAATTCTTTAGCGGTTTTTCCGGATAAATGATTCAGAACATTATCAATATGAACAATCTCCTGTGCCGTTAATTTGCTTAAATCAGGAGCGCGGTGAGGCAGATATTTTTTTTGTTCATACTGAAAAAATTTACTTTTTATTTTTTCCACTTCTTTGTCTTTTTGCATCTGCTCAACTATTTTCTTAAATTCAAGCGGAGTCGGTCCGTAATGATTTTTGATATAAGTGGCGCCAATTAATTGTTCCTCGTATTTTTCGTAATAGTCAAAATCTATAAAATATAACAATTTATAAAGCGCTGTTTCTCCTATATTCGGACGAGCGCCCACTTTTTCCAGAATATATAAAAACACCTCCTTGAACTTTTCCAAGTTTTTTTGCGGAACGCTAATTCGCATTTCGCATCTCTCTTTTTTTTTCTTTTTTCTCTTTTCAAAATTAATCTTGATTTCAGAGTTTTTTCCTTTCAGAAAATTTTCCAGTGAAAAACCAAAAATTGCGGCTAATTTTTCCGCTTCTGATATTGTCAGTTCTCGTTCGCCTTTCTCAATCTGCAAATAAGTCGGACGTGATATTCCTAGCTCCTTTGCTAAATATTCCTGAGAAAAATTATCTTTCTGGCGAAACCTTTTGATTGTTTGCGATAAATTTTTAAGCATAGTTTAAAAATTACTAAGTTGTATATTCTGATTCTATTATATAATTGTAAAAATTATTGTCAAGTATCTAGGTAAAGAAATTTTACAAAATTTTATTGCAAGATTATTTATTTTCTATTTAACTTTTTTAGAATTGTAGTTACAAAGCTTATATGTAAGATATAATAGCTCAGAAGTTATAATTATCTACTTAGCGTAAATATAACACTAATATATGTAATGTAGAAATTGTTTCACGTGAAACAATTTCTTAAAAATCCCCAGTTCTAGCTATTTTTCTTATTATATTAATGCTATTTGATATTATTTCTATAATTATAAGGCAAAAAATAGCAAATCCTACTATTCCAATTTCTGAGCAGATCAATAGATAGATACTATGAACCGGCTGATACTCCCAAGGTTCTAACTTAGTGCCAGTGGCATATTTTGAAAACGGTATGATGTCATGTTGTTTTTGTTTGGATAAAGTACTTGAGTCTTTTAGTAATCTACCATTTTTTTTCAAATATCCATTAATTTGGAAAATAAAAGTACCTGGTCCGGATCCGGTTATAAAGTTATGGGAAATTGTTTCACGTGAAACATTGTTATAGAAAATTCTATCGGACAGAGCACGACTGTTAGATTTATGATTAGCATCAAAGCCAACATTTTCTGTTATCCTACTATTGATAAGCGGAAAATAAGCAATGACTAAAATCATAAAAAGCGTTAGAACAACAGCTATTTCCCAATTTTTTCTAATATATTGCTTCATTTTAGTAATTATCGGATTATAGTTTAAAAATTATGTATTTGCGAAACATCTTGATTGTTTTTTAAATTTACCAATTTTCAGTACCCCCCTCTAGCTCCCCCTAAAAGGGGAGGACTCACTCTCCCTTGCGAGGAGCTCAAGTTCTCCCCCCTTTAGGGAGAGCTATGGAGGGTATGTTGCAAACACTTAAGTTGTGATATTACAAAATAACATCTGCTAGTAAATATCACAAAAAAACAAATCGTCTCAAATTGTTTCACGTGAAACAATTCTAATCCTTTTTTGGCAAAACTCTCATATCTATCAGTAATACTCCTAAAACAAGCCAAAAAATTAATTTTCCTTGTTGCAATGTCCAAAAATAATGATCAAAAAAACCAATAAATAAAAAGGCAGCGAAAATAGCCAAGAAATAACAATTTAATTTTCTTTTGAAATTTAGAAATGTTTCACGTGAAACATTTCTATTATCTTGTAGTTCTAAATTATGCTTATTAGTATAATTTGAAGACGATATGGTTTCATGTTGTTCTTGTTTAGGTAAAATATTCAAATTCTTTAATAATATTTTTAACAATATTCTGCCTCGCTGGAGTCTCTCAGCAGATGACTCCGGCGAATTACACACTTTCTCGTCATATTTCTCTGTCGAAAGACTACTACGGGACGGAAAAAGTGAAAAGGTTTTATCTCCTTTAAATTCTATTAATGTTTCACGTGAAACATTATTTGGATTATTACTACTTTCAAGCTTACTCTTTTCTATTCTATTATAAAATGTTTCACGTGAAACATTGCTAAAACGCTTAATATACAACAAAAATATCAATACTATCATAGAAATTACAAATCCTGCCCATGCTGATCTTGAAAAAGTAAATAACAAAGCTGTGATCTGAATGAAAACAATTATTATCCAAGAAAAAGAAACAAGAAGTTGTACTTGACTTTTCTTAAATTTTATGTTATAAAATCGTACATAATTTAATTTATATCTTGACAAAATAGTACATTTGTGTTCTAAAAGTAAATATATACTTATTATGATGGAAAAAATTAGAAAACCGCCTAGGACATTAGAATGAGGGAATGTTCCGTATGCTCTGATCATTTTTTCACCATCCACAATTATTTTTGCAATTCCCGGAATTTGCGGACCAATAGCTGTTTCTCCCGTAATCTTAGTTAAAATTAGAGAGTTAAACAATGAATGTTGAAAAATGAACTGGTAAATCGCAATTATGCTTTGCAAAAAACCAGCGAGAGATATCACAAATAAGTTTGTCAATAATATTTTTTTATTTATTAGGTTAAAGTAGATATAGGCTAATAGTAAAAATAATTCAATAAATTTGATAATTTGAAATGCGCTTATTTCTAAGTAGTTGTTATTGATAATTGTATTGATAATCAGCCAAACAATAAATAAGAACAAAAACAGTTGTATCTTGCGTGATTTTGCTGCTTTATGACTGGTCTTAGCGCACGAATCATAATTTATTGTGGCAGTAGATTCCTGCCGAAGTTTATTCCGTGCTCTGATATGGGACAAGAGCAACAAACAATTCTTTGCGATAAACGAAGAGAAATAAACATTTGTTTGTTTTTGCAAATGCGTTATAGATTCTGTTTTATGTTTAATGGAGATAAACCAGAAAAACAACGCTAAAATCAAAAATATATCAGAAGCGTATATAAAAAAAGTGGCATATTCGGTAAAAGCGCCACTATAAAATGAATATTGTGTCAGAAAAACTTTTCTGGTTTGAAAGGGGATTGAAAAAAGAAATAAATAAAAAAAGAAAATATGCAGTTTACTCCATTTTGCGTTGTTTGCGTTAATTATACCGGTTATATCAGCCATATTGCTATTTTACAATTTTTATACATTTCATCTAAATCAATCTTATCAAATGAGTAGAAATAAAGCAACTTTGTGAAAGACGAATAAGACTCTGTTCTGATTTTAGGAATTAATAAAAAATTTAAATTCTTTTTCGTCATTGTAAGGAAGATATAACTCCTGGTCTGCATCAGAATAAACTCCGCAATTCCGTGATTAAACTCTTCGCGCGTAGTTACGAGATGGATTGCTTTGACATTTCGTTCCGCTATTGTTCCACTTCATTTCGGCTCATACGCAATTTAGTTGTATTTAATAAATTGGGATATGTGAGCTCCCCCTTTGGAAAAGGGGGCTGGGGGAGGGGATTTCCGGGTTTGACTGTGATTAATTCATCAAAGTATTGTCTTTCATCTATTCCGTAGAGAATACACTTTTGTTTGAAAGTATTAGATTTATTTTGCTTCTCAAGTACGAGGAGAAAATCCACCTTAGTCCCCC
>Ga0164318_10003304_pt1 | contig 15242 bp, 10 predicted proteins | sample GuaBasSedimGuay9_FD_113734 | JGI IMG/M metagenome (GOLD analysis project Ga0164318, IMG submission 113734) | Subseafloor sediment microbial communities from Guaymas Basin, Gulf of California, Mexico - Guay9, Core 4571-4, 0-3 cm | ecosystem: Environmental > Aquatic > Marine > Hydrothermal vents...
GAGTTTACCTTTTCTCCCTCTCCCTCAGCCAAGAGGATGTAGAAGTAGAGCTGAAAGGATGCAGGGATGCCGTCCTCCGGAGCAAGGCTGGAAACAGAGGGGGAATAACTCTTCTTGTAATCCACAAGAGAGCGGAAATCCCCTGACCGGGAAATCCGGTCAATCCTCCCTCTAAGCAGAAGCTTTTTCTCCGGTATTGAGAGGGAGAATTCCTTCTCCGCTGCTTCCAGTGAGAATCCCGGGTGTTCCACCCCTTCATGACTTATAAAATTCTTCAGATGCTTGAGAACAGCCCGCCGGGATTCCTCCCATACCGGTTCAAAGAAGGAAAGCCCCTTTCTTCGGTAATCCTGAAACACCAGATTCACTATCTCTTCAAGAGCCCTTATGTATTCATCCGTCTTAACCGGATCAAAAGTCCCTGTTTTCTTTTCAATAAATAAAAAGAGTTCCTTAAAGCAATCATGGATGATACCTCCGTAGGTAAAATTATCCAGATACCCGGTTACATACTCCCTGCTTTCAACACCAAGAACGTATTTCAAAAAAAACAGGTAGGGACAGGAATAGAATGTATCCAGAAAAGTTGAACTCACTTTAAGACTATCTCCATTCCGGTAAATACGCTGTAGGATTTCTTTCTTCAAACGGGCGTTAGCAACCGGAACCCTGGTATAATCCGGTCTTTTCGCTTTTAAAATACTGTTATAAGCATTATGATACCCGGCTTTCATAACCGGAAGTATAGACTCCAGAGTGTCTGTTTCTCCTCTCCAGAACCTATACTCACGGTCAAAGATATCCGTGCTTTCATCTGAGGTTTCATTGTAGTTTTCTACCGAATCACTGCTTACAAAAAAAGCCGGCGGGATTTCTGCTCCAATAAAGGATTCTCCACTCATTGAAAACAATACGTTCTCCCCTGATTTTAGATAGAGCGCTATAAAGGCACGGGAGAAGTCCAGAACATCTGAGTTGAACTGCAGTTTTTGATCCTCCCTTAAAAAGGGGAATTCCTCCTTTACAACAGAGGAAACTCTTTCGGAAAACCCGGGAATAAAGTGCCACTTTGATTCAATTCCTCCGCTGACTCTGTAGGGAAACACCGAAATACCCCTTTCTGCGGTTCTCGGAACGTATATTTTTTCTTCAAGAATGGAGAGCCAGACTTTAAAGGGAGAGGGGACCTTCATATTCCCGCACGTGGCATAGGCATCAGCTGCTTCCCGTAAGGCATCAAGCGCAAATTGAAACTCTTTGAGCAGTGGAGTATCCTCCCATTCAGCAGTATCGATAAACTCACCGGTAAACCTCTGAATCTCAACCCGTAAGGCTTCAAAAGAAACTGCTCCGCTAACTCTTTCAATACCGTTTTTCAATCTGGTATAATAAGCTGTAAGCTCAGTTTCTTCAGAAAGCTTCATCCTTTCCAGCCAGAGATCATGCACTTTGCCGTTTTTTAAAAAATTCACCTGACAGAAATTATCAACACCGAACAGTACCAGTCTCCGGGGAAGATCCTTCTCTTTCCACGGCACTGCACCGTTTAAAAGAAGCTGTTTCATCGATAAGGCACAGAATCTGCAGCTGATGCAGGAGTCCAGATCTCTGAAAAAAGATGCACCGGGAAACTCAAGAATCGGTTTCCCCTCACGAACTGCCAGCGGTATGGATCGTAACGAAGCTGCAGCTTCAAGTTTTCCCCTCCATGTATCCATATCAGGCAGCGTTATCGCTATATCATCTATGGAGGCGCCTTTTTTAAGTAAACGGTCTATCCTGTTAAGTACCCATTTCATCTCCATGGTTGAAGTGGGAAACCGTTGCAAAGTTCCGGAAGTTTCCAAATCCAGCGGAACTGTTTTAATCCCGCCGATTACCTTTAAATCCCCCGAAAACTCTCTAAAATCTTCAATCACCTCAGGGAAGAATAGGTAGTAGGTATCTTTCAACTTTGATATATCCGGTCTCATCCAGCCAGGCTCAAAAAGTCCTCTCTGCTCCAAAAAGCCGGTATACCTTTGGTACAACTCTCTGTAATCCTTTTTAAGATCCTCCGGGATAGAAACATCATTACCTGAAATCTTTTTGATAAGTGAAGGCAGTTTGGGAAGAATGGACAAAATCATTTTTTTAAATACTGCGGAGTTTGAGGCATGTTCAGGCGGAATAATATATCTGAAAACACTGCTGTGTTCCCTGTTCTCCTCAAGGAGATCGATAATAAACAGATTTCTAATAATTCTGTTAACCGGAACACCGGACTGATTGAGAGAGAAGTGCTGTTCCTTAAAGGTATCCCAGCTTAGAAACCTGCGGGACAGAACAGCTTTGATTCCTGTAAGTTTCAGACTTTTTTTCCTCCAGAAAACCGCACTAATCTCCGAGGGAAAAACAAAGTAAGTACTGTTGTCATGTATACTGCTTTTTATGATTTTTTTAACTGTATCCATATTATCCTTGACATGATATAATAAAAAATCATTAATTAAAATGAAAGTATGAAAATTTCACAGTCAATAAAAAATTTTTGTTCTAAAACTCTTTCCGAAGGGATGGATGTGCATACAATGTTTCATATTGTACGCAGAATTATACCCGATTACGATATCTACAAACAGACTGGATTCCCTGAAAGTTTTGCTATCCCAAACCGTGATGCGGCAGATGCTATTGTCCGGATCATAATTGAACGGAACATGTTTCTTCAGTTTATTGAACTTCTTATTACATTACGGGAAGAGGGTCTTATGAGTAAGAAGATCAATCTCCCCTATCTAAATGAGATGATCAGGGAAATCTACAACCAGGGATACATATACGATCCTGCCAACCGAATCTTTGTGGAAAATCCCAGAATACGGAAAACCCTCAACTGGGGAACCCTCAGGGAAGGAGATTCCTACACTCTGGTATTTCTGGGAATTGATATAATCAACAATACTGGTATAGTAAAGAAATATCCGAAAAATATGGTAGAGCAAACCTACACTGAGTTCAGTTTTATTGTTCAAAACATATGTGAAAAGAGGAACGGAAGACTCTGGAACTGGGAAGGAGACGGTGGAGTGGTTGCATTTTTTCTGGGTAAAAAGTACCAGGATGCAGTTCTTTCATCAATGGAAATCCTGAATGACATGTTTTTATACAATAGGACAATCTGCTCACTGAAGGAACATCTGAATTTCAGAATTTCAATTCATTCAGGGAACCTTGAGTATACGGAAAACAGGAACAAGCTTATCCAGGAGGAACCGTTGAAGGTTCTTCAGGAGATGGAGAAGAAATACTCTGCAAAAAATACGATCTGTATAAGCCTTCCTGTTAAAATGATGCTTGATGGATTTATTGCCGACCAGTTTTCTGAGTTTAAAAAACCTGCCAATTCGAAATACTTTCATTATAAACTGCAGTGGGAACAATGACTGAGATATACCTTTTCTCAAAAAACAGGAAAGTCCTCACTTTTTTTAACAAGCTGAAACGTTCCAGAACTTTTTCTTTAATAGTATATAATCCGTCAAATTACAGAAAGATTCTTTCAAAAAACAACGATCCGTTCTTTGCTTACATTGACATCAGCAGTTTCAACTTTGGTGAAAGAACCCGTGCTTTAGCATTCATCACAAGACAGAGAAAATTTGACTATGGAATTATCGATCCGGACAGCAAGATAGATGATCCCGCAGCTTTATTCCATAAAGGAGCTTCCGATTATATTCCCGGATCTTTTATCAGGGGATCCATAACGGTAAACCGCATTAAAAAAGCTGTTACATTTTACACCATGGAACCCCTCGAAGAGGAAGAAGAAAAAGTACATGCTTTTAACAAACAGGAAACAGCAAAATTGTCCGGAAGCAACTGGGATTTGATAAAAGCAGGCGAAAGTTATTCGTTTATTTTCATGTATATAGAGATTGATATTGTTCAGGAGTGGATCTCCAATTCGGGAAAAGAACATATTGATACCGTTATGAATTACTTTTACAAACATCTACACACCGTTATAAAACCCCTTAACGGGAGAGTATGGATGAAAACAAATTATGGAGCTCTGGTACTGTTCCCCTACGCAGGATCAGCAACACCTGTCATTATTGAAGCTTTCAAACTTATTCTTAACAGATTAATAATCAGTGCAGAGGTTTATCCATTCAAAACCATGCTCTCCTACAAGATTGCTCTTGATATAGGATCTACACAATACCAGATCAGAGGGAACACCGGTAATATTATTTCTGATTCGGTTAATTATATATTCCATTTGGGAACCCAGTATGCAGAAAGAGGGAATCTGTACCTTACCAACAGAATTTACACCGATATTCCTCCGGGACTTTTGGATTACTTTACCCTTTCCGGCAATTTTGAAGGGAAAACCCTCCATAAAATGAAACTGCCGGTTTTTAATTCGGATTATTAATGAAAGTAATGGAAAAATATTCTTTTTCCTGCTACACTTCCTGTTGAATCATGAAACTCCTTTACAGTTTTTTTTTAATTTTAATACTGTTCTCATGTACCACTGTCCCTGAAATTCACCATGAACCTGTTTCAGAACCAGCCGCTTCTGTGCGGATACAGCAAAATGAAGGTCAAAATGCTGCACCGGAGGTGAAGACAGCACCTGTAAATACTCCCAAAAAGAAAAGCCAGCCCCCCCGGCTTACCTCAGCGGAGATGGAAAAACAGATCCTGGATACTATCCCGGATTCTTTTCTCCCTGTTGTAAAGAAAGACGGACATATAAAGATTATCTACCATGACCTGGACAGAAACGGATACAATGATGCCTTTTTCCTGGTGATTAAAAAGCAGAATGGTATAAGCGGAGACTTCCTGAGCCTTTCCGATATTTCACGTCTTGCAGATAAAGATACCGTTATGATAGATTACTTTCTATCTGTATTTCTGCAGATAAACGGCAAGATGATATCCATGTACAGGATACCTATCGGTTCCAGATTGATCCTGAACTCAATTTCCCCTCTCTTCATAAAGAAAGACTCACCATATCCCTTCGGGCTGAATATCCGCTTTCTTTCGGCCAGAGGTATTGATGAAGAGTGGATACTCTTTTCAAGTTACAACCGCTTTTCCTTTTTCAGCACGGAAAAGGATACCTCTGTATCCTACGAATTTACAGATATTGATAACGACAGCTTTATGGATATCGTTGAATGGCGTCATGGGCTTGAAGAGGGAACCGGATACGAAACCTATATGACCTGGTATAAGTGGAACGGCAGAGAATACCGTGAGAAAGCGGCGACTAACGTTGTGAGAAATCTGAATAAATTTCTTGAAGACTCCGCCGATGAAATCATGAAAGGCGAATGGAAAATCTTTTTTAACAACAGGTTATCGGAAAAAGATTCCAGGGCCGTTATTGAATCAGCCATTGAGCCCCTCAGTATATTTAAAAGAATCTTTCTCCCTGATAAAGGGGATGGGGTTCGCTCTGATTGTACCGACTTCCGCTCTGTTTTTTTCCCCCAGATTTTCGAAAACCCCTTTTCCCTGAAAGAAAAGGTTATTGATTTTATGGTCCGTTTTGACTGTTCCGATGGAGCAACCATTATCAGAACGGTAAAGATCGGTATGAATCCCAACCCTTTCGGTAAAAAGCAGTTTTACTTTATTTTAAACTAAAAAGCTTGAAAAGGGACAGAGAATAAGGTACAGTTCTCTCGATGTCATCCTACAGTATTGAAGGCGGATTTCCTCTAAAAGGAAAGATAACCGCCAGTGGAAATAAAAATGCGGCCCTCCCCTGTATTGCAGCAGTTCTTTTAACCGACGAAACCGTTATACTGAAAAATCTTCCCGAAATCGAAGATGTTCATGTTATGTTTCAAGTACTGAAAGAACTCGGTGTGGAGGTAAAGAAATGCGGTCATGGAGCTTATAAATTCAAGGTCCAGGATCTTAAAACTTCTGAGATTCCGACAAAACATGCAAAGAGCATTAGAGCTTCAATCCTTTTTGCCGGGCCTCTGCTGGCCAGAACAGGGAAGGTCATACTTCCTCCGCCGGGAGGGGATGTCATAGGTAGGAGACGACTGGACAGCCATTTTCTGGCTTTCAGTGCCCTGGGAGCTCAAATAGAAATAGACGGACTGTTCAGAATAAATGCAAACAAACTGGTAGGTGCCGATATTTTCCTTGATGAAGCATCGGTAACGGCAACAGAAAACGCCATTATGGCTGCAGTCATTGCCTCAGGTCATACAGTGATAATGAACGCTGCGAGTGAACCTCATGTTCAAGATCTTTGTAACATGCTTAACGCAATGGGAGCAAAGATAACGGGAATCGGCTCAAATATACTCTACATTGACGGAGTTAAGAAACTGGGAGGAGCCGAGTTCTCCATTGGACCTGATTTCATGGAAGTAGGCTCATACATAGGGCTTACCGCCGTAACCAGGGGGGAGTTGGAGATAGAAAATGCAGGCCCCAAAAACTTAAGGATGACAAAGATTGCTTTTGCAAAACTGGGGATTCATTGGGATACCGACGACAGCACTATCTTTATTCCATCCGGGCAGGAACTTAAGGTAAGCCCGGAGATCGGCGGGATGGTCCCAAAAATTGACGATGCTCCCTGGCCCGGATTTCCGGCAGATCTGACAAGTATTATGACAGTAGTAGCAACCCAGGTAGAGGGAACCGTACTTATTCATGAGAAACTTTTTGAATCAAGAATGTTTTTTGTAGACAAACTTATCGGAATGGGAGCCAGGATCATTCTTTGTGATCCTCATCGGGCAGTGGTCAGCGGACCTGCTAGGCTGAGATGTGCAGAACTGGTTTCTCCCGATGTGCGTGCAGGGATGGCAATGGTTATTGCCGCACTGTGTGCAGAAGGGAAAAGCACAATTCAAAACGTATACCAGATAGAAAGAGGATATGAAGACCTTTCGGGGAAGCTCCGCTCCCTGGGAGCCAGAATAACCCGGAATAAGTAGGAATTACTTGCCGTTCTCTGAAACAACCACCAGAGCTATAAATAACAGTAACCCCTGAATTCCCACAAAGATGGATAGAGCCGGAATAAGACCTGTCTTAAACAGCAGAAACATGTAGAGCTGATCAGAACTGTAATTAAATACCGATACCAGGTGGTGAAGAACAAACGGGATCACAATAATAAGGGGAATGGATAGAAACGGGATTCGTTTGTTTCTGATTCTAAAGAACCATCCCAACCCCATGGCATAAATGGAAAGAATAAAAAATTCAAACGGAAGCTTTATCCTGCTTATAATTGAGGCATCAATGGACTGCCTCAGGTATCCGTACTTCTCAGCTATCCCCCTGATTTTAAAAAGGGAGACTATGGACAATCCGGAGTCTTTCAATCCCCGGGAACTCAAAGGAAAAAACTCTTCCGGCCTGGGAACCTCCCGAAGAACACTAAGCTTTTCACGCTTTCCATCACCGAAAAGATACTCAGGACCATACATCTTCTTCCTGTTCCGTTCTATTGCATCAAGATTGATATATCCCCGGGAGGTATACTTTCCATACGGGACCTTGTAATGAGTGAGTAGATCGCCGTTTTGTGCAAGCTCCATAACTTCTATATTGAAAAAATACCGTCCATCCTCCGTCTGGATATATTTGTCAATACTGACAATAACTATCCCGCCGTCTTCACGTTTAACCAAGTACAGAATAGCATCTACCCCTTTAAGGTTTTTGATCTTCTCCAGTTCATCCGTAAAAAAGAAATTCTGTTCAGCAGCCTTCCTGCTCTCTTCAAACAAGAGTTCTACATCCTTTTCAGCGGGATATTCCTCCTTCAGGTTTTTAAATTCATAGTATGCGCTGTAAACATCTCCTTTCCTCAAGTTTTCAAGTGCATTCATTTTACGCATGAAGTATGCATGCCGCTCTTTGTCCTTTTCCTGTGATTCCAGTTCCGACAGTTTATCCCTGGACCTGGCCATAAGGCGCAAAGCACGTTTTTTCAAGGTGCCCTCTCCGGTTTGAGAAGCCAGAAAAGCATAGTAGAATGATGAAAAATAATCGTGTGCTGAATTATAGAATTGTTCAGCCTGCTTGTAATAGTCAAGATCTCTGCCTGCAGAGACCTCTTTGTCATTCTGCCGGGTATTCTTTTTCCTTATCATCATTCTGGCTTCAGTCCAGGCCACAACATTCCTTATCAGTTTGTTGTCACGGTCAATCTCCAGGTATGAAGAGAAGAAATTATCTGCAGAGCCGAAATCTCCCTTCGCTAAAACAGCATTTCCCTTCTCGAACATATCTGCTGCTATTTTGGAGTTAATTTCCTGATTTTTAAGCCTGTTTCTGACTGTAACAGAAATTCCCTCACTCATCCCTGTATAGACAAAGGTTAAAAAGATCATGAGTACCACACTTTTCCCAAGGGAGTTGGTAAAGAGGGCATTTGATTCTGCAGGATTTGAGACATAGGGGCAGATCAGTGAAAAGCAAAGAAATATTCCCGAAAGGTGGATTGCAATGAAATACTCTGAAAAAAGAAGAATACTTCTGTTGATTATCCAGCTCAGCTTGAAAGCCTGAATAATTCCGGGGGATTCAGCCCGGGAAGCAAGTACTCCTTTTGTTTCAGCAAGGCTTAATTCATAGGTATATTGATTCTCTTCAGTTTGCTCTCGTTCCATCCCTTTTACGTAAATACCATGAAACGAGAGTGCTGAAAAAACAAAGAAGCAGATAAAACCCGCTAGATAGACCAGGATAAGGATCGATAATGTTTTTCTGAAAACCATACTCATTGTGTCCGGCCTCTCCTGGATCTCCTGATCCCGCTGATAACTCCGTCAAGGAGAAAAATTACCAGGGAAACAACTAATAAAAGGAGAGGGAACACATTATCCTTTACCATATCCGAGGGTACAAAGGGAAGAATTTTGTTCAAAATTTCCGCATCCCAGTAGCTGTAGAATGCAAAGAGAGCCCTGATCAATACAAGTGATAAAATAACAGCGATTAAAGGCCACCGCGGTATTCTTAATAGACTCCAGAGCGACAGCGCAAAGAGTATCTGGCTTGCTATAAAAAAGAGAAGATAATAATCCGACTTTAATGACAGCCTCTTTATTTCGAGGTTGAAGCGGTCGAGATCTCTGCTTAAAAGTTTAAGAAAACCCGGAGGTGTCAACAAATCAGCGTAGTATGGATTTGGATCAGAGTTCGATAGAATCACCTTTTCCAGAGACCTTCTTTTTATTTCATCCCGGTAAACAAGTCCTGCATTATCTCTGAGAACCGTTTTATAGAGCTTGTCATTATCCGCCTTTTCAAAATAAATGGGCTGCTTTTCGAAAGGATTTATTCTTCCCGGATAAAAAGCAACACTCTGACTCATACTTTTCCGCGCCGTCCCGGCAATGCTTGAGATACCGATAAAACCGAAAAAATAGATTGCAGTAGCTCCGGCAAGGATCAGTAAAAAAGAGACAAACCTGTTTATTCTGAATTTGAGGGTTGCGAAAAAGGAGATAACAACCGAGACAACAATACTCAAGGGAAGAAAACGGAGAATAATGGCAGGCAGCACCTGCAGAAAGCCGGCGGTACTCATACTTCCGGGATGGTATCCTGTATCAAACCAGTGAAAGTAAGCAAACAGACAAAAAACAGTAATCAGAGAAAGAAAGAGGAGTAAAAATATTAGAAACTGTAAAATTGATCCTTTCATAGATATCTCTCTTCAAGAATACCCGAAAGTAAGGTAAAATGCAAACCAGATTTTTTATCCCTGCCCAGGAGGAAAAGAGATGTTCAGGAATTTGCTTCAAAGTGAGATTAAAAGGCTGACTGCACATGACAACAGAGCTGAAAACTGGCAGGACATTAAAGTCTGCGACCCCTTCGATCCGGATAAAATACGGGAATCCTCCTTTCACGGAGAGGTTTATATTGGCCCCTTTAATAACACTATCTTGAAACGGGGCAGTCTCGTACTTCCTGTCGGGATATACAACTCAAATATTCTGTCATCAGTAATCGGAGCCGACTGTGCTGTCCACAACACTGCATACCTCTCCGGGTATACCCTTGAAGAGGAGGTAATTCTTTTTAATATCGATGAGATGTCTGTTTCAGCTTCTCCTGTTTTCGGTACTGGTCTGGCAGGGGAAAACGGCAGCCGAACATGGATAAGCGCGGGGAATGAAAACGGGGGAAGAAGTATTCTTCCCTTCAGGACGATAAAAACATCGGACTGCTTTTTATGGGCAAAGCACCGGGAGAATAAAAACCTCATTAAAAAGTTTATCCTCTTTACCGAAAGGGAAGAAAAAGTTCCGGATTTTCAAGCTGCCATAGGCAGAGGTGCCACAATCCGGAGCTGCCGGATCATTGAAGATACCAGGATCGGAAGTTTTGCCCGGATTACCGGAGCAAACCTGTTGAAAAATCTAACCATAAACAGCTCCCGTGAAAACCCAACTGAAATTGGAGTTGGATCTGAACTTGTTGACGGGATAGTAGGGGAGGGGGCGGCGGTCATTTACGATGCCAAGGCCCATAACTTTGTTTTAGGCTCTCATTCAAAACTACAGAACGGAGCCCGCTTCTTTGATTCTTTTCTGGGGGAAAACTCAACTATAGCCTGCTGCGAAGTTCAAAGTTCACTGATCTTCCCTTTTCACGAACAGCATCACAACAACTCCTTTCTTATTGCATCCACCCTGCAGGGACAGTCCAACATTGCTGCAGGAGCAACAATAGGCTCAAACCATAACTCCAGGGGTGCAGATGGGGAAATATTGGCGGAAAGGGGATTCTGGCCCGCTTTAAGTTCGAGTCTCAAGCACAACTGCAGGTTTGCCGCCTTTACCCTGCTCTCCAAAGCAGATTATCCCTATGAGATGAACATTGAACTTCCATTTTCCCTGGTCTCCCAGAACGAGGCTGAAAACCATTTACAGATCATGCCCGCTTACTGGTTTATGTATAACATGTACGCTCTGGCAAGAAATTCATGGAAATTCAGTGTCCGGGATAAACGGAAAGATAAATCCCAGCATATCGAATTTAACTATCTTGCACCGGATACCGTGGAGGAGATCTTTAAAAGCCTTGAACTTTTAACCCTCTGGACCGGGAAAGCATGGTATACAAGGTACCGCTCCTTTACCGATTTTCCGGGAAAAGAGGAGATTATAGGTAAGGGACGGGAAATTCTTGCTTCCACAGAAGGGGAGATCATGTCTCTGGAAGTTCTGGGAGAGGATATTGAAAATTCAAATCGAAAAGTGGTCATCCTGAAAGCAGACAAGGCTTACCGGATATACCGGGATATGATTCACTCCTATGCAGTTAAAAACATTGTAGCCTATGCGTCTGAAAACGGATTATCCCTAACAGAAACAGCAGGGAGATTCCGTACTGCAGAGAGAAGCTGCTGGATAAACCTCGGAGGGCAGCTTGTCAGGGAAGATGACCTTGCCTCTATAAAGAGTGATATTCTGAAAGGGCAGATATCCTCCTGGGGAGAACTGCACCGTAAGTACATCGATTTAAGCAGAACCTATCCGGAAGACAGAACTGCCCATGCATTTGCCTCCCTGATGTACCTCTACGGCAGGAAGGGGGAACTTCCTCCGGCTGATTTTTGGAAAGATGCCCTTGCTAAGGGTATTGAAATCCAGGAAATGGTAGTAAAAAACACCTATGAAAGCCGTCTTAAGGATTATACAAACAAGTTCCGGAGAGTAACCTTTGATTCGACCCGGGAAATGAAAGCAGTCACCGGAACAATAGATGACAATAATTTTATTGATATCATAAAAGAGGAATTAGCTGACTTTAAAACTAAGGTTTCAACGTTAATAATTTAACAAATAAGTAGACAAACGGGAAAATAGAAATCTGAAACCGCAGCAGAAATCAGATAAAAATACAATCCAACTACCCTTGTCATGGATTACCAGGAAACCTGTTATAAGATTCTATCTAAAAATTATCACAAAATATTTACGGTTTTTTTGTCGCTGGTACACTGATTCTTATCGATAGGGCAGCCAGAAAAAAGCAGCTGGAAATCCTTTTTGGTGCATGCAAAGCATTCTTCCCGTTTTCATACTAAATATACAATTAGTGCTTATCTGAACCGGTAATTATGTCGTAAATCCTTTCAAGATCATCCAGAGAAAAATATGAAATCTCTATCTTCCCCTTTTTAAGTCCACCCTTTACAGAAACCTTGGTTCCCAAAGCATCTATAAACTGCTGTTCCATCCGGCTTATCTCCGGGTTTGCCACCTTGGCTGCCGGTTCAGGCGGCGGTGCCGTATTCCGTACACCGTTGTTCAGCGTGGCTGCCTGTCTTTCAGATTCCCGGACGGAGAGGGAATCGTTCAGTATTCTGCTGTACAAAATCCGCATATCAGAAGGGTTGACTACAGAAAGAAGCGTCCGTGCATGTCCAGCGGTTATCCGCCCTTCCGCCAAAGAAGCTTGAATATCTTCAGGAAGATTAAGCAACCGTAGACTGTTGGCAACGGTTGATCTCTTTTTTCCAACTTTTTGAGCAACTTCATCCTGATTCAAATTCAGCGTACGCATCAGCATATGGTATCCCTGCGCCTCTTCAATGGCATTAAGATCTTCCCGCTGAATGTTTTCTATTAAAGCTGCCTCAAGTTTTTCTTCATCTGTATACTTTCGTATAATAACAGGGATCTCAAAGAGCCCTGCCATTCTTGCAGCCCTAAACCGCCGTTCACCTGCAATTATGTTGTATCTGCCGCCGTCTTTTTCAACAATAATCGGCTGTATGATCCCCTGCTGCTTTATGGAATCAGCAAGTTCGGTTAAAGCTTCCTCCTTGAAGGTCTTCCTGGGCTGATTGGGGTTTGGATGAATTAAATTGATGGCAATATTCGTTACAACGGTACTGGCTCCGATCTCAGGGTCTTCTGTCTGAGGGATAAGAGAACCAAGGCCCTTTCCCAGTGCTGCTTTCTTAGACACGGTCCAGTACCTCCTGGGCAAGCTTTTTATAACTCATGGCCCCAATGCAGGTTGTATCGTACTGATTTATGGGAACTGCATGGGAAGGGGCTTCTGAAAGTCTCACATTCCGTGGGATAACGGTCCGAAAAACCTTATCCTTAAAGTATCCTGTAACTTCCTGAATGACTTCATGAGCAAGACGGGTACGGGAGTCGTACATGGTGAAAATAATCCCTCCGAGGGCCAATCCGCTATTGAAGGTCTTTTGTACCTGCTGGATCGTTTTTAAAAGCAAGGTGAGCCCTTCCAGAGCAAAATACTCGCACTGCATGGGAATGATCACTTCCTGAGCAGCGGTTAGTCCGTTAAGTGTAAGGATTCCCAGTGAGGGGGGACTGTCAATAAAAATAAAATCCCAATCATTTTTAGCAGAGTCTACAGCATTCTTTAAATAGTATTCCCGTTTCTCAGCACTGATAAGCTCTATATTCGCTCCTGCCAGATTTATATCTGAAGAAACCACACAAAGATTTCTGACCGTTGTCTCCTGAATAACCTCTTTCATGGTGTTCTTTCCGGTTATAACCTCGTAGATTCCCGGTTTGTTCCGGTCAGACCCGACACTGCTGGACATGTTTCCCTGGGGATCAAAGTCTATCAGCAGTACCTTTTTCCCAGCTTCAGCAATGAAAGCCCCTATATTTACAGCAGAGGTTGTTTTACCAACACCCCCTTTCTGATTAGCAAAAACGATAACTTTACCACTCATAACGACACAGTATATACATTTTCAATAATTATCAATACTTGACTATAGCTGAGTATTTTACTATATTTTCAGCAGAGGAGTCGGCCTAATGAACGTAGAAGAAGTAAAAAAAGCTCTGGAAGATGTAAGACCTTCTCTCCAGGCAGACGGCGGGGATATTCAGTTTATGAGTGCCACCGAAGACGGTGTTGTAGAAGTACGCCTGACAGGAGCCTGTTTCGGCTGTCCCATGTCACAGATTACCCTAAAAGACGGTGTTGAAAGATACCTGAAAAGCGTAGTACCCGGTATTAAATCTGTAGAAGCAGTATAAAATCTGATCATGTACACTCATGGGAAATCCTGAAAACAGGATTTCCTTTTTTTTATTATCTTTTTTTTAATTGAAAATATGATTAATTGTAGTATCCTTAAGACTATGACGGGATTTTCCCTAATTGTTATAGGAATTATTGCCGTTAATGATAAAAACGCTAGGATGGTAAAGACAGAGCAAAGGGATGCTTAGAAACAACTATAGAAAAATTTTAGGGGAGATCCCCAAGACAGAGATTCATCTTCACATAGAGGGGATGGCAAGCGTAAACACCATTTGGTCATTGAAAGAAAAGCATAACCTTTCATTACCGGGAATAAATTCCAAAGAAGATATATACAACAGATTCAAGGTTAAAGACCTTGACGAATTCATTGATCTCTTTCTTAATGTTATTCAGAATTGTTTCAGAGAAGAACATGATCTTGATTTTCTTATAGATGATACAAGAGACTATCTGGAAAGGAACAATATATTTTACGCTGAAGTTTTCTTTGCACCTTCCAAGTTTGTCATGAACGGATTCTCGTTTGGCGATATGATGACTCACCTTGACAACGGTGCAAAAATGATCAAAAAAAAAGATAACCGTGAGTTAAAATTCTTCATCGATGTATCCAGAAGCTTCGGCCCTGAAAATGCAATGAAAAACCTCCTACTGACCCTGGATAACCCCAGACCCTCTATTATAGGAATTGGACTCGGAGGGGCAGAAAGTAAAGGACCTGCTGAAGATTATAAAGAGGTATTCAAAATTGCACGGGAAAACGGTCTGAAGGTTCTTGCCCATGCAGGAGAAGTTGTAGGACCACAGTCAATCTGGAGTGCCCTTAACGATCTCAAGGTACCGAGGATAGGACACGGAATAAGCGCTATAGAGGACAAGAACCTGGAAGAATATCTGCGCAAGCAGCAAATCCCCCTGGAAATATGCCCCATGAGCAATATTTTTACAAGAAAGTATGTAACATCTTATGAAAACCATCCCATAAGACATTTTTACGATAAAGGACTCTATGTAACCGTAAATTCAGATGATCCTACAATTTTCGGTACTGAACTCAACGATGAGTATTACAACCTGCTGACTCATGATATCTTTTCAATAGAAGAGATCTTTGGTCTTATTAAAAATAATCTTTACGCAACATTTATGGATAAAAAGAGCAAAGACAAACACTGGAAAAAAATAGA
>Ga0164318_10003305_pt1 | contig 15242 bp, 14 predicted proteins | sample GuaBasSedimGuay9_FD_113734 | JGI IMG/M metagenome (GOLD analysis project Ga0164318, IMG submission 113734) | Subseafloor sediment microbial communities from Guaymas Basin, Gulf of California, Mexico - Guay9, Core 4571-4, 0-3 cm | ecosystem: Environmental > Aquatic > Marine > Hydrothermal vents...
CAAGAGGGCGCAGAGCGTGCCCCCCCCTGCCAATGGTACGCACAGCGAAAACGGGGGTTCGCAATGACATGTGGTTAATGAGAAAAAATGTCCACTAATTTCTAGTTCAAAATGAACCATTCCGTTTTTTCACAGAAAAATCCGCGTTTTCCGTGTTCATCCGTGTCCGAAAAAAGTTTTTCAGCATAAGTGTCATGTGGCTAGAAATCTTTCAACTCTGGAGCTACTTCGTAAAACCAACTATGGTGAGGTATCCTTTAGGGGATGCCTCGCCATTTCTAGGAGATCACGCTATGTCCATCTTCAAGAAAATACGAAAAAATAAGGATCAACTAACAGCTATCCTTATCCTTTTACCCTCTCTCATCCTGCTAGCCATTTTCGTTTATGGCTTCATTTTCCAAACAGGCTACCAATCGCTTACGGATTGGACGGGGGTCGGAGAGCCTGGTAACAGTGAATTTATTGGCCTTCAAAACTATAAAAAACTATTCACAGGTTTGTTGGACATTCGCTTCCGCCAAAGTTTGGTGAACACGCTCTTCTTTACGCTCTTTTTCATTGCGGGATGCCTGTCTCTAGGTTTGTTATTCGCGATTCTAATTGATCAAGGTATCCGCTTTGAAGGTTTCTTCCGTCTTATTTTTCTCTACCCCATGTCGTTATCGTTCATCGTTACAGGTACCGTCTGGAATTGGCTGCTCAATCCTGTAGGCGGCGTCAACCGCCTGCCAACTTTGTTCAATAAAGAGCCATGGAGCTTCAAATGGATAGCAAGCCGAACACAAATTTTACAATTCGATTGGCTCCAACTTCCTAAATACATAGGCATCATCTTGCTTGTTACCCTCATCTATCTTTCATACCGCTACTGGAAACAAGAAAAAAACATCCCAGCCATCATTACATTGGTTATAAGCATAGCCACATTAATTTGGCTATTAAGCGGTGGCGCCAACAAAATTCAAATTCTCAAAGTATCTGAAACTCACGGTTTCAACCTCGCCATGATAGGTATTATTCTTGCCGCAATTTGGCAAATGGCAGGTTACATGATGGCTATGTACCTAGCTGGCATTCGGGGAGTTCCCGAAGAGTTGCGGGAAGCCGCGCGCGTTGACGGTGCCAACGAACTCCAAATATATGCTAGAATCATCTTCCCCATGCTCATGCCAATCACTCTCAGTGCCATGATCGTACTAGGGCATATCTCTCTCAAAATATTCGACCTGATCTATGTCATCGCTGGACCAGACAACGCCACAACGGATGTACCAGGCATTCTAATGTTCATGACATCCTTCCGAGGAAACCAATTCGCCAAGGGTGGTGCAATCGCTATTGTAATGCTCATTATGGTTGCCGTGATCATTGTGCCTTACCTAGTCAGCACATTAAAGTCGGAGCACGAATTATGAACAAGTCAAAATCATTCAGACGCATTCTTATCTATACAACTCTCGTCTTTTTCGTTGTCATCTTTCTAATTCCGGCTTATATGGTCATCACTACCAGCCTTAAAAGCCCAATCCAAATCAGCCTAAAAACAGCCTGGGACTTGCCTACCCAATGGTTCTTCCAAAGTTTTGTAGATGCCTGGCTCAAGTTCAAACCCAATATCATCAACAGCATTAGATTGGTCATTCCCGCCACGCTCATCTCTGCCGTAATGGGATCCATCAATGGCTATGTACTCTCCAAATGGAAATTTCCAGGCTCTAACATACTTTTCATGCTCATGCTCTTTGGCATGTTCATCCCTTACCAAAGTATCCTTATTCCTCTTTTCCGCTTCTTGAAAAACATGGGACTCTACGGCAGCATATCGGGATTGGTTATCGTCCATGTTATATACGGATTGCCCATCACCACATTAATCTTTCGCAATTACTACGCCGAGATTCCAACAGAGATGATAGAAGCTGGAAAAATTGACGGGGCCGGCTTCTTTAAGATTTACAAAGACATAGTATTCCCCATCTCTTTGCCTGGCTTTGTGGTAGTGATTATCTGGCAATTCACCCAAATTTGGAATGAATTCCTCTTTGCCGTCACATTGACCAGTGGTACAGGGAATGAACCCATCACAGTAGCTCTCTCCAACCTGGCAGGTGGACGCGCGGTTAATTGGAACCTCCCCATGGCAGGAGCACTCATGGCCGCTCTCCCAACCTTAGTGGTCTACCTCGTTTTAGGCAAATACTTCATTCGTGGATTATTAGCCGGCTCAGTAAAGGGATAAACTTCATTCATGACGTTTAACGCCGCCGAACACCCCCACCGCCGCTATAACCCCCTCACTGGGGAATGGGTATTCGTTTCCCCGCACCGAGCTAAACGTCCCTGGCAAGGGCAAATTGAAAAAAAACTACCCGACACGCGCCCAGCTCATGATCCTCACTGCTACCTCTGCCCCAGAAACGAACGCGCTGGGGGAGCGCGTAATCCTAATTACGAAAACACATTCGTTTTCACCAACGATTTCGCCGCTCTGCTCCCCAATACGCCCCTTGCAGAAAAAACAAGCCATCCTCTTTTTCAAGCTCAAAGCACGCAAGGCACTTGCAGGGTAATCTGCTTCTCTCCGCAGCACAACCTCACCTTACCAGAAATGCCCCGTGAAAACGTGCGCCGAGTAGTGGATGTTTGGGCTGAACAGGTGACAGAGTTAGGCAGCCGTTACCGCTGGGTACAGGTCTTCGAGAACAAAGGCGCCATGATGGGCTGCTCCAATCCCCATCCCCACGGGCAAATCTGGGCCGGGAATTGGCTGCCAAACGAACCAAACAAAGAAAACATTCAACAAAGGGCTTATTTTAAGAAACACAAACAACCCTTATTGCTAGACTACGCGAAATCAGAACTTGAGCGAGGCGAGCGCGTTGTCGCGAAAAATGACCACTGGCTAGCGGTTGTCCCTTTCTGGGCTGTCTGGCCCTTTGAAGTTTTGCTCCTCCCACGCCGCCACGTTCCCCACCTCCCAGCCCTAACCCACCCCGAACGGGACGCTCTGGCCAATATCCTCAAAGAATTCCTCACCCTCTACGACAACCTTTTCGAGACCTCGTTCCCATACTCTATGGGTTGGCACGGAGCGCCGTCCCTCCCCCACGGCGAGGAATACCCTCACTGGCAGCTCCACGCCCATTTCTATCCCCCGCTATTGCGTTCTGCCACGGTGAAGAAATTTATGGTCGGCTATGAGATGATGGCAGAATCTCAACGAGACCTAACCGCCGAGCAAGCTGCCGCTCGCCTTCGAGAATTGCCAAAATCTCACTACAAAACACGGTGAAGGCGCACACATAATCCCCAACAAATTACGGCCAACTCTTGACATTGAATGGAATTTGTAGAAGTTTTCTAAGGTTTCCATCATGAACAAACCATCCACCAATTCCAAATGGCACTACTTCCGCAGACAAACGCGAGCCGCCCTCCGCGATACAGAGCTATTGCTGAGAGAATTTCAATGGCCTCTTTTAGCTTTTGCGGGAGCGGTATTCGGCGGAGGAATGTTATATAACTACCTCGCCATCCAAGCCGGAGAGTCAACCGGCGGGCTAGCCAAAGCCACCTACCACGTTTTGGGGCTTGTGTTCTTAAGCCCGCTGGGAGAATTCCCCAACGCCTGGTATCTACAGATTTTCTATTTTCTTATCCCCATCATTGGAATAAGCATCTTAGCGCAAGGCGTCGCCGACTTTGGCATACTCTTATTCAACCGGCGAGCACGCAGCAAGGAGTGGGAAATGGCAGTCGCATCTACTTTTGACAATCACATTATTGTAGTTGGGTTAGGCCACCTAGGCTACCGCGTAGTGCAGCATCTCCATTCTATGGAAGAAGAGGTAGTGGCAATAGAGATAAACCCCCAAACAGACCTAGCCGCCAGCGTAAAAGATTTAGGCGTCCCGGTTATTGCCGATGATGCGGCCAGAGAATCAATACTCACAGCAGCCAACATATTCCAAGCACGCGCCATCATGTTGTGTACTCAAAATGACAGCCTAAACCTCCAAATTGCCCTCAAAGCCCGTGACCTCAACCCCAACATTCAAGTTGTAATCCGTATTTTCGATGACGATTTCGCCCATTCCCTAAAAGAACAATTTGGCTTCCAGGCCATGAGCGCCACAGCCACCGCATCACCTGTTTTTGCCGCTGCCGCCGCAGGAGTAGACATGACGCGCCCCATCATCGTTGAAGGCCGCCCGCTGAACCTGGCCCGCATGGAGATTGGCGTTCAATCACTGTTAGCCACGCTCACCGTAGAAGAAGTGGAGCAAAAATTCAATGTCAGCATCGTTCTAATTCGCCATCAGGATAAATCCCTCCTCTTCCACCCTCAAGCCGACCACCTCATAAAAACTGGCGACACTATTGCTGTTTTGGGAACTGCCAAAGAAATAAACACCGTCTCACAAAGCAATGGATAACGCAGAAATAAACCAACAATCAAAATGAAAAACGCCGTCACCCAAGCCTTTGAAAAATATTTTCAAGATAGCCCGCTCTATATTATCCGTGCGCCGGGGCGGGTGAACCTCATTGGGGAACATACTGACTACAACGATGGATTTGTGTTACCCATGACCATTGACAGGGCTGTTTGGATTGCGCTTCGGCCCCGCGCCGACTATCAGGTATTTATTCATTCGCTTGATTTCCCCTATCCAGCCGCGTTCAATCTAAAGGCCATCACCCACCAGAAAGGTTGGAGCAAATACGCCAAGGGGGTGGCGTGGGCACTCCAAGAGGCAGGGTTCCACCCTACAGGCTGGGAAGGGGTAATCAGCAGCGACATTCCCATTGGAGCGGGGCTTTCATCATCAGCCGCGTTAGAGATGGCTGTAGCCAAAGCTTTTTCAATGGTTAGCGGTTGGAAGTTTGAACCCGGCATAATGGCACGCATCGGGCAACGAGCCGAAAACGAATGGGTGGGAGCTAATACAGGCATTATGGATCAATTAGTCTCCGCCGCTGGGCAAGCCAATCACGCCTTGCTAATAGATTGCCGCGACCTATCCATACAGCCAATCCCGCTCCCAAACGAAACAGCAGTAGTCGTCATGGATACCGCCACCCGGCACTCCCACACCGCTTCTGGGTACAACGAACGCCGGGAAGAATGCGAAGCAGCGGCCAATTTTTTGGGCGTCTCTCACCTGCGCGATGTTAGCCTAGAAGAATTCAATATGCGTGCCTCTAACTTAGACGAGTTGCTCCGCCGCCGTGCCCGGCACGTTATCACCGAAAACGCGCGTGTGCTACAAGCCGCAAACGCCATGTCTGCAAATGGCGCCGCCCAGATGGGGAAGTTGATGAACGCTAGCCATGTCAGTATGCGGGACGATTTCGAGATCACCAACGATGAACTTAATATTATGGTTAATCTAGCTCAATCTCAGCCGGGGTGCTTCGGTGCCCGCATGACAGGAGGCGGGTTTGGGGGCTGTGCCGTGGCTCTGGTGCAGGCAAATACCGCCAATGCCTTCGTTAGCAGCGTCCACGCCGCTTACCAGAAAGCTACCAACCTAACGCCAAATATTTTCGTCTGCCAGGCAACAAAGGGGGCGGAAACTGTACGCTGAGAGGTTGTTGAAAAAAATGAAGAAGCTCTCTAACTTAAACTATCTCCAAGAACAACAATACAAAGACGATACCAATCTCAATGCTCGGATACGGCTTCATCGCCGGTTTAGCACCAATAAATATAATTGGTTCTGGTGGGTTTTTGATAACTTTCATTTACCGCCAATCTGCCATATTTTGGAATTAGGTTGCGGGCCGGGCGATTTATGGGCTGAAAACGCGCATCGCATTCCCGAAGGCTGGGAAATCACTCTCTCTGATTTTTCCGCCGGGATGTGGCAACGCGCCCAAGAAAAGTTGGCACTCACCCCCCAGCAATTCGTTTTTAAAACCATTGAAGCACAAAATATTCCCTATCCAGCAGAAAGTTTTCACGCTGTTGTTGCCAATCACATGCTCTACCACGTTCCCAACCGAGAAAAAGCTCTGAGCGAAATTCAGCGCATCCTAAAACCCGGCGGACGCGCGTATTTTGCCACTGTGGGCGAAAATCACATGAGCGAGTTACCCGCGTTTGTCGCTAAATTTGATTCACGGCTGGCTCGCGGTCACCAAGAGGAAAAGGTGGATTTCACCCTAGAAAATGGAGCCGCTCAACTCGGCAAATGGTTTTCGAGCGTTAAGCTCTACAAGCAAGAAAACTCCCTCCGCGTGACGGAGGGAAAGCCTCTGGTAGATTATGTATTGTCTACCATTAAGTTAGGCGTTAGAGAGGAGCAAAAGGAAGAGTTCGCGCGTTTTGTGAAAAAAGAATTGGAAGCAAACGAGGGGGAATTATTTATCAATAAAGAAAATGGGATGTTTGAGGTAGAGAAGCGGGGAAATAAAAACTAGGTTCATCTGTAAAAAATGTGCAAGGGCGACATAAATGTCTCGCTACATTCCGTAACGCAAGATTCATCTTGCCCTTTTGCGCAAATACTACACAAGAGCCAAAAACTAAAGACAGCGCACAGAGAATGGGAAACGTTAGAGTTTTGTAGAAACGCATCTCTATCTATTGACACTCTCTTGGTATCTGCTAAAATTTACCCAATATTATTTCAATGATACCCAATACATTTTTTCTATACTAGGCGAGGATACCAAAAACAAAAATATGATTAACATTACCCCAGAAGCCGCTACCGCGGTTCAAAATTTATTAGCCCAACAAGAGCAAGAGGATGCCGCTCTCCGCATCTATATTACAGGTGTTGGTTGAGGCGGGCCTCAATACGGAATGGCTTTTGATAACGACGTCCGAGACAACGACCAAGTTTATTCAAGCCACGACGTAAAGGTCATCGTTGATGACCAAACGCTAAGTTATTTGAAGAGCGCTACCATCGCCTATATCCAAGATAATGGGCGAACCGGTTTTCGCATAGAGCCTCACGATCCAGTAGCCGCGTCAGCCTGCGGAGGGTGCAGCAGTGAGGGAAGTTGTTAATAAACATTCACCACTTAAATATCAAAAACAGCCCCGGCGAAAATCGGGGCTGTTTGCGTTTAAGGTAAAAAGTGAAATGTCAATGGCTAGGGATTTGGGAGTGTCGCTACAATTCTCGTAAGAACGAGACTACAAGCCCCAAAACGCCGAACACGGCCAAACCAACGATAAGAAATCCCATTGGCAATCCTCCCGCGCCGGTGGAATCGTCTTGGACAGGATAGGTAGGAATCACCAATACTGGAGGAGGAGTGTAGGTTGGTTTTCTCGTGGGAGGAATATTCACCACAAACTGAGCCGCTAATGTAGGATCAATGGTGGGAGTGGTGAGCGGCGTGGGGGTTGGCGGGGGTGCGACAATGGGAAGTTCTCCTGTGACCCGAACCAAAGGCGCATAGACCCAGGCCACACCTTCTGGCGCTCCCAAATAGACTATCTGAATCCAAGAACCGCCGGCGGATTTTCCAATAGCTGGAACCACCTCTCTGTTAATGAGCACGCCCACCTGGGGATAATTAACCCCAGGACCAGAGCGCACATTGATTTGATCTTCGGGGTCAGACCAAACAATGGCAATCGGCCCCGTTGGCGTTCCCGTAACCGTGGGCAAAGAACCCGTTGGCTGCTGGTTATTATCGGATGCTTGTACCAATGAGGAGCTTAATCCAATTCCCATTAACACAAGAATAAACAATACCCAATAAATACCCAAACGTATATTTCGAGATAATTTATCTAAAGCTAATGAATTCATGCCGTATTTCTCCGTGCTAGTGACTAGCCGAGCAAACCTCTATATCACTTCAAACGCATCAAAGCTGCTCGGGCAACTTTTAACAAACTCAATTCCTCTGAAACAATGTCACCAGCAATAAACGACATGCGTTCTTGTTTTTCAGAGCGCGACTCTAAGCGGCTTATCAAACGCTCTAAAGCTGGGATTATGTCTGTGAAACCTACTATTCCAGCAAAGCGAATTGCCTGGTTGCGCACTGAAATAGGCGCGTTGCGATCGGTAATAATATCTCCCAGAGCAATCCCTGCATAGGAGCAAGAGTTTAACAAAGAGGCAATATTATCCTCCGCTGCCAGATAACGGTCGGCAACTTGGAGCAAAGCGAAAACCTGCCGCCGGCGCATCTGAGAGAGATAGCCCAAGACATATTGGCGGACTTTGTCTGGGGTAATTTTGTCTTCTTCGTCAGGGAATAGAATCGCTCCTAAGGCCTGCACAACGTGAAAGCGGACTTCGATGTTCGGGTCTGCCAGACGTGTGGTGAGCAAATAAGCTATCAGCGGGGAAAGACGCGGAGCATCCAACTCCATTAACTGCACCACGGCCTGATCCCTATCCTGTGCTTGAGGCGAGACCAAACGCTCTGCCGCTCCCCACACGGCAGGGAACAATTCCATAGTATCGGTGGTAATGTCATCAAATTCAAATAATGTTGGTTGAACCATGTCTGCCTCTTCGGTATATTGGGAAACTAAGAGACTAGGGAACTAGGGGCTAAGTGTCCGATTCCCCGTCACTAGTCCCTGCTTCCTAGTCACTGACCCCAACAAAGTGGTAAACGCATCCTCAAAAGATTTTACGCCAGCGTCTTCCAACTCTTGGGTAATTTCATTGATGTCAATGCTCAGGGCGGCTAAGTTCTCAAAGATCTGATAAGCTGCTTCTACTTCTGTATCTACTGTTACTTGCGCGACTCCGTGGTCACGGAAGGCGTCTAAAGTCTTAGGCGGGACAGTATTGACCGTTCCGGGGCCTATCAATTCTTCTACATATTTGATGTCTGAGTAATTGGGATTCTTAGTGCTGGTGGAGGCGAATAACAAACGCTGGGGATGCGCGCCTTGCGCTCGGAGAGCGGCAAAACGCTCGTTCTCATCTCTAAAGACCTGACTATATTTTTGGTATGCCACTTTGCCACTGGCTACAGCCGCCTGCCCTAATAAAGCCTCCGCGCCCGGTGCGGCAAGGGATTGCAAACGCTTATCAACAGTAGAATCAATACGAGAGATAAAAAAGGAGGCCACCGAAGCAATTTTATCAACGGGCAAGCCTGCTTCCACGCGTTGCTCCAAACCTGTCAGATACGCATCCATAATCTGCTCGTAGCGAGTGACAGAAAAAATGAGCGTAACGTTCACGTTTAACCCTGCAGCAATGGCCTGCGTGATGGCGGGTAAACCCTCTACAGTACCGGGAATTTTGACCATCAGGTTAGGACGGTCAATCGTTTTCCATAAACGTTTGGCCTCTGCTAGAGTGGCTTGAGTATCACGCGCTAAATATGGGCTAACTTCCAAGCTAACGTACCCGTCCCCGCCGTTGCTCTCATCGTAAAGGGAACGGAACAAATCCGTGGCAGCCTGAATATCGGCAATCGCCAAACTTTCGTAAATTTCCTCACTTCCCAAGCCCTGCGCAGACAAGACCGCAATTTCCTCGGCGTAATCGTCCGAATTGCCAATGGCCTTATTGAAAATGCTGGGATTCGAAGTCACCCCTCGAATTTCTCCCTGCTCAATCATAGCCGCTAATTCGCCATTTTCTAGTAAGCGGCGCTGAATATTGTCGTACCAAATTGATTGCCCTAAGTCGTGCAATTTCTGAATAGCTCCCATTACTTTAAATCTCCATTTTTTAATCGAACACAGATTTTGCAAATTTTCACGGATAAAAACAAAAGGCTTTTAATCCGCGTGTATCTGCCCGATCCGCGTCATCCGCGTTCTATTGCTTGTACTTTTCCTACACGTCTGGCATGACGCTCCTGACCAGGCTTATTACCAATAAATTCGGCCTCTAAAAAAGCTGGCACCAACTCTTTAGCTATCTCAGGGCCAATGACCCGCCCCCCTAGGCAGAGGACGTTCATTCCATCGTGCTCCACGCCCTGACGAGCGGCATAGGTGTTGTGGCAAATAGCCGCGTAAATCCCTTTCATTTTATTGGCGGCAATCGCCACTCCAATCCCCGACCCGCACAGGAGCACTCCCCGCTCGGCCTCCCCTCTCTGAATGGCCTGCCCCAGCTTCTCGACGAAATCGGGATAATCCACACTCTCTAAGCTATCCGTGCCCAAGTCGAGGGCTTCATGGCCGGCGGCGCGGATGGATTCTATCACAGTCTTTTTAAGCGGAAACCCGCCATGGTCACAGGCTACGGCTATACGCATTGTCTTGCCTCCAATATTGGTGTTGTGCGTTGCATCTGCATTTGATGCACTGCACATCGGATCTAACCAAACAACATCTCTTCCTGTTGATATGCAATGCACTCAAAAAACAAAGTGCAACGCATATCAGCGCAGTAATTTTCCAGCCTCGGCAATAATGTTCTCAACGGTGAGGCCATATTCTTGGTAAAGTTTGCCAGCCGAAGCGGACGCGCCAAAGTGATCCACGCCGATGATGCTTCCCGCATCCCCAACCCAACGCTCCCAGCCCAGGGTGACGCCGGCTTCAACAGCCAAGCGTTTCGCAATCTGTGGAGGAAGCACTAAATCGCGGTATTCCCGCCCCTGAGCGTGGAACAACTCCCAACTGGGAACCGACACCAAACGCACGTTCACACCCTCGGCAGCCAAAAGTTCTCCCGCCCTAACGATGAGTCCCACCTCCGAGCCGGAGGCCATTAAAATAAGCTCCGGTTCGTGGTCGCCAATATCGGCCAAAACGTAGGCCCCGCGCGCCAATTCCTCCGCCGGAGCGTAAATTTCTCGGTTAATAGTGGGCACAGACTGGCGGGTGAGAATAAGCGCGGTCGGTCGGTCTCGGTTCTCCAGGGCAAATTTCCAGGCTTGGGCGGTCTCGTTAGCGTCCGCCGGGCGCAGAACGGTGAGGCTGGGAATTAGCCGCAAAGAGGTCACATGCTCCACCGGCTGGTGAGTGGGGCCGTCTTCGCCAACGCCAATACTGTCGTGAGTGAAAACCCAAATACTAGGGATATGAGAAAGCGCCGAGACACGAACTGCTCCGCGCATATAATCTGAAAAGACTAAGAAGGTGGCTCCGTAGGGAATGACGCCGCCGTACAAAGCCATGCCGTTGACAATGGCTCCCATGCCGTGTTCGCGCACCCCAAAATTGAAGTTGCGCCCTTCGGGCTGCTCAGCCTGAAAAGCGGGGCTATCGTCTATCCACGTTTTGGTGGAGGGGGCCAGGTCTGCAGAACCGCCAATTAACTCGGGGATTGTGGCGGAGAGGGCGTTGATAACCGCCCAAGAAGCCTGACGGGTTGCCATTCCTTTTTCGTCTGCGGGGAAGGTGGGGAGAGCGTCTTCCCACGCGGGGGGCAATTCCCCCGCCAAACGGCGTTCCAGCTCGGATGCCAGGGAATGGTATTCCGCCCGGTAAGCGGCTAAAGCCTCCCCCCAGGATTCTTCCGCCTTTTGTCCGGTTTCCACCGCTTGGGAGAAGAAATCCCCCACATCCGCCGGAATATAAAAACGCGGATTTAAAGGCCAATCCAAATTACGCTTGGCGGCGTCCAGTTCTTCATCCTTTGGGGGAGAACCATGCACTTTGGGGGTATCCTGGGCGGGCAATCCGTAGCCAATGTGAGTGCGGCAAAGAATTAACGAGGGGCGGGGATCGTCTTTGGCGGCGATGATGGCGGCATCCACGGCCTCTACATCGTTGCCATCTTCTACTAAAAGAGTGTGCCAGCCGTAAGCCGCAAAACGCGCGGCGCGATTTTCGGTAAAGGTAATATCGGTGCTGCCGTCAATGGAAATGCGATTGTCGTCGTAAAGGTAGATGAGTTTACCAAGCTTAAGGTGACCGGCCAAAGAAGCGGCCTCGGAGGCTACACCTTCCATCAAATCCCCATCGGTGACGATGGCGTAGATGTAATGGTCAATGATTTCATGACCGGGGCGATTGAATTGGGCGGCGAGATGGGCTTGGGCAATTGCCATTCCCACACCGTTGGCAAAACCCTGACCGAGTGGGCCGGTGGTTGTCTCAACTCCGGGCGTGAGTCCGTATTCGGGGTGACCGGGCGTGAGGCTGCCCCATTGGCGGAAGTTTTTCAGGTCATCCAGGGATAGGTCGTAGCCAGTGAGGTGCAAAAGAGAATAGAGCAAAGCCGAGCCGTGTCCGCCGGAGAGGATGAAGCGGTCGCGGTTGGCCCAGGCGGGGTTTTGGGGATTGTGGCGCAGGTGGCGCGTCCAAATTGTGTAAGCTATGGCGGCGTCTCCCATGGGCAGGCCGGGATGTCCTGATTTGGCGTGATTTATGGCATCAATAGCCAAAAAACGGATGGCGTTGATGGCGCGGGTTTCTAAATTTGGGTCAATTGGCATGTGTTTTCTCCGTAGTTAGTTTATTCGTTGAAAACCTATTTTACCGCAGGATTGATGGAATGGGAAACCTCTGTATGTTTTGGAAGCTGCCAGCTTCCAAATTAAAAGGCCAAAAACCTCGGAAATCTCCGAGGTTTCTGGTTTGGATTGAACGCGGTCAATACGCGCGTGTTTACCAATATATAGCCCCTAACAAATCCTCGGCAATAACTCCCCTGCCAGAACGTCTACCACGCGGGTGGTGCCCAGAGCGGTTTTCATTAACAATCGTCCGGCGGGGGATTCCTGAACTTCGCCGATGATGACGGCGTCTTCTCCGTAGCGCGTTTGGCGCATGATGTCTAAGATTTTCGGGGCGTCTTCGGGGCCGACTATGGCAACAAGTTTGCCCTCGTTGGCAATGTAAAGCGGGTCGAAGCCTAGAATTTCGCACGCGGCGGCTACGCTGGGCCGCACGGGGATGGCAGATTCGTTGAGGGTCACACAGACGCCCGATTGCTGAGCAATTTCGTTCAAGGCCGAGGCCACACCTCCACGGGTGGGGTCACGTAAAACGCGCACCTGATCGCTGACATTCAGCATCTCCCGAATGAGATGGTTGAGGGGAGCAACATCACTTTTAAGTTGAGTCTGAAATCCCAAATCTCCCCGAGCCTCGAGGACGGCGATGCCATGATCGCCAATTGTACCTGAGACAATTACGACATCCCCCGGTTTGGCGCACTCTCCCCCCACGGGGTGCGCCGCGATGACGACTCCCACGCCGCTGGTAGAAATGTATAACCCATCCGCTTTGCCTTTTTCGACCACTTTTGTATCTCCGGCAATGACTTGCACATTAGCCTCTTCGGCGGCGGATTGCATGGAAGCGACCACTTTTTCGAGGATTGAAATTTCAAGGCCCTCTTCAAGGATGAAACTGGCGGTCAGGTAGAGAGGGGTTGCGCCCATCATGGCGACATCATTGACAGTTCCGCAAATGGCAAGACGGCCAATATCTCCGCCGGGGAAGAAGAGCGGGGAAACGACATGCGCGTCTGTACTGATGGCTAGCTTTGTGTGGGGAGGGGGCTGCACCACCCCAGCGTCGTTCCCAGCATCCAGCGCGGGATTAGCGAGGGGCGGTTGAAAAGTTTGAGTGATGAGATCGGTCATCATTTTGCCGCCGCTGCCGTGGCCAAGGACGATTTTCTCGGTGTGGCGGTGGGGCATGGCACAAATGGGGGATTGAATGTCGGTAGTCATTAGTTGGGTAGTTTCGTAGTTTGATAGTTTGTTAGTTTGTTATCTGTTTCCTAGTCACTGATTCCTAATACCTAGTCCCCTAGTCCACCACTCTATAATTATAATACGCCGCGCAAGCCCCTTCATCAGAAACCATGGTCGCGCCCAGGGGATGTTCGGGGGTGCATTCTTTGCCAAAGGCTGGGCATTGACGGGGTTTTTTGAGACCTTGGAGGATTTCGCCGGCAATGCAGAGGGGAGACTCTTCAGTTTGGATGTCTTGGAGATCGAACTTCTCTTCGGCGTTAAATTGGGCGAACTCTGGGCGTAAACGCCAGCCGCTTTTGGGGATGGTTCCAATCCCACGCCATTTACGGTCACATTCTTCGAAAACCTGGGCGATTATCTTTTGAGCGGACGTGTTGCCCTCTTGCGTGACAAGCCGCTTATAGGCGTTTTTAACCGCAACCTGGCCGCTTTCCAGCATCTCGAGCGTGGAGAGGATTCCCCGCGCGATGTCAAGGGGTTCAAAGCCCGTCACGGTGATGGGAATTTGGTATTCTTCGGCGAGGGGCAGATATTCCCAGTAACCCATCACGGCGCAAACATGGCCGGCAGCTAGGAAGCCTTGTACACGATTGTGCGGAGAGCCGAGAATAGCGCGAATTGCCGGCGGCACGCAAACATGAGAAACGAGGATGCTGTAATTTTCTAGTCCTAATCTTTGAGCCTGGAGTACGCTCATCACGTTGGCGGGAGCAGTGGTCTCGAATCCAATGGCGAAGAAGACGACTTCCTTTTCAGGATTTTCGCGGGCAATTGTTAGAGCGTCAAGGGGAGAATAAACCACGCGCACATCGCCGCCTTCGGCCCGGATGGAGAAGAGGTCTCCGCGTGAGCCGGGAACGCGCAGCATATCGCCGTAGGAGGTGAAGATCACGTCTGGGCGGGAAGCAATGGCCAAGGCTTTGTCTATTAATTCCAAAGGGGTAACACACACTGGGCAGCCGGGGCCGTGAACGAGTTCAATCTCATCGGGCAGAAGTTGGTCAAGGCCGTGTCGGATGATGGAATGCGTCTGCCCTCCGCAGATCTCCATCAGCGTCCAGGGGCGGGTAACGATGTTTTTTATTTGGGAGATGGTTTTTTTGACCAACTCCGCGTTTCGGTATTCGGTAATGTATTTCATAGTGAGGAACCAGAAGGTACAGAGGATTCAAAAGTGTCAAAGGATTCAGAGGGGACAGAAGGGTTCATCTTAATGTTTTGCGTTCTATGCGGCCTTTGATTCTTCTGCATCCGCTAGCTCTTTTTCCCTAAACGCGATAACTTCTTGAAGGAGGGACAGCGTTTCATGGGCTTCTTCTTCGCTTAGCACATTAATAGCAAAGCCAACATGAACAAGGACGTAGTCCCCGACTTTGGTCTCTGGGACATATTCCAGGCAGGCTTCACGCGTTGCGCCGCTGAAGTCTACTTGGCCCATTTTTAGGCCTTCGGTCTCGTAAATTTGGATGATTTTACCGGGTACTCCTAAGCACATGGTATTGCGCTCCTTTTTTTGGGAATTATTAAACTCTAGCTGATACTTTAGAAACAGGACGCGGATGGACACGGAAAACGCGGATTATTTTTTATCTTTCATCTACACCGTTTGTTTTCTAGAAAGTAGCCAA
>Ga0164318_10003306_pt1 | contig 15240 bp, 9 predicted proteins | sample GuaBasSedimGuay9_FD_113734 | JGI IMG/M metagenome (GOLD analysis project Ga0164318, IMG submission 113734) | Subseafloor sediment microbial communities from Guaymas Basin, Gulf of California, Mexico - Guay9, Core 4571-4, 0-3 cm | ecosystem: Environmental > Aquatic > Marine > Hydrothermal vents >...
AAATTCAATTTCATTTTCAGGTTTTATATTAAAAGATGGACACGCTGTTGAGATTCGATTTAGGAATTGGAAATATTGGAATATTAAATCTAAGCAAATCCCTGAAAGTATCGGGAACTTAAAGAAACTTAAGTACCTTTACGTCCGTGATTGTGGTATTACGCAAATTCCTGAAAATATATGTGAATGTAAGGAATTAAAAGAATTATATTTGGAAAATAATGAAATAATACAAATCCCAGAAGATATCGGCAGACTAAAAAAATTAGAATCTCTAAATTTGGCTAAAAACAATTTAACTTCATTACCAAACTCTATATGTGAACTAAATTCCCTTAAAAATTTAAACTTAGATGATAATAACATAACAGAATTACCCGAAGATATTGGAAAATTACAAAATTTGACGACCATCAGTTTAAATAATAATAATTTAATTTCATTACCTGAATCCTTCAAAAATCTAAACAATTTAAGTAGAATTCAAATTGAAAATAATCCAATTGAAATGATGGTCAAGTATCTACCAGAATCTTATATTAAGGAAAATTATAAATTAGATGAGCCAGATCTTAATGAAAAAGAGCAATATTCTCTCAGGATTTTAAAAATAATTTCTAAAAAAATAGAATATACCATTGAAAATGGACATGTTATAAGTATTAATTTCTTAACAAATAAATTAACTCAAATTCCCGAAGAAATTGAAAATTTCTTATATTTAAAAAAGTTAAATTTAAATTTTACATGTCTTAATGAATTTCCATCTTTTATATGCAATTTAAACAATTTAGAAATTTTAAAAATTTCCTCAAATAATCTAACTATATTACCAGATAATATTGGAAATTTAAAAAAACTGAGAATCCTTGATTTATCTTTCAATAAATTAAAGAAATTACCTGATAGCATTGGAAATTTATCCTCTCTAAAAGTATTATATTTAGAAAATAATAATCTTGAAGAGCTTCCTAAAAACTTAAATCTTAAATCTTTAGAAAAACTTAACATTAATAATAATAAATTAAAAAAAATCCCACAATCATTGTGTAATTCTGAAAATCTTAAATTATTATATTGCAAATGGAATCTGATTCGAAAATTACCACCAGAAATTTCAAATCTAAAGGAATTAATATTACTTGATCTGGAAGGAAATCAGATAAAAAATTTACCAAATTTCAAAAAATCATTTTCTAATTTAAAAAATCTTGACTTACGCCAAAATAAATTAGTGAAAATTTCAAGTTCTATCAAATCTTTAGTCTCACTTGAAAAACTATATCTATCAAGAAATAGAATATCAAGGCTTGACCCTTCTTTTGGATCATTAAACAAGCTTCTAATATGTTTTTTAAATAATAATAAATTAAAAGAATTGCCCGGAGAAATAGGCAATTTAACTAATCTAAAAAGACTTTATTTAAACTCTAATGAGTTAGAAGAAATACCTGATACATTAGGTAATTTAAAAAATTTGGAAATTTTGATGCTAAATAAAAATAATTTAAAAAGAATACCATTTTCATTGAAAAATTTAAAAAAATTAAAAAGATTATTTGTAGGTGATAATCCTCTAAAAGGTGTTTTTTCTGCCATGCCAAACATGAATACGAGTGAAAAATTAAACTTTTTAGAAATTAAGTCTACAATGGAACTAAATCAATGAAATTCTACTCATTTTTATATATTCATATAATTATTTATCGACATAAAATATACTCAATCTTTATATCGTTAATTGGTTTTAAATAACCTTATATTAATAGTAAAATATATTCTCACTTTTAGAATTTTTTTCAATAACCAATAATTAAAGATTTAAAAAGTTCAACAATTCATTGCATATTAAGTCTATAAATATATTATGAATTGAAGATTAAAATTCAATTTCTGTTATATTTAGAATCATATCTAAATTGTCCAGAGATTATAAAATCACCATAGAAAATTTTAAATTTTTATTTTTCAAAAAATAATTAACTTAACAAAAAATGAAATAATAGAAAATATTCTAATTACTTTTATTTATATTTAAATTTTAGAAAAGTGGTTTTCTTGACTAAAGAAGAATATGTAATTGGTTCACAAGAAAATTCGGATTATATGTACAATATTATAAAAGATGTATTAGAACAGATTGGGCCGCGTGGTTCCTGTACAGAAGAAGAAAAAAAGTCGGCTGAATTTTTTTCAAAGGAATTAAGTAGTTTTTGTGATTCAGTATATACAGAACGTTTTGAAACATATCCACAATTATCAGTCCATTCTTGGATACCCAGATCCGCGTTTTTTATTTCACTATCAGTTTTATTATTTGTAATTTTTTACAATTTAAGTTCTCTAATAATTTCTTTAATATCTACCTTATTATTATTTTTTAATTTATTTTTAGTATACAAGCATTACTTGCGTTCAGAAATGTGGGGTGCAAAGATTTTTTTCTTTTATAAAAAGAAGCAATCACAAAATGTAATTGGAATCATAAAGCCAAAAGAAGAAATTAAGAAACGGGTAATTTTTGCAAGCCATTTAGACAGTGCACAAAGATTTAATATTGCACAATATTTTAGAGAGGGCTATATTTACATAATAGTGGGAACAATTTTATCAATTTTCTTTTTTTTAATAATATATTTGGTCCAATTGGTATATTCAATTTTAGAAATCTTTTTGGGCGGTATAAATACGGAAGGAATTTCCATTATATTAAATTGGATTATATTGATTTTTTTACCAGGTTGTACAATTTTTATATTTTTACTTGAAATAATATCAGTTTCAGTTAATAAAAAGGTACGCGAAAAAATATTATACGGTGCTATAAGTGATCTAACAAGAAATAATGTAATTCTAATGATATCGGTAATAATATATCAATTAGTTATAAATTTAGTCTTATTCAAATTTTTGTTTACTAATCCAACACTAGTGAAAACTATTGGATTATTATTTTTAAATAGTATTCAGTTTTTAATAGGAATGACCTATTTTTCAAGTAAAAAAGCAGTTCCCGGGGCATTAGATAATTTATCGGCATGTGCCATTGTGGCATGTATTGGAAAAATATTAAATGATTGGCGAGAAAAGTATCCTAATCTATATCCAAAAAATACTGAAGTTATATTAGCGATGTTTGGTTGTGAAGAGGTTGGTGTGAAAGGGGCTGAAGCGTTTGCTGAAAAACATTCTAATGAATATAATAAAATAGATACAAGTTGTATAGCCCTAGATACTATTGGCGATCCGGAGTTATTGAATATATTTACTCGTGAAGGTTCTACAGGAATTGATTTTCATCCAGATGTTTATAATCTTTTAGCCAGATGTGCGAAAGAAAATGATGTTAATTACAGAATTTCAGTACAGCCATGGGTTTCCGGGGGTACTGACGGTTCAGGGCTTGTTAAAAAAGGGCTTAAAAAAACAGCAGCTTTTGTGGGATTAAAATATTCGGACTATCTATATTATTATCATACTGACCGAGATAATTTGAATCTTATTAATAAAGAACGTAGGCCTTGTAATGATTATGGAACAAAATGGAATAATAGAAATGTTAGATGTGCTTTAGAAAACGCATTGAAAATTTGTTTATGTTATATACAAAAAAAAGATTTAGAAAAATAATTTTTTAAATAAGTAATTAGATGGACAAAAAAGATGATGTTATTAATATCAAATTTAATCTGGTTATCATTAGTTTTAGTTCCTTTCTTACATCTATTTCACTTAAGATATTCTTATAAATTACCATTTCCTTTTTTAATAAGACTAATTTCCAGATTTGAAATGTATTATATGAAACTTATGTTTGTTCTATTAAAAACTAATTTTCTATATCGTAATAGACTGATACGTTTTATTCCTGAGATAGTAGCTTATTTTGCAGCGAATGGTGTTAGACCAGTAATTTTTACATTAGACGAGCTTAAGAGAATTTTGGATCATATAAGTGAGAAATATTTTAATCTAACAGATGAAAGTCCCAAATTTTTAATACGACCATGTCCATGTAGAGATGCTCAAGGTAAATATAGTAAAAAATTACCAAATGTAACTGATGTACTTTTGACAATGAATAAAAGGAATTTTCAAGAAACTTCGAATAATAAATTTATTACGAAATCTGAATTATTCCAGAAATTAGATTATTTCGATAAAAAGGGTTTAGTACACATGGTATTGGGGTGTTTAGGGTTAAATGGTGGAGGAATAAATATATGTAATTGTCATAAATCAGTTTGCTTTGTATTACAAGCAGTGTTAGGACGTGATATCAAACAAGGGCTCAGGAAAGGGCCAAGTATCGCCGTAGTAGACATTGATAAATGTAGAGGTGTCGATATTTGCGGAATTTGCTTAACAAGGTGTGTATTTCATGCACGAATTTCAGTTGACAATAAAAGTATAGTAATTAAAGAGAACTGTTATGGTTGTGGGCTTTGTGCTAATTCTTGTCCTGAGAATGCAACTACTATGGTAATAAGAGATGACTGGAAACCATATTATTTTCCCAAAAGTTGGATATCTAAATAATCAATTATATAATAAAAAATATTATAATTGGATTTTCCCTTAATTATTTCTATTTGAATAAAATTTAAGAGAATGTTTTCGTATGAAAAAATGAAAAAATAAATCATTTTATATATTAAAAAATGGTCAAAATGTTAAATATAGCAGCAATTCAATTTGAGCCTGAATTTTTAGATATGAATATTAATAGAAAAAAAATTGAAAATTTAATAACAAAAACAATATCAGAAAATAATTCAGAATTAATTGTTTTACCCGAATTATCTTTTTCAGGTTATAATTTTAAAAATTTAGATCAAGTGAAGATGACTTCAGAGAAAATTCCAGATTCTGAAAGCTGTAAATTGCTGGAAAAACTTTCAAGGAGATATAAAGTTTTTATTGTAGCAGGTATTAACGAGCAATCGGAGAAAAAATATTATAATACAGCAGTGATTTATGGACCAAGTGGATTTATTACAAAATATCGAAAATTGCAATTATATTATAGAGAAAAAAAGTTTTTTACTCCTGGAAACTTACCACTCCAAATATTTGAATTAAATGGATATAGAGTTGGGATTATGATATGTTTTGATTGGTTTTTTCCTGAAATACCTAGAACTTTAGCTTTAAATGGAGCCGATATAATCTGTCATATTATGAATGCAGTTATTCCTGACGGGGCTTATATTGGAGATACTTATTATTCAAAATGGAATAGAATATTTATAATTTTAGCAAATCGAATAGGGAAAGAAGATGATTTGGAATTTATTGGAAGAAGTGTTATAATCGACAATACTGGTAAAATATTAAAACAAGCATCAAATAATCAAGAAGAGATATTATCATGCCAAATAGAACCTAATCTAGCACGAAATAAGAAATTAAATGAATATAATGATGTTATAAAAGATAGACGAATAGAATTCTATAGGCTGTGAGTAAAAAAAAGCATAATAATAAATTATTTATATTATATATTATTATTTTTTACAAAATTTCTAAAAGTTTATAGGTAATTTTAAATGAAAATAATTTTGATTTGTATTGATACTCTTTCATCAAAACATTTAGGTTGTTATGGCTGGCACAGAGATACCAGTCCAAATATTGATAAATTTGCAAAAAGTTCTATAATTTTTGATAATGCTTATGCCAATAATAATGCAACCCATCCTTCATTTACAACAATTTTAACTGGAAGGCATCCTTTAAGTCATGAAATAATAGCTCATCAAGGTAAAATAAAATTAAAGAAAAATATTCAAAATATAGCTCAAATTTTGAGAGATAATGGATTTAAAACAGTTGCATTCGACAATATGTATAGATGGTTTAAAAGAGGTTTTGATGAATATAATTATCCTGCCTTTAAAAATAAATTTTGGTATGGGACATCGCCGTCTTATACCGTTGTTGGAGCTACACAATTAACAAATAGAATTATAAAATGGTTAAAGAACTATAATAAGAAAAATAATACAAATTCTAACGATTTATTTCTATTTATTCATTACTGGGATCCACATTTTCCATATCTACCGCCTAAGAAATATAGAAATATTTTTTATAAAGGAAATAAAAAAGATAAAAATAATAATTCAATGGCACCTGTAAAAGAATTTATTGGGTGGTTTGTATTAAATATTTGGATTTCGTCGAAAATAACTGATATTGAATGGGTCAAAGCGCAATATGATTCGGAAATTAAATATTTAGACGATAATCTTGGAAGACTTTTTGAAGCTTTTAAAAAATATGATTTTTATGATGATTCGCTCATAATTTTTACCTCAGACCATGGAGAAATTATGGACAAACATGGTGTTTACTTTATGCATTTTTTATTGCTTGATGATACAATTAAAGTTCCATTAATAGTTAGAATAGGAAACAAATATAGAAATAAAAGAATTTCAGCTTTAGTTCAGCACTCGGATATTGTCCCTACAATTCTTGAATGGGCAGGAATAGATACCGACCAAATAATGGACGGAAAATCATTTTTACCCTTGATTAAAGGCAATATTTCAAAAATTCACGACCAAATCGTAACTTTGGAACATACTGCCCTTTCAAAAAGAGCATTAATCACTCCTAAATGGAAATTTATCACAACAATTAATGACAAATATTTAAGAGGTACTCCTTTTTCCGAACTTTATGATCGAGAAAATGATATTGAAGAATCTAATAATTTAATTGAAAAATATCCAGAAGTTGTAAAAACTCTTCAAGATAAATTAAATGAATTGTCCGAAAATATCTGGCGGAAAGCTAAATTAAACAATGACCCGCAAAAAATTCAAGAACAAGCAATCCAAGAGATTTCAGGCTATAAATTTGTAATCCGTTTATTTGGAAGAATGCTATATTCTCCTCCACGACATTAATATATTTTTTCATATTGATTTATTAATTTTAAATTAAATAGAAACTTTAAAAAATATCTTTTTAAATTATTTTAAGATTTTTTTATTATTATTTTTATCTTTTTTATGTTTAAGCCATTTATTTATTATAGTTTAATAATGATTTTTATCAATATTTCCATTTTTTTATAGTAAAGTAAATATACTACAGATTATAGGTGAAAAAAGCCAATATCTATAATTATTTAAATTTTGAAGTTGAAAATAAATTTTCAAATATTATATTAACAAAACAGATAAAATTTCAATAATAATACAAGTGAGACAAAAATATGAAGTCAAAAAGGTTTTTTATTTTAATATTTTTGCTATTTATAATTATACTTATAATCACTTATATTAATGAAATAAATTCAATTGATTCAATGCATATCTCAAATGAGATTTCAGTTAAGAATAATTTATTATCTACTCGAGGAGATCCAATAACTATTAATGAATATGCAAATAGGACAGATTCTATTTTTAATTTATTAATTACATATAATTATACGACTAAACTAACAAATATAGGACAAGCTGGAGTCCCACTTCCACCATCTTGGACTCCCTATTTATTAATAGGAAATATTTACAATTTAAAAGAGAAAAGGGATTGGATAACTGATTCTGGGTTTGAATATCCAAATAATTGGAGTTTATATACGTTTCATAATAAAACAGGTGATTCTTGGTATATTGGTTTCAATGGAACTGGGCTAGATGATTCAAGTTGTATATATATGAAAATGGACAGTGAAACAGTATCAGGTGAAACTTCTTATAATAAATTAGACTCAATATATGTTTCTCAGAACCTGACAAATATAAATAGAGATGATATTTCTGAGGCATATTTAAGTTTTGATTATAAGGTAAATGCATATAGTTGGGATTTATCATCACTTGGATTTAATATCTTTGTAGCAGTTAATAGTACACGTCCTCAAAATCCAAATAAAACGTATTCTTATTGGACCACTGATTGGAGTGGAAACCCCTTGGTTTCAAATGATGATATTGCTATTTGGTCAACTGGTGATACTTTAACCGATATTTTATCTTTAGAAGAACAGACTGAAATTGGAAATTATCTTGATAATGGTGGAAAAGTCTATATGACTGGTAGTTCAATAGCATACGATTCAATTAGCTCCCCAAATTGGGATGATTGGCTCAGTCAATATTTTAATGTCACATATATTTCATTTAGCGATAAGTCATCAATAAGTGGAATATCTGACCCTTATAATGGAATATATAATATGAGTTTAATAGATGCTAATGAAATAGACAATATTAACCGGACCAATGGTGGTATTAACTGCCTTAAATTCGATACTGGCGACTATGCAGGTGTGAGAACAAACAAAACTATGTTTCATTCTTTAAATTTTGCTTCTATTGCAAGCGAAATTAATAGGACATTAATATTAAACCGAACTCTTGAATATTTAGACCCTTCTAATATAAAAAATATCCTGGTGGTCGATGATGGTACTTCCGATTCTGCAGAAAAAATTATACAAGCTCTTGGAAATTTAGGATATTATCCAAATTCAGATTCTATTGATGTTGAATTATTCTCTCAGAAAAGTTCATTAAAAAAAGTTTTTAATTTACATTTTGATGAAATTTCTGATAAAAATATTTGGTATAATACTGGGTTAATTCCAATAAATCCAAAGTATCTAAGTTTATCTTTAACAAATATTAAAATTGGTCTGCAATCTACATCTTCAGTCGTATATAGTGGGTCAGACCCAAGTCCGGAAGTCTGGATTGATAATTTTCATTTATTTTTAAAGACAAAAGCTCTTCCGTCTCAAATTAATATTACAGCAAATAACATTACAAATGAGAATAAAGGTGAATTTGGAAAAGGTATATTTATACAAACAAACAATTTTGTTTATAATTCAACTACTAGAAATATAGAAGTCTTCTTTAATTGGTATCCCTTTAATAATATTACTACGGATGCGGAAATTTCATTTGATTGTGATTTAAATTTATTTATTAACAAAAATACCCAATTGACACCAACCGTAAATACCATCAATAATGCAAATAATTCATGGACATTTACTCCTTATATTCAAGTCCCTTCAAAATATAAAAACCATTTCTTTAATTTCTCGAAACCAATTGACTGGAATATTACTGATGTATATGAACCAATAAATTCTACCAATAATTTAAGAGGGTTATGTCAATTTGGTAATTTATATGGTAACAAATTCCAAGTTAATACAAATAACCTCACAAATTTTCCTGATGGATATTGGACTATTAAAGTAATATCAATAAATTATATCGTAAATACTTCAAGTCAAATTTTAAATGGAAATAAATGGGAAAACAATTTAATTTTTTATCCGGGAAATACATCTCATATTATAGCCACTATTAGAAATTTGACCAACGAAATACCAAAAAATGTGGAAAATTATAAAGTTAATTTGACTATTACAGACCCTAATAATGAAATCTGGTTTTTTAATTCAACTAACCCTAAAAATGATGGAGTATGCATTTTTCCTAACATTACCATTTCTGGATTAAATTCAACTATTGGTGTTTATAAATATGAAGTTAATTGGATGGGATCAAATGAAGCAGGTTACATTGAAGGAAATTTTACTATACTCCATAAATTAAAAATAATTCCAAATTATCCTCAAGATTTATCAAAATACAACATTATTTATAAAAAATTTGGGGACTTAACTTATTTAGAAATAATATTAAATGATAATGATAGTAATAAACCGGTATTAGATGCTGATGTACAATGTAATTGGACGAACTCTTCTCATATGCCAGTTATTAAAAAATTAAATTCGTTGGGTGGAGGATATTATGGAATTAATCTAGAAACTTCAGATTTACCTTTTGAAGGTGTTCATACAATTATTATAAATGCAACGCATAAAAATTATATTAATTCTACCTATATTTTTCAAGTAGACGCAAGGACAACATATATTTATGTGACTCAGCCCAACTTTATAATACCTATCGGAGATCAGATAAATATCACGGCTATTTTTAATGATTCAATGGGTAACTCTATTCTAAGTGCAAATTTGACGTACAGTGAACCTACAATTGGGACTGGAAATTTAAAAGAATTAAATTCAGGAATGTATTATTTTACAATAAATTCAAGCAAATTAAGCATAGGAAGTTATTATATCAATTTATGTGGCACAAAATATGGAATTGTTTCTACACAAGCCTTGCTAACTATTAGAAAAATTGATACTAAAATAGAATATCCAACAGCAATCTCTATAGAAACTTTAAATAATTTTACATTGGAAATAAATATCAATGACACTGACCACAATATACCTGTTTCTGGAGTTTTCGTTTCGTATGTTTTACAATCATTAAATGGTAATTTAACTGATTTATCATTATATGGTAGACCTGGGCATTATAATACTTCAATTACTGCGTCAATTTCCCCGAGAGTTGTCCCATATGACTTGATACTTGATTTCTCTAAGGAAAATTATTCTTTTTCTTCTATAATAATTCCAGTTACAATTCAAAATGTCCCAACATATATCTATTCATTAAAGCCTTATTTTGAGGTTCCTTTTAAGGATTTAATAAATATAACAGTTTCGTATAATTTTTCAGATGGCAGACCAATATTAGGTGCAACTTTAAGTTATTATGAAATTTCTATTGGTATTAATAACCTAACTGAGCTGGGAAATGGCTTTTATTACTTTACCCTGAACTCATCTTTCTTAGAAATTGGGACTTATTATATAGTAATCTCTAGTAATAATTTTGGATTTGTTTCCACAAATATAGTTTTAAAAATAATTCCCCTTCAAATTAACATTACAAGTCCGAATTCATTAGTCCAATATTCTGGAAGTACAATAGAGTTAGAAATTTGATTAAAAGAAAAAGTAAGCGATAAACCAATTATAAATGCTAATGTCTCATATTTCTTTTTAGGGAGAGAAGGTTTTTTCCTTGAAGATAAAAGTTATCCGGGTCGATATTATATTCACATACAATTCAATATTCCTCCAAGGTCACAACCTTATTCTATAGTTATTTATATTGAAAAAGAAAATTATTCCATTCAAACATTATCTATACCCCTAACTATAATTGAAAAAACTATAGCAACTCCTTGGTATATTCAATGGGGCTGGCTTTTAGGGATTAGTGCTGCATTAATAGCCGTATTTGCAGGTTATAAATTTGAACAAAAGTTGAAATCTAGAAATTGGGAACGAAAAATTAAACGACTTTATATTATACATGCTCATGATGGAGTTGCTATTTATGACCGCGCACTTACCAAGATACAAATGGATTCTCAACTAGTTTCGGCAGCTTTAATGGGTATTAGAGGAATGGTAAAAGAACTTACTTCAAGCCAAAAAAAATTGAAAACAATAGACCATATGGACAAAAAAATAATATTTGAATATGGCGATCAAGTCATCGAAGCAATTCTTGCAGAAGCTGACCTCCCAATTATTAGAAAAAAATTAAAGGAATTTATTTTCTTATTTGAAACAAAATACCAAGCCCAATTATTGGCATGGACTGGAGACATTAATATATTTATGAATATTGATAAATTAACCAATACAATTTTTCCATTTAGTTCAATTGTTTCCCATAGAGAACCTTTAGTCGAAAAACATGTCCCATTAGTCTTAAATAAAGAACTATTAAAAATTCTTAATTCCATTAATGACGGCCTAAAGTCATTTGACCTTATAGCCACATATTGTGATTTGGAAATTGAAAAAGTAAAATTAGATATAACATTTCTAATTGACAACGGATTTATTGACAATTATAACGACCTAAACCTTACAGAAACAGGTATTAAAGCAATTTATCATTCACAAGATTCCTATAACAAAAATGATCAAAATAATGATCTACAAAATTCAGAAAAACCTATCGAAATAAAAATAGAAGAGCCCACTACTAAAATAAAAATTAAGACTCCACCACCAAGTCCTGTGAAAATTGATAAGTAAAATGACTGTCCTGAATTACAAACAGACAAAAATGACAAAATTCAATTTGATAAAATTCGAGGTGGTAGTCCCAGAATCCCTAAAAAACCTAAAAATCTTTTAAAAAAAGAAAAAAAGACCGAAAAATCTCAAGATAATAATAAGAAATAAGACTAAAAAATTTAATAAAAAATTGGATTTATAATATCAATTAGAGCTCCAATTAAAGGGCCAATTGAAGAATCTGCATCTGTAATAACATAATAATATAAAGGTACATTATAATCAATATTATCTCCTATCTCTGATAAATCAAAAGAAATTGCTGGATTTGTTAAACAAACCAATAAAGAATCACCATCTTCAATAACAGGTTTATGAATTATTTCATATTCAGATACTTTTGTAATACCACTACCCATCATATATAATAAATTTTCTAAATAAGTTCGTTCTATATTATAATTAAATAATATTGTATTATCAAATGAATTGATAGAAATGCCTCTAATTTCGGGGTTATTATTTATAAATAAATCTAATGTTTCAATTAACATTATTCTCTTTTGACTTATATAATCCTTAATTAAAGAATCATGTAATATTTTTGAACAAAAAGATCTGTCATCTTGAGATAATTTAATCGTTTTTCCATATGATAAATTCTTTTTATATTTACTTAGGACATGATTGTAAATAATATCTAATTTAATTTTTACCATATCATGAAATTGATATGGGTCTACAAATACAAATACTAAATATTCTTTTAAATCTACCAAAATTGAATCTATTCCTTTGTCATTTGCAAACTCAAGTGGTATAAATCTAATATAAGCTATATCTTGCTTAAATGTATTTGCAAATTGACTTATAGCACTCATAAACCCGGATATTAATAATTCATCTCCTTCATCAAGCGCTTTTATTTTTGGAGACCATGTTTCTTTATATACTGGAATTCCATTTTTTGACTGAATAAAAATACCTAAAATAGCCATAATTTAGACCTTTTGATTAAAATTATCGGTTCAATTTAAACAAATTTTTTAATTTAATAAATTTTTTATCTTAATAATTTATTTTTAGTTAGCTATTTAAATTGAACTTATTTCTAAATTATACAATCTTTTTGAATCTTTAATTTTTATAATATTAAAAAAATTATTTTCATTTATATCTTTAAATTTTTCTTAATATTAAAAAATAAAATTTATATTTTAAAATTTTTATAATCATAAAATATTTCACAAATATATAATGTAAAATTAAAAAATTCAAAAATGAATTTAAAATAAATAAATTATTTTGTTCTATAACCATAGAACAAAAAAAATAGTCCAATTATTATAATTAACGGCTGAATAAAAGCTATTTTATATCCAAATAATAATTCTACATTTGTAAAAAGGGATTTAAATGGTTCAACTCTCATCATAATTGAATAATTTGCAGCTTCACCAAAAAAAACTAAAAAATATCCAATTGCAACACAAAATGATTTTTCTTTTAGTCCTTTTGGAGCTTTAAATGCAATATAAAAGTATAAGATTGGGATAATTACTATAATTAAAGCTGAAAGATAAATATATTCAGTAATTAAGATACCAAAATATAAAGTGGCTACAGCTAAAGCAAAAGGTATAATTGACAGAATACCATGAGTTTTTAACTTTACATTGATTTCTGTTCCTAATGTTAACAGCCCAATAGCAACAAATCCAAAAAAATAAACAAGAGCTTCTGCTGATATAGCCGGCCATAATAAATATACAACACCACTATAAAATTCAGGATAATAATTCTGCGTTATAACTTCTAACAGGCTCCCTATTCCCATAAACATAAAAAATAAACTTATTAATATTTCAAATTTTGCACTATCCTCTTTTTTATGAGCTTTCTTAATAAACCATATCATTGCACTAAAATACAAGCAAATTTTAATTAATTTGAAGATTAATGGTAACCAATAGTTTATTAATTCACTTAGATTTACCATATTAAATGGATTGAGATATCTATTATATAAATATTATTTAATGATAAAATGAGTTAAAAAATTAATCAAAAAGTTATTAAGAAATTAACAAAATGAAATTTAAATATAGAAATTTTTTAAATTCAATTAAAAATAATAGGAGCCAAATCAAAAAATGGACGATATAACACAATATAAAGAGGCATTATCTAAGTTATCTGATTTGATTTATTTGATTCAAAAAGACATAAGTGGTGTAAGATTAAGGTCTTCTTTAGTTCTTCGCAAAAAAGAATTTACAGAACAAATTAATCAAGTAATTGAATTATTAAATAGAGATATAGAAACAGTGGCAAATAATATAAAGAAAATTAAAAAATGGTTAAATATAAGGAGAAACACTTTAAATTCTATTAAAAACTTATATTCTGTCATTGAAAATACAATAAATGATTCAAAAAATGTTAAAGAAATTAAAGACCGTCTAAGAATGTTTGGTAAATCGGCTCATGAAGAATTTTTACTAAATATTTTATATCTTGAAGACTTATGGAAAGAAATAGAAGATACTATGAATTCTATGCAAAAAGTTGCCAGCATTATGAAAGTTACTCACGAAAAAATAGAACGCTATGAACAAGAATTTAATTTAGAACCTGATAATCTTATTTCATCAATTGATATTCTATTTAATTATTTAATTGAAGGAAAGTTTGAGGAATTCGATTCATTAGAAACTAAAATTAGAGAAACTATTTTACCCAAATATGAAAAATAAAGAGTTTTGCATTTCTTTCAACAATTATCTTTAATAAAATTTATTCTATGAAATGGAAGCCATTATTATCTATAGAATATTCTATTGGACCAATTGGGTTGGAAAATCGAATATGTGGAATTTCAAGATATCTTGTTTGGTTCTTTTTTTTATATAAATAAATAAGTCCGTCCAATATATATTCAATCTTTTTCATTTCTTGTACGTTATGGACTCCTTCTTCCATTATAAAAATAATTACCATTTCCCATTCGTTGTTAATTGCTGACAATGTCTGTAAGAATTTGGACGTTGCATTTATACCATTATATTCAATAATTGTGGTAATAGAATCAACCACAATCATTGTAGGCATTTTATTTTGGGTATTATTTATTTTTTCAATTGTATCAATTAAATTACTAAAAAAGTCGGACAAATTTTGTAATGAAATTTGATTTGGATTAAGTATCCTGCTTAACCGCCATGAATAACTGTCAACAATTATAAATTTATTATAATTTATTTCAGAAATGATATTTTTCCAATAAGTATTCA
>Ga0164318_10003307_pt1 | contig 15238 bp, 11 predicted proteins | sample GuaBasSedimGuay9_FD_113734 | JGI IMG/M metagenome (GOLD analysis project Ga0164318, IMG submission 113734) | Subseafloor sediment microbial communities from Guaymas Basin, Gulf of California, Mexico - Guay9, Core 4571-4, 0-3 cm | ecosystem: Environmental > Aquatic > Marine > Hydrothermal vents...
CCTTTAACGGCTGCGATGTGGCGGATGTTGACGTGATCGTTCCCCATCAGGCCAATCTGAGAATCCTTCAAGCCTTTGCTGATATGCTGCGAATCCCAAGAGAAAAGATCTTTGTCAACATCGACCGATATGGAAACACTTCGGCGGCAACCGTCCCACTTGCTCTGGATGAGGCAGTTCGTTCAGGGCGGATACGGCCGGGAGACAAAGTAATACTCACCGCATTCGGGGGCGGGCTAACCTGGGCGAGCTCTTTTGTACGCTGGCATTGAGATAAACCCCGATGTTGCAAAAAACATTGACGCATTTCAGAAAAACGGCTGTTATTGCAACATAAAAACAGCGTATCAGTTTAGATTTTTGAAAATATTATTGTGTATGTCTGTTTTTTAAAAGAGCTAAAGTGTTACAAAACAGCAAATTGATGACATTTGAACAATTCACATTTGGTCAATTCCCGGGATGACATCATTTTTCAACTCTCACGCCCGTATCGCAGGATATCTTGCAAATTTGGGTCACTTTAAAACGGCAAACATCTCCCCCCATTTCCGGGACGGCACAGACAAATGCTTCTATCCCGGCCGGAAGGGCTAAGTTTCACAGGTAAAAATGAAAAACATAGGTATTATCGTCAAGGCACAGAAGGAAGCGATTGAGAAGGCCAATAATCTGGAGGGCTGGCTTCAGAAAAGAGGCGTCCGCGTCTTCATCCGAGAAAATATTCCCGCTCCGATTACATCCCGGGATTCTTTGGTGGGAAACCTGCCGAAGGCCCCCCCGGATCTTTCCTGTATAGTTGTGTTAGGGGGTGACGGGACGTTCATTAGTGCCATCCGGTGGGTTCAGGATACCGGTATCCCTATGTTGGGGGTCAACCTTGGAGCATTCGGTTTCCTCACAGATGCCACAGTTCAGAATGTTTTTCCAATTATGGAAAAAGTCATCAAAGATGACTTTGAAACCGAAGAAAGGATCCTGTTGCTTGCAAAAGTGTTGCGGGACGGGAAGGAAGTTGCCTGTCAGACCGCAATTAATGATGTTGTAGTCAACAAGGAGGCGCTGGCCCGCCTTGCCCATATACATACTTATATCAACGATGATTACCTGACCACCTTTGGGGCAGACGGCCTTATTGTTGCGACACCCACGGGTTCGACGGCATATTCACTTTCAGCAGGGGGGCCTATCGTTTATCCTTCTCTTCAAACCATTATCCTTACCCCTATCTGCCCATTTACGCTGACAAATCGCCCTCTGATCCTTCCTGATACGGCCACTATCAAGATTAAGATAGACAAACGAGATTCAAATATCTTTTTAACCCTTGATGGGCAGGTCGGGCTTCACGTGACCCACCAGGATATTATCACTGTGGAAAAGGCGGCGCATACAATTCGTATGATCAAAGTGCCGGGTCAAAGTTATTATGACGTGTTAAAGGAAAAGCTCAGATGGAGCGGGCGGTCATTACATTAATCGCGATCAGGGGTTTGCCTAATCATGTTCATATGTTCGATTTTTATGCACTTGCTCATTACAACCTGGAGCCCACGCTTACGAGCTTTTTCCGCTGACCGGTTGTGGGCGATGCCCTGCTGCATCCAAACCGCTTTAGCGCCGATTTCTATGGCATCGTCGACAATAGGAGGAATGGCCTCCGGTTTTCTGAATATGTCCACTATGTCTACGGGGAATGGAATCGCTTTTATGTTGGGATAAGACTTTTCGCCCAGTATCTCTTTTTGCCCGGGATTTACCGGCACGATCACGTAGCCTTGCTCTTTTAGATACTTTGCTACCTTGTAACTGTCTCTTACAGGCTTGGGAGAAAGGCCAACAATGGCCACAATTCTGGAGTTTTTAAGAATTGCCTTGATCTCTTCAGACGGCGGATTGTACTCAGGCAACTCGCACAGCATGCTTGACATAACCTTCTCCTGTTGAAATATTATCTTGGATTCGTAAGGATCCAGGTTTTTGAAAACATCCGGATCTATTTTTAAAAGAGCTGTAACACTTTAGCTCTTTTAAAAAACAGATATACGGAACGGATAGGCCATCCGATTGGAGACCGTCTCAAACTCGAGCCCCTGCCTGCCGGCAGGCAGGTAACTGAGCGTACAGAAAAAACAGCGCTTAGGAGTTCAAATAAGATCCATTCGGTCACAATATCAGTTATCGTCAAGGAGGAATATCCACCCTACTGTTTTTTCTCAACGCTCAGTAATGCTCTCAGACAGTGAGCCAGTCTCCAATCGGATGGCCTATCCGCAATAATATTTTCAAAAATCTAAACTGATACAAAGAGCTAAAGTGTTACTTTTGTTCCATTAGATAGCGTCGACAAAACTGAATATACCACACCTTTTTGCAATTGTTTATAACAAAATCCGTATCGGTTTAGATTTTTGAATATATTGTATTTACTCAGGAATCCTGCCACCAAGGCACCAAGACACAAATAAGAAATAATGTAACACTTTAGCTCTTTTAAAAAACAGACATACTGAACGGACAGCCTATCCGCAATAATATTTTCAAAGATCTAAACTGATACGAAATAATCATTTTAGAATCCTGGTACGTTTGTGACTTTGCATCTGAACTATTACGAATGAGGGAACAGGGGGTTTTGGAAAAATGGGAGAGGATGCCAGATTCAGGATTGAGAGAGACACGATGGGCGAGGTGCAGGTACCCGTGGATGCCTATTATGGAGCACAGACCCAGCGAGCTGTGGAAAACTTTCCCATTTCCGGGAACAGGTTTCCCAGGGTTTTCATTAAATCCCTTGGGATTATCAAAAAATATGCTGCTCAGGTGAATGCAGATCTCGGACTTTTGGACTCCAAGCTCGCCGCGGCAATTGTAGAAGCTGGTGACGACGTAATAGCCGGAAAAATGGATGAGCAGTTTGTGGTCGATATTTTTCAGACGGGCTCTGGTACCTCAACGAACATGAATGCCAATGAGGTTATTGCAAGCAGGGCCAATGAGCTGTTGACAGGCACAAGGGACGTCAGATATCCGGTACACCCCAACGATCATGTGAACATGGGTCAATCAAGCAACGACGTGATACCGGCAGCGATTCACATAGCAGCACAAATCTCGATTACCGAAGCTCTTCTTCCCGGGCTCAGAGTCCTTCATGAATCACTTCAAAAAAAAGCAGAGTCTTTCTCTGAAATTCTAAAGATTGGACGAACTCATCTCCAGGATGCAGTACCCATCCGACTCGGTCAGGAATTCAGTGGCTATGCCCGCCAGGTTCAGCTTGGGATTGAGAGAATCGAAACGGCCAAAAGGGGCCTTGCCGAGCTGGCGCTCGGTGGAACCGCCGTTGGTACAGGGCTAAATACCCATCCAGAATTTGCCCCTCGCGTCATTGGGCTAATCTCCAGGGAGACGGGATGCACATTTGTTGAAGCCGAAAATCACTTTGAGGCCCAGGCTGCTCAGGATTCCGTTGCTCAGACAAGTGGTACGCTGAAGACTGTGGCTGTTAGCCTGATGAAGATTGCAAACGACATACGATGGCTTTCATCAGGACCAAGGTGCAGTCTTAGAGAAATCAACGTCCCTGCGCTCCAGCCTGGGTCTTCCATCATGCCCGGCAAGGTAAACCCCGTCATTCCCGAATCCGTGACGCAAGTTGCAGCACAGGTAATTGGAAATGATGCTGCGATTACAATAGGATGTCAGGCAGGAAATTTTGAGCTGAACGTGATGCTTCCTGTGATCGCTTACAATTTATTACAATCGATAAAGCTTATTGCCTCGGCAGCAAAGAACTTTGCTCAAAGATGTATTGACGGCATCTCTGCAAATGAGGAGAGGTGCGGGGCTTATGTAGAAAACAGTCTGGCCATGTGTACATCTCTGTCCCCTGTGATAGGGTATGAACAAGCTGCATCGATTGCCAAAGAGGCATATGCAACAGGCAAGACCATTCGGCAGGTCGCTATGGAGAGAAAAGTGCTTCCCGAAGACCAACTGAATGACCTGCTCGACCCCGTTAAGATGACGTAATTGTATGGAAGTGGTGGAGTGATGGAATAATAGAGGGGCCTTTGCACAACCCCTTTTCCACTCCTTTGTATGAACTTTTTGACCCATCCACGGGGTTGCTCACTAAATCACAGAAAACAGGGCCTGGCGGCCTCAAACAGTTTGTGATTTGCCCACTAATGCGGGCCGCCTGCCCCGTTGAATTTCCCGAAGGGAAGCCTATTTAACGGGGTGGACTTCGCCCGGCAAACAGACCAAACAGACCAAACAAACCAGACAGACCAAACAAACCAGACAAACCAAACAAACCAAACAGACCAGACAAACCAAACAGACCAGAAAGGTTCATAATTGCCGTTCAATGGAGTTATGCAAAGGTCTAATAGATGGAGGTTAAGGCTATGAATAGATGGATAAAAAGATCGCTCGCTCTTGCAATTGCTGTCGCGCTAATTTTCAGCACTGCTGGATTTCAGGCTGTGGCACAGGATCAGCAGGTTGCAAACGAACCGACTGCTCCCGGCATGATCGCAGACCTTGTATTGCTCAGACCTCTTGGAATTGTGGCAACAGCGGCGGGTACAGTCTTTTTCGTTGTCTCGCTGCCTTTTAGCGAGCTTGGTGGAAACAGCAAAGCAGCCTATCAGAAGCTCGTCGTAGACCCCGCCAGATTCACATTTGGCAGGCCACTGGGCAAAATAGAAGGAGTTTTACCAGCCCAATAGTTGCCATACGGCGCATACGGCGGCGGTAAAAACGAAAATCGTTTCAATCAGGAACTCAAATCTGAGACCAGGAAGAAGTACTTGCTGTTCAAAGACTTTTACAATAGCGGCTAAGTACAACACCGAAAGGAGCAATCCATAGGAGGCTGTGCTGGCAACCTGCATAATCGGTGCGACAAGAAGGACGGCAAAGGAGATTAGCAAAAGGTGTTTCAGCAAGTGCAAGGTTTTCTTTTCTCCAATCACAATAGGCAGGCTCTCGTGTCCCACGATACGGTCCCCTTGCATATCCAGAATATCAAAAAAAGCTGTTCGCACAAAGACCGTGATTGAGGCCCACAAGGTTACAAAAACTGTTGTCGGCGTAATCTTCAGCGATAGAGACAGACGCGGCAGCAGGCCTGTTACAACACCCCAGGCAACGGCAATCAACACCGTCTTTGAGCCCGGTATGTCGCTGATACGTTCGATCTTGCCGGCTGCTTTCAATGGCCGCGGGATCAGTTTGACTTTGTAGAGAAGGCCAAGCCCACTGATGGCACAGAGCACAAGAAAAGGAACAGGGCCGAGGGTAAAGGCCATGAAGAGCCCTGTTCCGCCTGACGCAAAGGCCAGGACGAGAAGAATCAAGCGATTTTTGCTATAAAAGTTTGCCTTGTCCGGGTCATTGTAACGGACAGCATCGACTCTGATGAAGTTGTTTAATGTGTGCATTGAAAGGACATAACATGTCGCCATCAGGGCGGATGGCAGACTTGGCCTGCTTTCTGAAAGTATTGCACAGGCATAGCTCAAACATCCTGCCCCCAGCGCGAGATATAGATTGCTCAAGAGAAGCCACTGCTCCATCCTGTAAACTGCCTGCTGCCATCGCCCCCTTGGGATGGACTCGAGTGCTCTGTAAACTTTTTTGATGACCCAGTTAGGGGTGGAGGCCCCGGCTGTAAGACCTACGGCTCTCAAGGATTGCAGGGCGTGACGATCGAGTTCAGCCTCGCTTTCGATGTGGAAAGCAGGAACCCCCTGGTGTTGAATAACCTGCGCTAATCTCCGGGTATTGCCGCTATTGTGTCCACCCACCACCACCACCGCATCGACGCCGTTTGCCATTTTTCCGGCCTCAGCCTGGCGCTTAAGTGTCGAATCGCAGATGGTATTAAATACCTTAAAATGGGGGAACCTCTGTCTAATACTGTATGCGATGCGATCAAAGAGCCTGCCGTTCTGCGTCGTTTGGGCAACTACGATTGCCCGCTTGAGGCTCGGCAGAGTATCAAGGTCCTCCGGGTGCGTGATAATGTAGCCGCGGCCTCCAGCATAGCCGAGGAGCCCCACAACCTCCGGATGGTTCCTGTCGCCCACGATAAGAGCGGCATAACCCTTCCTTGCATACGTTGCGATAATAGTCTGAACCTTCAGAACCCTTGGGCAGGTGGCGTCAATAATTGTATGGCCTGCGGCGATAAGCGCCTGCTTTGTTTGGGGTGGCACACCATGAGCCCTGATTACCACGGTTCCGGGTTCTGCTGATGAAGGATCATCGAGGATTCTCACGCCTTTTCCCGCGAGAATCTGTAACACCTGGGGGTTGTGGATGAGCGGGCCGAAAGTATAAAGTGGACCCTTGCAGTCTTTCGCGCTATCCAGGACCATCTCGACAGCCCTGCGCACACCCATACAAAAGCCTGCGGTCCTGGCGAGCTTGATTTTCAAGGCGGGTCTTATTCTTTTAAAATGACCTTGTGATTGACGAGGGAAAGGGCATGGATGTGAGCAGGTATGAACTTTTGATCCCCGAAAATATTGACAAGGCGAAGGCCATCATTTTCTGGTTCAACCTTATCAACTGCTTCCATAACAAGTTCCTCTTTCCCATTACGAATGATGTACGCATTTGCTTCACACATCTTTTTCTATCGACTCCTTCAGATGTTTTTCGATCAAAGTTTCAATAAGGGGCGGCAACGGTGTGGAAGACATCCCAACAATTTCCACCTTTTCCTGCGTAAGTGGAATCAAAAACTTCTTTGCCCGGCTTGCGGCCACAGCCTCGGCAATTCGGGGCGTTACTTCGCCCATCATCGCATGAGCCAGAACAATCGCCAATGGTCCTATAATAATATCAGCATCTGCGACCGTGTGAACAATGGCATTTTCCCCGGAGGCGCCCCTGTTCGCCTTGGCCTTGAGCATTTGCGCTGTGGCAATGCCATTGGTTCCAAGAGCGATGATTTCCACCGACTCTTCAAAGACCTCTTTGAGTTTCTTTATGATAACACTTCCGATCCCGCCACCCTGACCATCAATTACACAAATGCGCATATTTAATTCTATTCTGCCGATAGTACCAAATGTTGTTATTTGGACTTCCTTTTTAGCAAAAAGGTGCCGATGGGTCAAGGAGGAAACCGGCATGGCAGGTCTCAATAACTATTCGGATTTTAGTTTGACGCATTACCACGGCTGGAAGATTTTTATTGCCAGAGTTTTTTAAAATAATATTGTAAAAAAGTTAGTTTCATAGTATCGACTTTGGGCCAGGAATTGTTTCGCTTCGCTTGCAGTGACAAAATAGACATTTTTCAAAGGTCCTGAGAGAGGTGAAAATAGATGAAAGAGACCGCTACAATCACCGTCAACGGGAAAACCTTCGAATTGCCCATTATCACTGGCTCTGAGGGAGAAAGAGCCATCGATATCTCCGGGTTGCGCCAGAAGAGCGGCCTAATCACGTTTGATCCTGGTTTTGCTAATACAGCCAACTGCCAGAGTGACATCACCTTTGTCGATGGCGAAAGGGGGATCCTCCGTTACCGGGGTATCCCGGTCGAGCAGCTCGCGGAGCATTCCACCTTTGTTGAAACCGCTTACCTGTTAATAAATGGTGAGCTTCCTACCAAGGAACAACTAAACGGGTTTTCGGTCTTGTTAAATGATCACTCCCTTGTTCACGAGGACATGCGCGCTTTTTTCGAGAACTTTCCCCGATCCGCGCATCCTATGGGCATTCTTTCCTCTATGGTCAACGCCCTTCGGGCTTTTTATCCCGAAATCCCTGAGAGAACAGAAGAGGAGGAAATCAATATAACTGTTACCAGGCTTCTCTCCAAAGTAAGGACTATGGCGGCCATGTCTTATAAGATTTTCAGGGGCCATAAGGTCGTATACCCAAGGCATGACCTGACTTATCCTGCAAATTTCCTGAATATGATGTTCGATTCCCCCGTTCGGCCTTATCACATCGACGAGGATTTAGTCAAAGCCCTCAATATATTCTGGATAGTTCATGCCGACCACGAACAGAATTGTTCCACCGCTGCCGTCCGATTGGTGGGAAGTGCACGGGTTAATCTCTACGCGGCCATTTCGGCCGGCATATGTGCACTTTGGGGGCCACTGCACGGTGGTGCCAATCAGGCCGTTGTGGAGATGCTCGAGTCTATACAGAAAAACGGTGGTGATGTGGCCCCTTTTATAGCGCGGGCCAGAGATAAGAACGATCCTTTTCGGCTCATGGGCTTTGGTCATCGGGTCTATAGAACGTATGATCCAAGGGCAAGGATCATGAAAAAGGCATGCGATAGAGTCTTGAACAAGATGACACAGCGTGACCCGTTGCTGGATATTGCAAGGAGGTTGGAGGAGGTAGCCTTGAGCGAATCGTACTTTATCGAGCGCCACCTTTATCCAAATGTAGATTTTTACAGCGGCATTTTGCTTCGGGCTCTGGGTATCCCTCTCAACATGTTCACCGTCATGTTCGCCATCGGGCGTCTACCCGGCTGGATCAGCCAGTGGAAGGAAAGTATCGATGATCCAATGTGGAAGATGTGCCGTCCGCGGCAGATTTACATTGGACCGAATGAAAGAGAATACGTACCCATAGGAGAGAGGGGGTAGTGCATGAATGCCCGGTCGGAGTCACTACCCAAGCGGATCCTTAAAACTACTTTTGCGTATTAAGCATTTCTATTTTTCTGCAGGATTGTGCTGTTACGCTGCCGGTGTTTGCCCATCCTATAGATTATACGCCTAAAAGTTCCGCTTTTCTCGGCGATTAGACATTCTGATATATTTGCTGCATATCTTTGGCCGTTATTTTCCCTGGGTTACTGAATAGCAGACATTCTATTTTCGTAACACTTTAGCTCTTTTAAAAAACAGACATACACAATAATATTTTCAAAAATCTAAACTGATACCTATTTTCTACATAACACCCTGGAGGATGAAAAATGAAAAAAATTGAAGTTATTATCAAGCCATTTAAGCTCGATGATATCAGGGAAGGTCTAACTGAGATCGGTGTTAACGGAATGACTGTTTCCGATGTTAAAGGGTTCGGGCGTCAGAAGGGGCACACTCAGGTCTATCGTGGTGCGGAATACACCGTCGATTTTGTGCCCAAGCTTAAACTAGAGGTCGTCGTTGAGGCGCAACTTGTCCCGCAGGTTGTAAAAGTGATCAGGGAAAGGGGCAGCACGGGATCGATCGGCGACGGCAAGATATTTGTCACAGCCTTAGATGAGGTGATTCGTATCAGGACAGGCGAAAGGGGAAAGGAAGCGATTTGAAAAAACTTCTGGATGCCTGAGTTAAGGCAGGCAAGCCTTTTATAGGCACGATGCCGGATGGTCGATAGACGAAAATATCCAGTATCTGCCTGAAGTGAGAACCAAGCTTTTAGCCTTTTGCAATATTTACAACAATGCCCATGAGCCAGCAGGAGCCCCAATCAATCTGCTTCAGAAGAAGAAGCAACAGTTAACTGCCCCTTTCTCAAAGGGGATGAACCTTCTTTTCTCCACCGGCATGCGGAAATCTCAGGCGATTTGTATCACTTTAGCCCTTTCAAAAGCCAGGCATTTTGAAAAATCCGAACTGATACGGATTTAGTATTTGTTTCGAATTTGCGTCTTACACCTTGAGAACAGCACGATATTCGAATTCCGGATTTTCAAAGACCTCCCCTATAAGCAACGTCACCACTCCACTTGACGGCTTTTCTCAAGCCGGGTATACAGTTGGTGACGCAAGAGGGAGTCAGTTGGATACACACTCTACAAAGATGTGGTTGCGCAGGGGAATAAACTACAAAAATGTCACCAAACACCGCTTCTACAGGCAAGCTGTTTTTAAAACCTCCTGATTCTGCATGCAATATAGGGCTGGCCCAATACTTGCTCTTTAGAAGAGCGCAACACTTTAGCTCGTTTAAAAAATAGACCCTGATGTTTTCAGAAAAATAGATTGTTGCACAAGAGAAAGTTTTACCTCGAAGAATAGATGTGAAGGGGGAAGCGGAGATGATTTGTAAAACCGGAGAAGATGTTTTAAAGATTGTTAAGGAGAGAGAGGTTAGCTTCATCCAGTTTTGGTTTACAGATGTTCTGGGTATATTGAAGAGTTTTACCATCACGCCGTCAGAGCTGGAGGAAGGTTTGACAGAGGGAATGGGCTTTGATGGGTCTTCGATCGAGGGATTTGCCCGCATTGAAGAAAGTGATATGATTGCCAAGCCAGATCCCACAACCTTTCAGTTTTTGCCATGGAGACCTGGAGACAAACCCGTGGCCAGGATGTTTTGCGACATCCTGCAGCCTGACGGCTCACCTTATGAGGGTGATCCCCGGTATGTGCTAAAGCGCATTATGAAAAAGGCGGCAGACAAAGGTTATATTTTTTATGTAGGGCCGGAACTTGAGTATTTTTACTTTGAGAGCAATAAGGCCCCCGCGATCATTGATAAGGGTGGATATTTTGATACACGGCCATTGGATATGGGAAGCGATTTGAGGCGAGAGACAATCTTTGCGCTTCAGGATATGGGGATTCAGATAGAGTACAGCCACCACGAGGTTGCCCCGAGTCAGCAAGAGATTGACATGCGTTTTGATGAGGGTTTAAGAATGGCCGACAAGACGATGACCCTGAGAATCGTTGTCAAAGAAGTTGCCAGGCAGCATGGATTCTACGCAACCTTCATGCCGAAGCCGATTTTTGGTGAAAACGGCAGCGGGATGCACACCCATCAGTCTCTGTTTAAGGGGGAGAGAAACGCATTTTTTGATGCCGGCGACAAGTATCATCTATCTGATATTGGCAAATCTTATCTTGCAGGAATCATGCGGCATGCCAGAGAGATGGCGGCTATTACAAACCAGTGGGTGAATTCTTACAAGAGGCTGGTGCCGGGCTACGAGGCGCCGGTCTATATTTCGTGGGCCAGACGAAACCGGTCAGCAATGGTGCGAGTGCCAATGTACAAGCCGGGAAAGGAGATGGCCACCCGTATAGAGTTTCGCTCTCCGGATCCGGCCTGCAATCCGTATCTTGCTTTTGCGGTTATGCTGGCTGCCGGTTTGACGGGGATTGAAAAAAACTACCCGCTTCCGGAACCGGTGGAAGAAGATATCTATGAGATGGATGCAGCAGCACGTAAGAAGGCCGGTATTGAGTCGCTGCCAGGAAACCTTTTCGAAGCGATTCAGGAGGTAGAAAAGAGCGAGATGGTGCGGGAAACGCTGGGCGATCACATCTTTAATAAGTTTATCGAAAACAAAAAAATCGAGTGGGATTGCTACCGCACCCACGTGAGCCAGTATGAGATAGAGAAATATCTGCCTGTAATGTAGGGTTTAGAGCAGGTGAACCGGCCGCAGACCAACGCAGACTGATGCAGACAAATAGCTGGCCGCCTCCCGTTGAGGGCCTCGCTTATTTAACCGTGGTCGGCCGAACAAAATGTCTGTGTCTGTCTGCGTGAGTCTGCGGCTCAAGAAGTCTGCGTGAGTCTGCGGCTTAAATAATAGGCGTGAGTCTGCGGCTCAAAGAAGTCTGCGTGAGTCTGCGGCTTAAATAACTCTTACCGTTATCCTATCGCTATGAAGATTGCCTTAGCTCAGATCAACCCCACTATCGGCGATTTTAAGCACAACACAGAAAAGATGATGGCTTACATAGAAAGGGCCAAGGGGCTTTCGTGTGACCTTGTCGTCTTTTCTGAGCTTGTGATTTCCGGGTACCCCCCGCGCGACCTTCTGGAGAGAGAAGATTTTGTAACCGCAAATCTGGAGACCCTCCGAAAGCTGGTTGACTCCGTGAAGGGGATAGGTGTGATATGCGGTTTTGTAGACAGGAACCCGCGTCGGGAGGGCAAGCCGCTCCATAACTCGGTTGTCCTTTTCGAAGAGGGAAAAGTTCTGCATCAGGCGCACAAGAGACTATTGCCTGCTTATGATGTCTTTGACGAAACAAGGTATTTTGAACCAGGTACAGAATACACGGCCTTCTTCTATAAGGGTTGCACTATAGGGTTGAGCATTTGTGAGGATATCTGCAATGATAAAGATATCTTTTCACGAAGGCTTTACTCGGTTGACCCGCTGGCACGCATGGTCGAAAACGGCGCTGATCTTATAATAAATATCGCGGCCTCGCCTTTTCATGCCGGTAAAAGAGAATTCAAACGGGACATGCTGGGCAACATTTCCAAAAAATACAAGGTGACTCTTGTTTATGTCAATCAAGTAGGCGGCAATGACGGCGTGCTCTTCGATGGCATCAGCATGGCCTTTGATTCAAGAGGCATAATGACGGCGCAGGCGAGTGATTTTGAAGAAGAAATCATCGTTTTTGATACGGAAAGAGAAAGCCGTGACATTCGCCCGATTAGCGAAACCGATACCGATTCTATTTTGAAAGCCCTTGTCATCGGAACCAGGGATTATGTTCAAAAGTGCGGGTTTTCCAAAGTGGCGGTTGGGTTAAGCGGGGGAGTTGATTCCGCTCTTACTGCGTCTATCGCCGTGCGGGCCGTTGGTAAGGAAAATGTAACAGGTGTTTTCATGCCCTCTCAATATACGTCAAGGGAAAGCTTTGAAGATACACTCAAATTGGCAGGTAATTTGGGGATTAACCTGATTCAAGTGCCGATTACAGGTATATTTAAGAAGTTTTTACAGGAACTATCCCCGGTTTTTGAAGGTATTGCCACAGAAGTTACGGGCCAGAATATCCAGGCCCGTATCCGAGGGGTAATACTTATGGCAATTTCCAACAAGCTTGGCTGCCTGCTTCTATCCACGGGAAATAAATCGGAACTATCTGTTGGCTACTGTACCCTCTATGGCGATATGAGCGGGGGGCTTGCAGTGATCTCAGATGTTCCGAAGACAATGGTCTATCGGCTTGCGCATCTGGTCAATAAGGAAAAAGAAATTATCCCCAGAAGGAGTATTGAAAAACCGCCATCTGCTGAACTAAAGCCTGGCCAGTTTGATCAGGATGACCTGCCCCCTTACGAAATATTGGATCCGATACTGAAGGCATATATCGAAGACAACAAAGGATTCAGGGAAATTGTCGCTATGGGTTTTGACCGATCAACCGTAAAAGAGGTAATTCGCCGCGTGGATCGAAATGAGTATAAGAGACGTCAGGCCCCTCCAGGGCTGAAGGTTACTACAAAATCCTTTGGCTGCGGCCGAAGGTATCCTATAGCCCAGAGATTCCTGGCCGTATTGCAATAACAGAGGATAGCCCGCTGCCAACCTCCTGCTCCTTCCGGACGCCGTCTTTTTCCAACAAAAATGTCGCTTTGCACAACCCCCCTTTTCACTCCTTTGTGTGAACTTTTTGAGCCATCCACGGGGGGCTTGCACACTGAATCCCGAGACCCTGGCCTGATGGCCTTCAAACAGTCTGGGATTTGCCCACTGGTGAGGAGTTCCCAATCACTCCCTTATTTAATATCGGTATGGTAGCTCTGTAGCGACCTGACTCTGCTGCGTAAACGTCGGTGAGCGGCAATCCCCCTGGCGGCGGCAACGGCGGCGGCAAGCGTGGTAATATAGGGTACCTTATACTTGATCGCTGTCTTACGGATATAGGAATCGTCGTGCTTGCTTAGCTTGCCGCTCGGAGTATTGATGACCAGTTGAATCTCCTTGTTCTTGATGCCATCAACAATATTCGGCCTCCCCTCGTGCATCTTGCGGATAAACTCGGATTTAATGCCATGGTCAGCTAAGAACCGGTGGGTCCCTTCGGTCGCCTTGATCTTAAAGCCGAGCTTGTCGAACTGCCTGGCTACCTCCAGGACTCCCGGTCTGTCTATCTCAGACACAGTAATCAGAACCGTCCCTTTGGAGGGGAGGTGTTGCTGTGTGGCTTCTTGAGCCTTGAAAAAGGCCAGTCCAAAAGAGTCCGCCAGTCCCAAGACCTCGCCTGTGGATCGCATCTCCGGTCCAAGGATCGGGTCGACTTCCGGAAACATGTTAAAAGGGAAAACTGCCTCCTTTACACCAAAGTGCGGAATCGCCTTCGGCTTCTTAATGCTTAGCTCGGCCAGTGTTTTGCCGAGCATGAGCTGGGTGGCGATGCGCGCCATAGAGATGTTGCAAACCTTGGATACCAGGGGGACTGTTCGCGATGCGCGGGGATTGGCCTCAAGGATATACACAACGTCGTTTGCTATGGCGTACTGAATGTTTATCAACCCAACAACATTGAGTTCCACTGCAATCTTTCTTGTATACTCGCAGATGGTGTCAAGGTGCCTGGCAGGGATGCTGATTGGAGGAATCACGCAGGCGGAGTCTCCGGAATGCACTCCGGCCAGTTCGATATGCTCCATGACGGCTGGAACAAAGCTGTCGGTGCCGTCAGCAATGGCATCCGCCTCTGCCTCGATGGCGTTTTCCAGGAACTTATCTATCAGGATAGGGCGCTCAGGGGTCACGTCCGCGGCTGCAGTTACGTAGTGTTTGAGCATTTCCTCGTCGTGCACGACCTCCATAGCGCGTCCGCCAAGGACGTAGGACGGCCGGACCATAAGGGGATAGCCGATCCTTTCGGCAACGCCGAGGGCCTCGTCCAGGGTGCTGGCCATGCCGGATTCGGGTTGGGGAATGCCCAGCTTGGACATCATCTGGCGGAAGCGGTCGCGGTCTTCGGCCAGATCAATGGTATCATGAGATGTTCCAAGGATTGGAACACCTGCCCGGGCCAGTTCATCGGCAATATTGAGCGGAGTTTGACCTCCGAACTGAACGATAATACCTTCAGGCTTTTCCTTATGGTAGATACTCAATACGTCCTCTACCGTGAGCGGCTCAAAGTATAGCTTATCGGAGGTGTCATAATCGGTGGAGACGGTCTCCGGATTGCAGTTTACCATGATTGACTCAAACCCCTCATCACGGAGCGCAAAGGCTGCATGGACACAGCAGTAGTCAAACTCGATTCCCTGACCGATACGGTTGGGCCCGCTGCCCAGTATCATGATCTTTCGCTTCTTGTTGTTGCTCTTGACGCTGTCCGGGGCGTTGTATGTAGAAAAATAATAGGCTGCATCCTTAACCCCACTGACCGGCACAGGTTCATATCCCTGCACCGTGCCCAGGGAGATACGTTGTTGCCTGATGTTTTTTTCTGAGATTCCGAGAATCTGTGAAAGGTATTTGTCTGAAAATCCGTCCTTTTTCGCCTGTACCAAC
>Ga0164318_10003308_pt1 | contig 15237 bp, 24 predicted proteins | sample GuaBasSedimGuay9_FD_113734 | JGI IMG/M metagenome (GOLD analysis project Ga0164318, IMG submission 113734) | Subseafloor sediment microbial communities from Guaymas Basin, Gulf of California, Mexico - Guay9, Core 4571-4, 0-3 cm | ecosystem: Environmental > Aquatic > Marine > Hydrothermal vents...
AAGAGATGTAGTTAATATAAGTTTTCCTTCTTATGGTACACAAGTTGGAGATTTAATAAAAGATTGGTTAGCTAAAAGATATGTTATAGATCCAAAATCTATGGCATTACTTTATGCTGCTGACAGAGCTCAATATCAGAATAGAATAGAAGAATGGTTAAAAAAGAATTGGATTGTTATTTCTGATAGATATTGTTATTCAAATATTGCTTATCAATCTGCTATGGGATTAGGAAGAAAATGGCTAATAGAAATAGAAAGGCCAATTATAAAACCTGATATTGTGTTTTTTATAGATATACCAGAAAGAGTTGCAGAACAAAGAAAAGCAAAGCAAATTGGACTAGGAAAGTTTTTAGGTATAGAAGAAAAGAAAAAGCAAGAAACTATAGGCGAAAGAATTAGAAGAGAATTCCTAAATTTGGCAAGAAATCCTCCTTATAAAAGAAAGTGGTTCATTATAGATGGTACAAAAGAAGTTACATATATTCAGGATCAAATCTGGAATATAATAAAAAATGAATTAAGCTAGATTTCCATCCAATTATCTATCTCTTCTTCTGATTCTTGATTTATATTCTCATCTTCTGGTTCTCTTGTTTTTTCTAGTACTTTTTCCATTATATGTTCTTTTAATTCATCATCAGATTTTTTCTTAATTTTTATTGTTTTACCTTCTTTTTCTTGTTGTAATTTTTGGATTATATTATTAACTTTTTCTTCAAGGTCATCAAGTCTTTTTACTAATGATGTTAAATTTTGATTATTATTGTAGCTATTATTGATTGGTCTTAATATGCCCATTTGCATTAGAATTCCTAGACATCCAAGATTTGTTTTTTCACCTGTTTCAAGATTTTCACAAATATGAGTCTTTTTTACATTATCAAAATATATCTTGAAATCTTTAGTATTCAATTCAAACTTATCTGCCAATTTCATACAAAATAATAGTAATTTAATAAATTTATTCTTTTTTTATGAGTAATTTGATACATTTTTTTATTGTATCTTTCTTTTGCTTTAATTTAATTAATAGAAATAGAATTGCTATCAACATTCCTATAACAAATAAGAGATTATAATCTTCTTGTTTATATGATTCTATACTGATTCCAAAATAATTTCCAAAAATACTTACTAGAACTAAAACTAAAGTTAAAAATAATGCTACTCTTACTAGATATATTGTTGTTTTTTTCAGCATTAAACAAAATTAGTAAAAATATATTTAAAAAAATGATTATTTAGAAGATAATTTCTAAATGTTAAATGGTTCTAAAAAACGTCTTGGGGATATATAAGTTAGTTCTCTAGCTCTCTCTTCCCTTTTTTCTATTTCTTCTGGATCTGTCAATAGATGAATAACACAAGTAAGAATCTCATATGGATTTTTTATTCTATCTTTATTATAGTTTGGCAATTCTTCCATCATTTTCTTTATTTGATCAGAGAGAATTTGATCAGAGTAATTTACCATATTAATATTTATATTTTTAAAAAAATTTAAATAATCTCTCCTTTAGAATATGGAATTATTTTTTGTAAATCTTGTGTGCTTATTTCAAACTTTATTTGTTTTTGCAATTGAATTATATCTAAATTTCCAGGAACTATTATAACATAATTATTTGTTTTTTCTTTAATGTAATCTAAAGGACCATATATAATTTCATTTTTTCTGATTCCTAACGCTATTCTAACAGGTATTCTTCTTATCCATTCTCTTTTTCCAATTATTATGAAACTTCCTAATGGCAATCCTCCTTGTTTTTTCACCTGTTCTGGTTTAATATAGTACACATCAACAGCAGATATTCCTATTTTCCATGCCTTAGAATATGAACCACAAAACTCGGCTGCCTGCTTTATTGTTCTTTCAGGAATTTTTTTATTTTCAGGATTTTTTATAAGAACAAATGGTGATCCTGTAATATCTGCGTGAAAAACTAAATCATTTTTTTTCATATGTTTTTTTATCAATTTTTCATTAGATTTAGCATCTTTCCCAGCGACAATTAAAAATCCATCAGAAGATATAAACCATCTGAAATTTTCATACCATTCTTTAATGGGTTGCTTTTTTTCTTTTCTTTCTTTAGTTTTTTTAATTTTCAATGGAATTTCCATAGCTTTTTTTAGTCTTTCAATTTTTTGTTTGATTTTCTTGACTTGATCAAAATAATATGCAGCATTTTGCTTAAGATTTTTTTTTGGATCTATAGGAATTCCTAATATCATAGTTTTTTTGCTTCTATTTTTTATTTTATTAAATTCAATCTCAAATTTATCATAATTTTCATATATTTTCTCAGCATAATTTTTGTAAATCTCTATTTTTTCTTTTAATTCTTCCAATTTTTTTTGCTGAGCTTTTCTAATTCTTTCAAGTTTATCATCCTTTTTGTTTTTTTCTAAAAGATATTTTTCAAATCTTTTTTCAAGAACTTGATTTATGTTCTCAATATCCTGTTGTTTTATTTTTATATTGCAACTTGGTGGATATTTGTATTCAAAATTTGGCTTTATGACTCTATCCTTCCAGGATCTTCTTATAAGAGCATTTATTATTTTATTTGATTTGTTTGTTAATATTATGTTCCCTGTTCTGAAAAGTTCTAAATAAAGGATATAATCATTTGTATGCATTTCTATTATTCTATCTGAATTACATTGTCTTATATCGTGTATTTTTTGATTTATGAGATATTTTTTCAGAACATTACAAAATTGTTTTGCTTGTATTGAATTATAATGTTTTTCTGTTAGAAATACAATCTGAGGAGTAATTACAAGATAATTTTTATTTTTATTAAGATAAATCTCGAATAAAAATGCATTATCAGAAATTTGCTTTATTTTCTGAATTTTCCCATTAATTAACTTGCTCAGACTCTTGACTAGTGATTTCATTTCCTGTAATTTTATTTCTATCATTTATACCCTCTTTTAGTTTTTCTTGTATAACATCTATACTTGTACCAAAATAATTTTCAAATTCCCTTGTAGTTGTTATTATTTTTGTTCTTCCATGCTTTTCTGTTCTTATTAATCCTTTCTTTTCAAGTGTTTTAATATAGTTATATGCTTTGTTTCCTTGTATTTTTACTATATCAGATTGTGATATGGGTTGATTTAGTGCTATAATACCTAAAGATCTAAGAGTACCTGAACTAAGATCAGAATAGGGTGTTAAATTTGATACTTTATTGGCAAATTGAGTTTTGACTTGAAATTGATACCCATCTCCTGTTAAAACAAGATCAATGCCACGAGACTTATCAGACAATTCTGCCTTCAATTCATCTAAGATTTGTTTTATTTTTTCTTTTGATGTTATACCAGAGATTTTAGATAATTCTTTTATAGAAAGTGGATTTTCTGACATAAACAAAGCTGCTTCTATCAATGCTTTTTTGTCAGACATAATACAATATTAGATATCAAAGAATAAGAAAATTATTGTTTTGCTATCCTTTTTATAAATTTAACAACTATAAAATATTTAATAAGTTAATTAAAAGTGGTAATAATATGTTGGATATAAAATTAATTAGAGAACATCCCGAAATAGTCAAGAATGATCTTAAAAAGAGAAGAGAAGAAGAGAAGATACAATGGGTAGATGAATTACTAAAATATGATAAAGAATGGAGACAAAATATAAACAAAATAAATCAATTAAGGCAAAAAAGAAATGAAGTTACACAAAAAATAGCAGAGCTAAAAAAGAAAAATAAAGATGCTTCAGATTTACTTAAAGAAATTAAAAATATTCCTGATCAAATCAAAAAACTGGAACAAGACGCTGAAAAGTATAAAGAAAAAGTTACTAAAATTCTCATGCAATTACCTAATATATTGGACCCTTCTGTACCTTATGGTGTAGATGATCATGATAATGTCGAAATTAGAAGATGGGGAAAACCATTAAAGTTTGATTTTGAACCAAAAAATCATCTAGAGATTGCTGAAAATTTAGGAATGATAGATTCAAAAAGAGCTGCTAAAGTTGCTGGTCATGGATTTTTTTATATAAAAGATGATTTAGCCCTTCTAGAGCAATCACTTATTAGATTTACAATAGATTTTATGATAAAAAGAGGATATGTTTTTGTTATACCACCTTATATGCTTCACAAAAAACCATATTTGGGTGTAACAGATTTAGAATTTTTCGGTGATCAACTCTATAAAATAGAAGGAGAAGATCTATATCTAATAGCAACAGCAGAACATCCATTGGCATCAATGTTTATGGACGAAGTTATAGATAAAAAAGATTTGCCAATTAAATTAGTTGGTTTAAGTCCTTGTTTTAGAAAAGAAGTCGGTGCCCATGGAAAATATACAAAAGGATTATTTAGAATGCATCAATTTCATAAAATAGAACAATTTATATTTTGCCTACCCAAAGATTCTCCAAAACTCCATGAAGAGTTGCAAAAAAATTCTGAAGATTTATACAAAGCTCCGGGACTAAGATATAGAGTTGTCAATGTATGCACAGGAGATATAGGAATTATAGCATCAAAAAAATATGATACAGAAATACTAATGGCAGATGGCCAATATAGAGAAGTCGGATCTAATTCAAATTGTACTGATTATCAAGCAAGAAGGTTAAATATTAAATTCAGAGAAAAACCAGGTCAACCACCTGCTGGGTTTGTTCATACTCTAAATAATACAGCAATAGCAACAAGTAGAACTTTAATAGGAATTTTAGAACAATATCAACAAAAAGACGGATCTGTTAAAATACCAGATGTTTTAGTTCCTTATATGAATGGAAAGAAAAAAATAGCTAAAGAATAGTAAATGGCTTCAAAATGATTTTTTCTTTGTTACAAGGATAAATGCTAATATAATAACTAAGATCATAGAAATTATAATTATAGGCCAATAATTTTTCTCTTTTTGGAATGTTTCATTTGATGTAGTGTCGTTTGAATAAAAATTTTCATTTTCTGGTAATAATGATGTATTTAAAGGTTCTGTCTGAGAGATTGATATTGGAATCAAAATCTTCCAATTATTATTTGTTTTAGCAATATCGAAAGATGCCCAAGGACCCCATGAAGGATTGCTTGTGGCTTGTAAAAAAAGATCATTTATTTGTTTTATATCTTCTTCTGTAAATTCTATCACCTTGTTATTTTTCATCCAATTAAGCTCTGTTTCAATAGCCTTTGCCCATTGATCATATGTTTTTAATGACTCAGGATAATGAGTAGTTATTCTAAAAGTTAATCTACTTGAAATATCTTTTTTATCATAATAAGCTATTACTGCCAACTCCTTATTATAGTGAGATCTATAAATTATACCTTTAATTTCATAGATGGGTTCACATTCACACTCTTCACCTCTTTCATCCCATTTTGGCGGACACATGGAACAATTATGTCCAGTTATTTCTTTATAATCAGAGTATATAACAAGTTCTTTTAATTTATCAATATTAACAAAAGGTTCATCTTGAACTATTTGAACATGATCTAGACTAGTTTCTTCTGCTTTTATAGGTATTAAATAAAATACACTAATCAACACTATAGAGATAATTAAATATATTATATATTTTTTCATATTTTATAGATTGGTATATATCTTTAATAATTTTTCGAAAATGCTTGGCATATACCAAACTATTAATGAAAAATATTTGTTAAGTTAATTATATTGTTGTTATAGATGTAAAAACATAGTAAAATGGTATTTTAATTACAGATGTAATCATATATTAATAGTAGATAAATATAAATTTACTATTTTATAATGAAAAAAACTATAGAAAAATGATCTTTAATCATTATTAAAGATTATTAATTAAATAGGGTTTTAAATGGGAATTAGAGGAATCATAAGAGATGTAATCTGTATATATATTGCATATAAGTTAATTTTTCATGCCATAACTAATGTTCCTCCGGATTCCAATCAATTGATGTTATATGCAATAGCATTACTAATATTTTCTGTTTGGTTTATGTTAGAAAGAATAGGAATATTGCCAAAATTAATGTGATTATATTTTCTCAATTTTAACTCTACAATATTTAAACATAGGTGTCTTAGAAATAGGATCTAGAACATTTCCTATTAATTTATTTACTTTTGCTGAGGAAAAATGATTAGGAACAGCCACAACACCTCTTTTAATATCCTTAGTCACTTTTGCTTTTATGACTATGTAACCTGTTGGAGATTCTACTTTTACTTTATCATTATTTTTAATTTTTAGTTTCTTTGCATCTGACTCATTTATTTCAATATATGGCTCTGGTTTTGTCTTTTTCAATATATTCACATTCATTGTCATACTTCCAGAATTATAATGTTCTAAAAGTCTATGCGTTGTTAAAACAAAATTATATGTCTTATTTTTTTCATCAAAATCTAAACTCGAAAGAGGATAGAATATTGCCTTATTTCCAGGAGGGCCAAAATCCTTGTCATACAATATTCTTTTACCAGTTGGATGTTTTTTGTCACATGGCCAAAATATTTCTTTTGACTTTAGTTTTTTATATGTAACCCCAGAATATATGTGAACAGCTTTTTTTATTTCATCAAATATTTGTTTAGGAGATCTGTAATTGAATTGTTTTTTATATCCCATTTTTTCTGCTATTTTTTTTATTATAATCCAATCTGCCAATGCTTTTCCAGGTGGCTTGGCTGCCTTATTATATAGTTGAATTCTTCTTTCCGAATTTGTTACAGTCCCAGTTTTTTCAGCGAAACAGGCAGCAGGAAGTATTATATCAGCATATTTGGCTGTTTCTGTCATAAATATATCTTGAACAACTAAGAATTGCAAATTTTTTAAATTTTCCTCAATTCTATTGATATTTGGTAATACCATTAAAGGATCTGCTCCTATAACATATAAGCCAAGAATTTTTTCAGGAATAGCTTCTATCATTTCTGTTTCTTTTAATCCTTCATTTATTGGTAATTTTCTAACTTTCCATAATTTTTTGAATTTTTTTAAAGTATCTTCATTCATATAAGAATATCCAGGATAGATATTTGACAAACATCCCATATCACATACTCCTTGAACATTATTACATCCCCTTAACGGATTCACTCCTGTGCCTGGTCTTCCAATATTACCTGTTAATACTGCTAAATCTGCTATTGCCATAACTTTTTCTATACCATTTAGTTGTTGTGTTATTCCCATACCATATAATATTGCGGCTTTTTTAGCTTTTCCATACAAAAGAGCAACTTCTCTTATTCTCTTTATAGAAATTCCTGTTTTTTTTGAAATTGTCTTTAAATCAAATTTTTCCAAACTATTTAATAATTTTTTGTATCCACGAGTTCTTTTTTTAATAAAATCTTTATCTTCTAAATTTTTTTCAAGGATTATTTTCATAAATCCAGCTATTAAATCAACATCAGTATTTGGGTTTATCTGCAAAAATATATCTGCTTGCTCAGCAGTTTCTGTTTTTCTAACATCTATTACAACTAGTTTTCCCCCATGTTTTTTAAATTCCATTATTTTCTGAAAACCAATGGGTTGTGTACAAACAGGATTATCACCAAACACAAGAATGACATCAGCTTCTCTCAAATCATTATAAGTATTTGTCATTGCAGATTTTCCTAAAATTTCATAAAGTCCAGCAAGAGTTGTAGCATGACATAATCTCGTAGCATTATCTATATTATTATTACCAAGAACCACTCTTGCAAATTTTTGTATCAAATAACTTTCCTCATTAGTACATTTAGTAGATGTTATAATACCTATAGAAGAGTCTCCATATGTTTTTTTAATTTCTTTAAATTTTTTTGAAATTATATCAAATGCTTTACTCCATGAGATTCTTTTAAATCCATTTTTTGTTTTAATCATGGGATATTTCAATCGTTTAGGACTATTTATTATTTTTTCCAAATTTGCACCTTTTATACATAATTTGCCAGAATTTATGGGATGATCTTTTTGTGCAAGAACTTTTATGACCTTTCCATCCTTAACTTGCAATTCTATTCCACAACCAACTCCGCAATAAGGACAGACACTTTTTACTGTTTTCATATAACATTATTTAATATTTAATTTAATAATTCTTTTCATGGAAATTAGCTGTATTATTCTAGCTGGTGGAAAATCAAAAAGATTAGGCAAAGATAAGGCATTTATAAAGATAAATGGAAAATGTATGATAAATTATGTTATTGATGAAGTTGAGAAAATTTTTGATGATATAGTTGTTGTTGTCAAAAATGAAAAACAAAAAAAGAAAATATCTAATAAAAGCATAAAAATAGTCTGTGATAATCAAGAAATAAATTCTCCTATTATTGGTATAAAAGAAGGAATAAAACATATTAAAAATAATTATTTTTTTGTTGTTGCATGTGACATGCCTTTTATAAAATCAGAAACAATAGAAAAATTAATTTCAAACTTAGAAGATTATGAATGTATTGTTCCAAAAAGGGGCTATAAAAAATATGAGCCATTATTTGCTATTTATAAAAAAAGTGTGTTTAGAAATTGTGATGCAAATCAGAGTATGCATAAGATAATTGATAATTGTAAAAACTCTAAGTTAATTTCCATTGAAAAATTGTCAAAAGATAAAAAAATATTTTATAATATTAACTCCGAAGAGGATTTAAGATTTAACTTTTAAATGTTTTTATGAATCTTAATGATATTAAAAATATTTTCAATGAAAATACTTTCTCTTTATGTTCTATTTATGATACATTTAATTATTCCTATTTGCAAAGAAAATATATTACTACTGATACTAATGTAATACTTAAAGCATCAGCAAATAATGAAATAAGACATTTTATTGAAAAACATAATATAGTTTTACCTTTACCTGTTCTTTGGGAACTATATTATTTAATGAAAAAATATCCAAAAAAGAAACCACGAATTATAAAGATAATAAATAGAAAAAATATCACATTAATGAGAAAAGAAATAACAATATCAGACATAGAAACAATAGATGAAAAATATAGAAAAATAATAGAAAATCATATAGGTAAATATTATTTTACTAAAAAATATTCATCATGGTTTCAAAACGCTGGAAAAATCAGCACAATTGATGCACTAATTCTTTATTTTTGTTTACTAAAAGAAAATCAATGTAAATTAGCTACGCTAGATAGCCCATTATATAATGTTGCAACACAAATTGATCCTATTGAGTTAATATATCTCAAAAAATAAAATAATTCAAAATCCAAAAAATAGCATCACCATAATAAAAAGTAAATAACAATGCTAAAGGAAATGCTGGCGCAAATCTAACACCATCTTTTATAGTAACATATTTTTTCTTTGATTTTTTAATTTTTCTTAATTGTTCCTTTGTTATTCCTTCCCATATCTTGGATGACTCTAGAACATCACCTTCTTTTAATTTGGAAACAGGAATCTTTTTCTTAAATCCTACTGTTTCTACAGTCTTGGCAAATTTCCAAAACAAAAAGAAAAGAAATGTTCCTATCATAAGAAAACCTCCTAATTTAATAAAAAAATAAAATGGATATGCATAAAAATATGCAGCAAATGAACTGAAAATCATTATTGACAAAGCGAATATTAAATTTAACTTTATGAGTTTCAGTGAATTTTGTTTAAAATATTTAAAAAATTCCTTCCAGATTTCTCTTTTAATAAAAGATAAAATAAAAATATATACTATCATATATGCGGCTCCTATGAGAAATACATTAAAAAAATAACTTAATGGGAATGAAAATAATGTTTTAGCCTGGAATATTGAATAAGGTAATAAAAATCCTATTGCTGATAATATTTTTGCGTCGCCACCTCCCCATTGTCCGCCGAAATACATTAAAAGCCCAAATCCTAAAAATATAAGACCGGTCATTATAGAAAATAAAATTGGAAAATAACTCCCAACTATAATAGATTTGATAAGATATCCTATAATACCAAAAGCTATCATAGCATAAGGAATTTTATCAGGTATTTCAGTTGTTTTTAAATCAATTAAACCTGCTAAACTAGAACCAACTAAAGCAACATAAAAAAACATCATGTCAAACATAATATCTAACTATATTTTTTAAATCCTAACTTTTTAGCCATTTCTCTAAAGCATTGCCTACAATAATAGAATCCATATTTTCTTATTACACCACCGTGTCTTCCACATTTCATACACTTTATTGATCCTTTTCCATATTTTTTTTCTTTCATCCGCCTACCTCACCGAATATTTCCAATATATTTATTTCATTTTCAAATTTATTCACTGCTATTTCTTCAAAGACTTTGCTATAAACCTTATCAAAATTACCATCAAGTAATGCTTTTCTCCATATAATTCCTGATAATTTATTATTTATTTCATCTATGAAAAAATCCTCATTCAATTACTTCCACCTTAAAAGTTTTATTTAACCACTCTACACAATCGTCAACAGATATTTTATGTCTTTTACCTATTTTTGATTGCTTAATTTTTCTTTTTTGTACTCTAAATCCTGGACGCTTGATATTAACACATACATCCATTCCTAATATTCCAATATCAGGATCATAACTCATATTTGGGAGATCGATATACTCTTTTATTCCTAAAGAAAAATTATCACCATTTATTTGTGATTTTTTTATTTTATTGTCTACTGCAATAAAAACATTTCGTAAAAACTCTGTTGCTTCTTTGCCTCTTAAAGTTAATTTAACTCCAATCGGTCTTTTTCTCGCCATCCCAAATAAAGTTCTTTTTCTAGTTTTTGTTATAATTGGCTTATTTTTGCTAATTTTTTGTAAAAGTTTTTCTGCTCTTTGAAGTTTATCCTTATCACTGCCACAACCTATATTTAGTGTCACTTTATCCAATGTTATTTTTCTCATAGGATTTTCTTTATTCAACTTTTATCACCGGTTTTGTTTTTCCTATTACGAATATATAATCTTTGATTGATTCGAATATTTTATCTTTTTGAGAACAAACTATTTTTGTTGGCTCTCCTGTTGGTGTTTCTATTATTTCTTTTATTTTCACTATTTGACCTTTATTTTGTCCATGTGTTATAAGTGCTACCATGTCTTTTTCTAGTTTTAAGTGTTGCTGAATTTTCTGTTCTGGTAATTTCAATAAAATACTATCTCCAGTTTTGTAATCATCTTTCTTATTTTTAATATCCACTATTATATTTTTACCATCATGAAGATTTAGCTGAAGCTTTCCTTTTTTTAGAAATGTCTTACTAACTATTTTACATAATTTTAATTCTGACTCTTTAGAAGAAATTTCTATAATATTTAAACCATGTTTATTTACAGAAATTCTATAATATTTCTTTAATTCGGGAATTTCAATAGAATCCATAAATCCTAAAGGATATTTTTCATCCTTTTTTCTTTTTTTGTCCACAAAAATATTGCCAGATTTTATTATCTTTTTTGCCTCTTTTGCAGTGTCAGCAAGCTTCAAAATATCTCTAACTAAAACCAGGTTTGGTATTGATTCAAATTTTTTATGAGGACCTGGTCTTGGACTTACTGCCCATTTTCTTTCTTTCTTTCTTACTTTCCAAAATCTTGGTATTCTTAGTCTCTTTAGATGCGACATTTTCTTTCTCCTTTTTCTTTAATGATTTTAATCTTTTTTCATCTTCAAGATTTAAATTTATAATTTTTAAATTACTTGGATGAAAAGGAACTTGAACTTCTGTTCCATCAACCTTTTTTCTTACAATTCCATCTATATATACTTTTAATTTCTTCAGATCAACTTTTCTTACTTTTCCTTTTTTCTTTTTAAAATCTCCTGTTAATATTTCTACCTCATCTCCTTTTCTTAAAGGAATTGCTCTTTTATTATATTTTTTTCTCAATTCTTTTGATAAAGTAACAGAAACTAATTTATGTCTTATATGAAGAGGAGCATGATAGATATATTTTCGTTGTTTCTTGGGTTTTTTTGATGCTTTCCAAAATCTTGACCAAAATTTCATTTACACCACTATACTTGCAATTTTACCTATTGTAAGAAATCTTTCAACTACTTCTTTGGCAATAGGACCTTTTATCTGAGATCCTTGAGGATCGCCTCTATCATTAACCAAAACTGCTGCATTATCTTCAAATTTTACTCTTAATCCATTTGCTCTTCTATATTCTTTTTTTTGTCTAACTATAACAGCTCTAACCACTTGTTTTCTCCATTTTGGGGTTCCTTTTTTTACAGAACAGACAATCATATCAGCAACACCAGCAGAAGCTAATCTTCTTTTTCTTCCCTTATATCCAATGACTGATATTACCTCTAATTCTTTGGCTCCAGTATTATCTGCACATTGAATCCTTGCTCCTACTGGAATAGCCCTTGTCACTTTTGCTTTTACTGCTTTCATTTTTTCATCACTTCCACAACCACAAAATGTTTTGTTTTACTTAAGGGTCTACATTCAGCAATTTTTACTTTATCACCTTTTTTTGCATTAATACATGGAGGATTGTGTGCAGAAATTCTTGTATGTCTTCTTTCATATCTCTCATATTTTGGCAAATAATGCAAATATGTTCTTTCAACAATAACACTTTTTTGCATTCTATCAGAAACCACAGTACCCTGTAAGATTTTTCCTCTAAGTGACAAAGTCCCATGAAAGGGGCAATTCTTATCACTACATTTTTTCTCTGGCATCTTAATATTTAAACCAACTTCTTTTTTCATATTACCATCTTGGGAATTTTTTCTTAATCCTGTCTTCTGGCCTTGATACAAGCAATTTACCATCAACTTTTACATTCTTTCCATTTGGTAGAGTAAATTTAAATACTGTTATGTTTTTTGGAATTGACTTTTCTCCTTTTTTTGTTTCTATTTTTATAATATTATAACTTTCGTCTATTACTATGCCTTTTAATCCTACATTTTCTCTGTTAGTACATTCAATTATTTCCACTTTTAATCCTATTAATTCATGTCTTGGTAGATTAAATTCATTTATAGACATACTATCATTTAATAATTTTTATTTTTAAATAGAAAAAGTAAGTTTTAAATATTATAGATATCAATCCTAATTAAAGGTGAAAACATGGTAGAAAGACCAATTGATGCATTAGATAGAGCAAAAGGAAAGAAAGTTTTTTTAAAATTGAAAAATGGTGAAGAAATCTCAGGAACCTTAAGGGCTCTGGATTTACATTTAAATCTATGGATAGAAAATGCAGAAGTTCAAGGAGAGAATAAGAAGAAATTTTCAATAATGTTGATAAGAGGCGACAATATTTTGTATGCTTCTCCTGAGTGAATTAAATGACTAAGGGAACAACTAGTTTTGGTAAACATCAAAAAAGAACCCATGTCATATGTAGACGTTGCGGTAAAAAATCTTATAATATAAGAAAAAGAGAATGTTCTGCATGTGGATTTGGAGAATCATCCAAAATAAAAAGATATGCATGGCAAACTAGAGATTTACATGGAAATAGAAAAAAGAGGTAGTTTATATTAAACAGATATATTGTTTCTGAAAAAATAAAACCAGAATTTAGAAAACCTTATGGAAAATTATATACATCTGTAAAACAAGTAAAAGAATTTTTGAAAAATAAAAAAATTATATCTGTTGGAGATATTATAAGTTCTGAATTAATTAAAAACAATATAAATCCTGATATAGTTATTTTTGATGAAAAACAAAATAGGCAATCAGTGGCGCAAAATATTAAAGAACTCCTAAATAAATTTGATGCCGAAGAGATTCGAGTAAAAAATCCAAAAGGCAATATAACCCAAGAATTATGGAATGCAATAAAATCTTCAATAACAAAAAATAATAAAGTTAAAATAAAAGTTGAAGGAGAAGAAGATTTGGCAGTAATGCCTGCTATAATAGAATCTGATGAAAATACTGCTATATTATATGGATTTATGAAAAAAGGATTTATTTTAGTTAAAATAGATAAAAATTTAAAGAAAAGATGTCAAAATTTATTAACCAAATTGGGCCGGTAGCTCAGCATGGTAGAGCAGCGGCCTTTTAAGCCGTTGGTCGCAGGTTCGAATCCTGCTCGGCCCACTATTTGGGCCTATAGCTCAGCATGGTAGAGCAGGTGGCTCTTAACTAATATTCATGGGGAAACCACAAGGTCGTCGGTTCAAATCCGACTAGGCCCATAAACTATGGAGGTATTAAAATGATAATTGTGGTATCTGGTGTAAAAGGAGCTGGAAAATCTAAAGTAATAGAATATGTTACAAATAAAAAACCAATGAAAGTTATAAGAGTTGGAGATTATTTTGAAAAGGTATTCAAGGAAAAAGGACTAAAAAGAGATGAGGGAGATAAAGCAATAAGAAAAAGAGAATATGTCGATATACAAAAGAAAGTATTTGAAGAAATTAAAAATGATCTTGAAGAGGATACAATAATAGATACAAATTTGTTTTTCACAAAGCCTGGTGGATTTTATCCTGGATTGCCAGCATTCGCTTTAGATATAATAAAACCTGATGCAATAGTTCTTCTAGAATATAAGCCAGAATTTATTTTACAAAGAAGAAACAAAGATCTCAAAGAATTAGGAAGGGAAAGATCAGCAGCATTTGATATTGAAGGAATAAAATTAGAACAAGAGGTACAAAAATACTATGCCTTTATTTGCTCTGAATTATGTCAATGCACAGTAAAAATACTCAAAAGATATGAGCCAGAGACATATGAATTTGAACATGCAGAAAAAAATGCAGAAGAAATATTAAAAATAATAAAATAATAGAAATCAAAATATTAATCAATGTCAATTAAGAGTATTTTAAGAAAAATTAGTTTAATTATATTTAGTCTTATATTTTCTATCTCATTATCATTTTTACTAATAACACATGGACTTCTAGAATTAACAGAATATAATACTCTACAGCCGATCATGATTGATATTTTTAGTAGTGCTTTAACATTAAATCAAAATGAGACAGAAATGCAAATGAGTTATAATCTTTTGTTACAACAATGTGAAAATCCTCAAACAAGCAAAATAGAAATCCCATTGGAAACAAAAGAAAATCCTGTAGGAATATCATCTGTAATTCTAGATTGTAATGAAATTAAAAATACATCTAATTATAATGATGTTGTAAATTTAATTTTAAAAAATATTTTTGACAAATTTTATTATAAAGAATATACTGGAGATTTTTTATCAAATTGGAGGAAATCTAGTAGTGAAGAAAATAAAGCATGGCTATT
>Ga0164318_10003310_pt1 | contig 15237 bp, 17 predicted proteins | sample GuaBasSedimGuay9_FD_113734 | JGI IMG/M metagenome (GOLD analysis project Ga0164318, IMG submission 113734) | Subseafloor sediment microbial communities from Guaymas Basin, Gulf of California, Mexico - Guay9, Core 4571-4, 0-3 cm | ecosystem: Environmental > Aquatic > Marine > Hydrothermal vents...
AACTTTCAGCATAACGACAGCATGATACCTGAAACCTACTTTATATGGATCTATTATAGCTCTGTACGAATTTATTACGCCATTGTCCTCCAGTCTTCTTATTCTTTGTGCCACTGTTGTCCTGGGTCTTCCCACCTTATGGGCTATTTCGGATATTGGGGTTCTTGCATCCTTCTGAAGGATGCGCAGGATTTTACGGCTTAGTTCATCCAAGAAAGATCCCTTGATGTATCTTACACTAGAGTATTAAGTTATTTAAGGTGTTGGTGCTATCCCCGGCGGCTTAGGGAATGGCACAGCTTCCCATATATACTTTAGCCCCAGAACGAATCTTGTGAATCTCTCAATTCCAAGACCGAAACCTGCTGATGGTTTAACAATTCCGTCCTTCAAAGCCTCCATAAACCACTTGTACTTACTTAGATCTTCTCCTAGAGCCTTAATTCTTTCTTTTATTTGCCCATATCTGTACTCCCTTTCTCCTCCATCTACTAGTTCCCCAAATCCTTCAGGCAGGATCAAGTTGAAGTCCCTATTCCTGCCCGATCCATCGAATGTTTCTAAGTAGTAGAACCCTCGAGAACTTGTTGGGAAGTTAATTATCCAGAAGGGTTCCTTGAACTCCTTGCTGAGAGCCTCTTCAGCTTCTTGGGGAAGCTCCTTGCCATCAGCTACCTTATAGCCCAGCTCTTTAGCCAGCGAGAGTGCCTCATCATACGTGATCTTTCTGAAGGGGGGCCTCATACTCGGAAATTCTTTTCTGAATTCCTTCAGGATATTGTAGCTTTCTTCAATGGTCTTGATCCATGCATAATATATAATGTCTTCAACTAGGCGCATTACATCCTCCATATAAGCCTCCCCCCACTCAACATCTAGTTGAGTGAACTCTGCTAAATGTCTGCCAGTATAGAGGTTTTCTGGAGGTTCTTCCCTCACATTTCTTGCCATGAAAAATATTTTAGTTAGAGAGGAAGCAGCTATCTGCTTGAACATTATGGTGCTACAAGTTAATTCATATCTGTACCCATATAGCTCAGTGGTTAGTTTCGATGCTCCTCTTAAGCCAGGATCACTTGCGGTGCTTATCATGGGCGGGAGGAGTTCGATGAATCCATATGAGGCAAGTCGCTCCCTGAGGTAACTCATTAATCGATGCTGAATGAACATAACCTTCTTATATTTCGGTTCGAACAAAGCAAGATAGCTCTGCCTAGCGAATACTTCTGGCTTTGAAGGATCAACACCCTTAGATTTTAACATACTCACCATTTTACCACACAACAAAGTATATGGTACTCATTATATGGCTAGATGTTAATTTCACATATATTCCTTTTTATTCCTATCAAATAAACACTGAAATCCTTAAAATTATGAGCTTTAGACCATATAGTAGAATAAACCAGTTAAATTGTCATCTAAGGTATTTTTTTGTATAATAATTAAGCAGCCTCCAATTCCTTAAGATATTCTTCCCATATTTTAAGGGTTCTCTCAACTTCCTTTTCCGAGATTTTAGATATACCCATGCCTGCATGAACTATTATGTAGTCTCCACTGTCAACAGGGTCTGACATCACTAATAGAACATTTTTCTGGACCCCTCCCATCTCTACAGTAGCGTATCTCATCTCCTTCTCCTTCCAGACCTTAATCACTTTCGCGGGTATTCCTAGACACATATTTGCTCACCTAAATGATGTGATTGAGCCTTAATTAGCTAAACTCGTTATATGTTCAAACACTTTACGGTGAGACCCGAAAACCTCGTAAAACCTTCCACGATATATGTCAACCAAATGATGTAGGTCCTTCACCAGTTTCTCCTCTAGCGCAAGATCTGAGAGATTCAATGGAATAGGCTCATAATAGTCGAGACCCCTAATTACAGAACTCGAGAAATGCCACAGAAGCTTCATGGCTTTTCTGCCAGAGACTTGCTTTTTAGTGGCACCCATCGATGTAAAGGAGCAATATATCACATAAATTGAATGTATTTTTGGAACAGGTTCCCCAAGGCTAGTCAAATCTATTATGCCGTATCCATGTCTGGTCATTGATTGAGGTGTTAAGGGTATGTTATAAAGCTCCTTTATTATTGGGTCATATACTAGGATTTTGGTTCCTCCCACTATTTTGGCATAGTCTTCATTTATTTTCAATAAAGTATTCTCCGTAGATAATGGTATCATTTCCTTTGAGTAGGCTAAAGCTAGTATTGTGCTTTTTCCGGTATGTGGATAACCCAGTATAAGAAAAGCTTCTCCCGATGAAGGATCAAGGAAACTTACAGTATCTGTGAACATTACATAACCTTTTTTCATATATTGACGGGAGAGAACCTGAAGCAAGAAGAAATAGGGAGATTCGCATCCATAAGGCTGAGGTGGAGGTGACTTTACTTCAAAAACATCTTTTTTACCTAAGGAGTACTTCTCTACACCGAAGAAGTTTTCTGTTACCTCCCATTTAATTAAAGCATCAACATCTTTGACATTATCCACTTCTTCAACCTTGAATTTAGGAAGGTATCTTCCTGCAAAAAGATTTCCTAGGCCTTCCTTTATAGCCTCATCATGGTCTGATACTATTCCTACATGAACATTGTAGGATTCTATTTTTATCGGCATGAACCCACCCACGTTTTAGCAAATCCTAGGAAGATTCACTGATTTTGGCTCGAGGAGGATCTTGCCTCCTACCTCAGTTTCCGCAACTACCTTTCCTTTAAGGAACTCTGTAGGAGGAGTTATTACTTCACCTACAATTTTAGTTGATGACTCTCCTGATCTAATTAACTCTTCAGCTATTTCCTCAGCTTTTTCAGGATCGATAGCTAAAACAGCAATACCTTCAGACGCTGTGGAGTAGGGATCCACTCCTAATGCTTCAAGGAAGGACTTGACCTCTTCCCTGATAGGGATTTCTTGGCGTTTAATCAGTATGGTTGCGTTCTTCTTCATTATCCATTCATTAAGCGTTGCTGCTATCCCTCCTCGAGTAGGGTCTCTGGCCGCATGTATATATTTTCGGAACTTTTGAATTACGGGAAGAACCGTTTTAGTTAATGGCTTAGTGTCGCTTCTCAAGGACTTCGTTTCTTTAATCATACCTAACTGAGAAGCAAGTATAGCAGCTCCGTGCTCCGCTATTGGACCTGTGACAAGTATCTTATCGCCTACACGTATTTCCTCATCGATTATGGGGCTATCCGTTATCCCTATCCCTATTCCAGTGATCACAATTCTATCTATGGATCCTTTAGGCATCACTTTAAAATCGCCCCCCACTACACTTACCCTTTCTCGAAGCATAACTCCCAACATAGAACTCACTATCTCGTTAAGCTCTTTCCTTAGGAAACCCTCCTCTACAATTATGGTGTCCATGAAAGCAACTGGCTTAGCCCCCATCATTACTAAATCGTTTAGAGTTCCATGTGCAGCTAAATACCCTATGTTTCCTCCAGGGAAGAAAGGCGGATTCACTGTAAAGGAATCGGTTGTGAAAACTAGGTATTCCTTATCATTGACTTTAACGCCTGCACCATCATCAAGGACATCGAGACCAAAACCTTCTAGGGTTTTCTGTAGTTCTGGAGGCACCCTACTCAAGAATAACTCATCAATGATCTTCCAGGACTCCTTCGCACCGGCTCCGTCCTCTAATTTTACTCTGTCCTCCAATTCGATCCCCAAGAGTAAGCCGATTGTCCCTTAATACTGATACCTCTGTTGTACCACTAGGCTTAACACTTCTCAATCGAAATGATGTTCAGTGAGGGAAGGGAGATAATGATCGCAGTAATTCTTGCTGGAAGAAATTCCAAAAGATTTGGGAGAGATAAACTTCTGGCTGAAATATGTGGTAGACCCATGCTTTACCACACGATCCAGCGACTAATGACAGCCAGAAATATTTCTGACATCGTTTTAGCGACAAGCAAGGAAAAAGTAACTATATATAGAGAGTTTGGGGGAATATTATTTCAGAGGATTATGGAAAAGGGCCTATAGGGAGAATTTATGCTACTCTAAAAAAGCATGGAGATATAGTTGTGGCGGAAGATGTCATGCCCTTTCATCCATACATCTATATTAATCCAGAAGACGCATCCCAGGAAGGAAGACCTGAAAGGGATGCTGTAGAGCTCTTCAAAAGCTTAGGAAAGATAGTCATGAAAGCCAAGTTTGGTACATCCCTACCTTTAAGAGTTCTGTGGGCATCAAGCCACGCTCTGGGTCTAAACTCTGAAAGAATTAGCTTAGTAATGAACGATAATTTAGAAAGGCTTGACCGGGGATTAGTATTTAATTCCTCGAAGGTTCGAATAAAACTTGTGAGGGAAGAATAGGTGCTAGAAAAGTTTTTCCTTCCTAAGAGTATAGCTGTAATCGGAGCTTCCAATAACCCTAACAAGCTAGGTTATGACATATTCCATAATCTAAAGAGGTATGGTGGTAGGGTTTATCCCGTTAACGTCAAGGGCGGAGAGGTTCAAGGGGTTAAGGCATATCGTAGCGTGAGAGAGATTCCCGAGAAGGTTGATATGTGTGTAGTAGTGGTTCCAAAGAAGTTTGTTAAGGATGCTATAAGAGATTCCGGAGAAAGCGGCTGTAAAGCAGCTGTCGTCATTACAGCCGGGTTTAGGGAGACAGGGGAAGAAGGGCGCAAGGAAGAGGAAGAATTAGTTAAGCTTGCTAGAAGCTACGGCATGAGGCTAATTGGCCCCAACTGTGTGGGAGTGATGAATCTTAATGTTGGATTAAATGCTACTTTTATCAAGAAGGAGCCTCCCGAAGGGGATGTAGCTTTAGTTTCTCAAAGCGGTGCGCTCGGAGGTGCAATAATTTATAAGTCGGCGGACGAAGGCATAGGACTCTCGAAATTTGTTAGTGTGGGTAATATGGCCGATGTAGATTTTGCGGATCTCATTGAATATTTTGCAGACGATTCCGAGACTAAGGCGATTTCCCTTTATATTGAAGGCGTGAGAGATGGGAGAAGGTTCCTAGATGCTTTAAAGAAGGGAATATTGAAGAAACCTGTAATTGTGTTGAAGGCTGGACGTACCTCCAGTGGAGCTAGGGCTGCTTCATCTCACACAGGCTCTCTGGCAGGATCCTTCAAGATTTATGAGTCCGCAGTTAAGCAGTCGGGTGGCCTTATGGCTAAAACAATAGATGAGATGTTAAGTATGGCAAGAGCATTTAAACTCCCTTTACCTGCGGGGAGAAATGTAGCAATAATAACTAATGCTGGAGGGCCCGCGGTTCTGGCTGCCGATGAGGTCGAGGAGAGGGGTTTATCTCTTGCTAAGCTAAGTGCGGAAACCTTGAGCAGATTAAAGGAGTTCCTTCCGCCGATGGCTGCTTTAAAGAATCCTGTCGACATGATTGCAAGCGCTACAGGGGAAGACTACTATAAAGCGACAAAGATTCTATTAGAGGATCCTAACGTGGACATTATTATAGCGATATGTGTTGTTCCTACGTTCGGCGGAATGTCATTAACTGAACATGCTGAGGGTGTCATCAAGGCGTACAGGGAAATGGGGATGAGAAAGCCTGTCCTGGCAGTATTTATGTCAGGTGAGGTAAGTGAGCCAGCAGAGAAGCTCTTGGGAGAAAACGGAATTCCTAATTATAGGAGACCTGAGGATGCCGCTGCCGCTGCTTATGCTTTGGCCAAATATTCTGAGCACCTTAAGAGGCTAAAGGACGTCGTCTCTTAATTATGTTTTCAATACACTCCACTTGTTTTTCCATATCTTCTAAATCATTAGTAAGTGTGTATAGAGAACCTTAGTAGTCATCTCCTAACATTATAGATTGAAGGTCTTTCACATTTAGAAAGTTCTGCAGCTAATCTCTGCGTAAGTGTCATAGTTTCGGCTTGACCGTAACTATGGATCCTCTTCGATTTCTTTCGGAAGGGTGTAACAATATCTAATTCTTCAAACTCTTTGAGATTATTTATAAGCCACTCGCTTAACTGTATATATACTCAAATATTCATTGGATCCCTATCTTGTGAAGGTATTCAATGGACTTCCACATACCGACCTTGGCGTCATAGGCACTTGCCATGTATTCAAACCTTCTGGCGCTGGAAGCATTTTTAAGAGTATCTTTAGTTTTAGGTTCCACATATAATGCATTGATCTCCACCCGACAATTAAAGATCATCTACTAACTCCTTCTTGATGAAAGTAACTGCAGAACCCATTGGGCCTAGAAGCCATTTATAGGAACCTGATATGTATATATCAACGCCGAAAGCTTTAACATCAACCGGTATGTGTCCTGCTGCTTGGATTCCATCAATTATTAGTATTCCTCCATCCTCATGCACTCTGCTGGCTGGCTTCTTCACATCAAATCTCTGGCCAGTCAGGTATTCAACATGCGAGATTACGTTAGCTCTAGTCCTTTCATTCACAGCTTCCATCACAGCATCCTCCTCTATGAGTAAGCTGTGGTCAGTATCGATCAATCTAACAGTCTATTCCTTATCCAGAGTAATTCTTAACTATAGATTAACCACGGATGGAAACTCAATAGAAGTAGATATTATCTCGCCACCCTTTGACATGCTCACACAATGGATGCTAGAGATTTATTACACTGTAAAATATAGTGAATTCGTAAGGGGAGCAGTTGAAGATATCTGAAGCTGTTTTTCTAAGATTCTCGAATATATTCCTTCCAAGTACTCTATGACTGGCTGAGGAGTTAATCCAATGCTTACAGTGCTTAGATATACGTATTTTTCTGTAGTGGGAAATCTTTTTCAGGATTAGAGGCAAGAACTTTCTCCTACAGAAATATACGAGTAAGTAATAAAACACATCTATTAAGCCCCTCATAAACTATAAGGCGGATGGAGATGGACGTAGCCAGAAAGATAAAGAACCTTTACGAAGCAAGCCCCATAGCTAACGTAGCAGTCCGAAAAATAAATGAATTGGCTAAGGAAGTTAGTGAAAAAACAGGCGAGAAAATAAAGATAATGAATTTTTGCGGTACTCACGAATGGACCATTACTTATTATGGGCTACGTTCGCTCATGCCAGAAGAGATAGAGCTTATAGCGGGCCCTGGATGCCCCGTATGCATTACTCCAGGCCATTACGTTAAAGGTTTGATAAACCTTGCTATGGAAGGAATTAATGTATTCACCTATGGAGACGCCTATAAGCTCCCTTCACTCCATAATGAGGGTCCTCGGAGCTTAGCACATGCAAAAGCTTTAGGGGGTAAAGTAACAATTATTTACAGCTTTTTAGACGCCATAAGGGAGGCTCAGAAAAGAAAAGAAGTAGAGCACGTATTTTTCGCTGTCGGATTCGAAACAACTATGCCTGCTATAACCGAACCTTTGCTCAATGGTGCCGTACCAGAAAATCTCAAGGTGCTTTGCGCTCATAGGTTAACGCCCCCCATTATGAGGTATCTCCTTACGAATGTTAAGGATGTTGATGTTAGCGGAATTATAGCCCCCGGACACGTTTCAGCGATTGTAGGGGCTAAAGCCTGGAGCTTCATTCCCGAAGAATTCGGGATACCCACAGTAGTCTCAGGCTTCGAACCCGTGGATATTTTAATAAGTATACTAGAAATTCTTAAGCAGCTTAAGAAACGCACCCCTTCATTAATTAATGAGTATACTAGAGTTGTTAAGTGGGAAGGTAACAGGAGGGCCCTTAGAGATATTGAAAACACTTTCGACATAGTGGATGCGTATTGGAGAGGGATAGGAGTTGTAAATGAAAGTGGGGCCGTACTGAAGGAACGATTCAAGGAGTTTGATGCTTCGCTGGTCTACGGCATAAAGGAAAAAGCAGATTTCAGTGACGTAATGCCTGGATGCAGGTGCGGGGAAGTAAGTTTAGGGAAAATTAAGCCGACAGAATGCCCGCTTTTTATGAAGGTATGTAAACCTGAAACCCCTTGGGGTCCCTGCATGGTGAGTTCTGAAGGAACTTGTAAAATATGGGCTGAAAATATGCCGCAAGCTTTAAGTATTAAGTTCTAAAAATCATCTGGTTTTCTCTATTTCTAGCCCTGGTATGCGGAGCTTATGTTCTAAAGCTCTGAAACCGAGGGTCGTGACCGTATTAATAGTTAGGTAAATAGCTGCAGCCGTCAAGAATATGGGAATAGCCTCGAAAGTCCACGAGTTCCACTTCTTAGATACTTGGAAGATTTCGATAACTCCAATAGCGTAGGCAAGTGACGAGTACTTATTTAGGTAAATGACTTCGTTTGAGATACCTGGCAATGCTCTTCGAAGTGCTTGAGGCAGAACTATATGTATAAGCTCCTGGAACTTTGTCATTCCTAAAGACCTAGCTGCCTCTATTTGTCCCATATCGATTGATCTGATCGCCCCTCTTACATATTCTGACTGATAAGCACCGCTGCATAATATGAATCCTAAGACAGCACTCCAGAATGGCGTGAGGTAGATCCCTATTTCGGGAAGACCGTAGAAAATGAACAGTAGCGTAACAATTAGGGGGAATCCTCTAAACAGGACAACGAATCCCGTAGCTATTGTGGAAAGTATTTTCCCTCCATATACCCTAGCTGAACCTAAGAATATCCCCCAAGCAATAGAGACCGGTATTGCCACTACCAATATCGATAGAGTCGTGATGATGGCTTGGGGAAGCTCGGCATAGTAGCCTTCAAGACCCATTACTGCTCACCATATAGTTCCGCAATTCTTCTGAAGAATTCTCTTGCCGCATCAGTCTTAGGCCTGAAAACCACCTCCTTAGGCGGGCCTTTCTCTATTATTTTTCCGTCATACATGAACATTAATTCATCGGCCACAGAGATCGCGAACCCTATCTCGTGTGTGACCACTAAGCTTGTAACTTTCTGGCTGGAGAGTTCCTTCATTACTTGAAGAACTTCACCTATTAGCTGTGGGTCTAGTGCAGACGTTGGTTCATCGTACAGAATAATAACGGGCTCCATCGCCAAAGCTCTTGCTATTCCAACTCTCTGCTGTTGGCCTCCTGAAAGCTGTGCTGGATACTTATGCCATAAGTCCTCTGTGATATGTACTTTTAGTAGAGCTTCTTTAGCTTTTTCGAGAGCTTTATCCTTAGGCATTTTCTTAACTTTGAGGAGCCCAATCATCACATTTTGCAGTGCAGTTAAGTGGTTAAATAAGTTAAATTGCTGGAAGACAAACCCTATCTTTGCTCTTTGCTTATTGATGTTGATGTTAGGGTCTGTAAGCTCGACACCTTCTAGCCAAACCCTTCCCTTATCTGGGCGAGTTAGGAGATTTATGCATCTGAGGAGAGTGCTTTTACCTGCTCCACTAGGTCCTGATATGACTTTAGTTTCTCCTTTATGGATCTCGAAGGAAATGCCTTTTAGGACTTTTTGAGTCCCGTAGCTTTTGTGTATATCTTCCACTTTTAATACTACTTTATCTTCCACCATCTTACAACCTCCCCACAAGACCAGGTATTTTTACGCGTTCATATATGCGATTAAGTACTCCTGTACCTGCATAAGTTAGGACGAGGTACAAGAAACCTACGAATATATATGGTAGCAGAGCTTCATTTATTGCTATAGCAACGTAAGAGGTTCTCCTTAAGGCCTCTAGGACCCCTAATGAAAAACATATGGCGGTGTCCTTGAGTACTCCTGCGTACTCGTTAGACCATGGAGGAATAGCTATTCTCAGAACTTGAGGAACTATAATGCTGAATATTGCTTGGTATTTGCCCATACCTATAGCTCTTGCTGCAATGTATTGGCCCTCTGGTACAGAGCGGAAGGCACCCCTGAATATTTGGGATTGGTAGGCTCCGCTTCTTAGCCCTAGGACAATAATGCTAGTTGACACTGCATCAAGGGGTATTCCTAATGCTGGAAAGACACCCCAATAGAACAGAAACAGGAGAACAATCAGTGGTGTGCCTCTGAAGAACCACACATAAAAATCTATGATCCTCCTTATTGGGGTCGACCCGTACACATGACCCATAGCTAGAGGTAGACCTATACCAAAACCTAGGGCTAGCCCTCCTCCTAGGAGGAGAAAGGTCATTGGTAGCCCCATCAGGATATATGGAATGTAGTTAAGGAACGTTTCCATTTTTCCACCACACATTCCTTATAAAAAGAAAGTTTTAGGGTAAAAACTTAACCAAGGTTCCATTTCTCGAGAAGTTCTGTCCACTGAGGGCTACTCATGAGCTCTGTGAGACCTTCGTTTATTTCTTGCCTCAAGTAGAAGTCACCAGGACGAGTAGCAACGCCATAGGATTCTGGACCTCCCAAATTCGAAGCTATTTTTATCTTAGCAGCCTCATCTGGGTGGGACTTCATGAAGGGTTCCAGAAAAGCAGAGTCAGTAATCATTGCCACAGCTCTGCCTTGAAGCAGGGCTGTTAAAGCCTCTACATATGAGTTCACTGAAAGTTTCTGGAATTTATATCCCTTCTGGAGGAGCCTGTCTGCCCACAGCTCTGAAGTGGCCCCTGTCTGACATGCAACGTAGCCTCCTGAATTAAGTATCTCGTCCAGCGACCTATCATCATCCGCCCTAACAACTATTTGATGTATGTAGGTGTAGTAAGGGATGCTGAACCATACTTTCCTTGTTGATCTTTCTGTGTTTATAGTCATTCCAGAGGCGATTAGATCAAGGTTTCCTTTCTCTAAGGCTGTGACTATAGTGGACCAGTCCCAAGGCTTCTGAATTAGGTTCCAATTATATTTTTGTGCAATTATTTTTATAACGTCAATATCAAAGCCTTGGGCTTCCCCACTTGCTGTGACTTCTGTAAAAGGAGGATACTCAGCATCGAATCCGTGAACAACTGTCCATTGCTCACCTTCCTTGGGTGGATTAGCGAACTTACCTGGGTAAATAGCACATTCAGGGCAAGTAGTTGTCGGGGTTGGTTTTGCAAAGTAGCCTATTGCTGCTCCTATAATTAGGGCTATAATAATGTATACTGCTAAGGCAGTCTTACTAATTGGCATAATGCCACCATATCATTTTTGGATGAGTAAAAATAAAAACTTTCCGCATATTTAAACCAAGAATATTAAAAAAAGATTCAAAGTTAAATTGCTATTCTTTGAGATTTTTGATAAGTTAATATGAACAATTACTGTAGTCAATCTGCAATGTCTTTACAGCCCTACAGAAGGTTTCGAATATTGCCTGTGCGGCGATATGAATTTTGTTTTTCTCTTCTTCTGTGAGTTCTTCATATAGGGATCTACCAAGTACTCTCCCGACTATAGTTGGCACGCTTACATGTACCCATCCATGTATATTGGGGAACTTTCTGGGCGTAGCTATACTTAGAACTTTGTTTTCGTTCCAAGCAATGGATCTTAGAATTTCTGTGAAAGCTGCTGCTGGTCCGAAGCGTGTAGCTCCTGCATAGTCGATAATTTTTTCGGGTGCTTCCTTCATGTAGGACTCTACAGCTTCCTTACTGAAATTAATGCCTTTCTGCTTAGCATATATTTCAGGATCGTGCCCAGATATTCTAACGGTGGACCAGAGAATGTGGGCCTGCTTACCATGTTCCCCGCCTACAAATCCTGCAACTTCTTTGGGTTTAGCTTTTAGGAGCTCTGAAATTCGGGCCCTAAACCTTAATGTCTCTAAGTGGTTTCCTGTGCTGATCACGAAGTCTTCTTTAGAGACGAGCTTGAATAGTGAGGCCATAGCATCAACAGGGTTTGTGACGATTACATACTTCGCTCCTCGGTTATTCGGAGGCACTACTTCAGCGATATACTTAACTATCTTAGCGTTTTTGGCGGCTAGCTCTCTACGGGAAATTCTTACGCCCGGAGTCCTCGGAGTGCCTGCAGTGACTATCACTATGTCTGCCCCGCTTAGTTCTTCATCTCTCTCGAACCAGTTTATTTCCGTGTCTATTCGGTAACCAGCGGCCGCATGCTTGAATTCTTCAGCAATTGCATATGCAAGGCCAGGTTTTATATCCACTAAACTTAACTCATCAGCAATCCTAGAGAGAAGGATTGAGAAGGCAGTACTTCTACCCACGTTTCCGACTCCAATAACTCCTATATGCAAAATATCTACCGCTCAATTTTGTAGGGATTAAGTAATAATTGTTGTGTGGTTTATTTCACCAGCCCTTTACCTTAGCTAGAACTGAGTCAGGTACTTTTCCTTTCTCAACGTCCTCAATTGCTTCTTCAAGGACAGTTATGGCGGTATCCAACTCTTCCTCTTCTATATTTAAAGGAGGCTGGATTCGGAGAACGTTCCCCATTAGGAAGTAAACTATTACTCCTTTTTCGTAGGCCCTCCAGACAACTTTCTTGGTCTCCTCAACCGCCCTTTCTTTGGTGTCCTTGTCCTTAACAAGATCGATTCCAATCATTAGGCCTTTACCTCTAACATCCCCTATTAATGGATGGTTCTTAGAGAATTTTCTAAGTCTGAGAAGCACCTTCTCTCCCAATGTTTTTGCTCGAATCCATAGGTTATTCTCAAGGATCTCGTCAATGGTTGCTATAGATGCAGCACACAACACAGGATTGCCTGCAACTGTGAAGGTATATCCCATTACTGGCAGCGAGTCTAGGATTTCTGCATCTCCTACAACGGCCGATATTGGGAGCCCGCCACCTAATGGCTTACCGAGAGTAACTAGTTCAGGCTCGATAGAGCTGTGTTGAAAAGCAAACATTTCCCCTGTCCTGCCTAGGCCAGTCTGAATCTCGTCCATAATTAGAGGAACTCCATAACTTCTCAGGAGCCTGTAAGCTTCATAGAAGAAGTTGTCTGGAGGAACAATAATACCTGCGTCTCCCTCAATAGGCTCAGCAATAACGGCCGCAGGGAGTTCGTCCTTAGACATCTCCTCTAACTTCACCTTAAGCAGTTCCAGAATGTCTTTCCCGCATTCTTTGGAGTCCCTAAACGGACATCTGTAAGGGTCAGGATATGGGAGAAAAACAACCCTATCACCGCATCCAACTTTTTCGCATACCTCCCTCTCTACTCTATGTCCCGAAACTTCTGCTCCTCCGTACAACACTCCGTGGAGGCTCCCTGAGAACGAAATTATGATTTTCCTCTTGGTGTATGCCCTCACAAACATTAGTGAAGCTTCCACAGCATCACTCCCGCTAAATCCTAAAGACACCTTCAAGTTCTCCCTATTGAAGAGTGATAGAATTTTCTTACCGAGTTCAAGGGCTTGATACGTATGGCCATAGATGTAACTGTAGTGAAGGAGCTTCTTGGCCTGTTCTATGACTGCCTTAACTACCCTCTCATTATTGTAGCCAATACTCATCACTGCCCCACTACTTGATATGTCAATGTACTCTCTTCCCTTAGAATCGGTGACCCGCGCACCTTTCCCTCCAATTATTACTGCAGGAACATAGCTCGTACGGTTAGCCTTAGAAAATACTGAATTAAACTGACGGACGATATATTCCTCCATTAATACACCAAATTAATGTTCCTCATCTAATTAAATTTCTGGCACTATCTGAACTCAATAATCTTCTCAACGCCTCTTCTGAAGGCTGAACGCAGAATGAAGTATGGAATAGGAATTACGCATATGAGTGTTAGTATTGGAATTAGAAGGAAGCTTAAATCAGTGGTTGGGGAAGGAAGCCCAAGTGCTATATCCACAGAGAACGCTTTCCCGTTTACTATACTATGGATTACAGGGAGACCTGAGGTGAAGTAGTTAATTCTCGACAGAAATAATCCTGATCCCATACCTGTCACAACGCCAATTAATACACTCAACATCATCAGCATTCCCCATAAAATAAGGATAGGTTTCAGAACAGTTGTTTGTTTAATCCCTCTTATTCTCGTCAAATACGTTATCTTCCTCAGTTCGCTGCCTAAAGCTAGGGAAAGAAGGATTGCCACGAATATGGTGGTAATGAATAATACAATTGAACCCATCTCTTGAATTTTTTCCGGAGCTGTGATTATATTTGAAGCGGAAATAATGGAGGAATTATAGACGCTTCCAGTAGTGAAACAGGAGAATCCATTAGCTTCAAGCAGTTCATACTGCTGTGGTGATACATTAATCGCCATGACTCTAGCAGATAATCCTAGACCTAAATTATAATGAATACCTTCCTCCAGCTCTTCATTGATTACGTTACATTTCAGGAGATCCTCTGAGGAAACGAGAGCTATTGAGGTTGCAGGAAGATTAGAGAGTGATGTGAATCCCCATGAAGCTCCTTCAACGTTGACTCTGAAACCTTGGGAAGTAGGTGAAAAAGAAATGGAAATTTGCTTTTCCTGTATGTAAGGAATATCCCCTTTCCTTAAAACAAGAATTGTGGAGTTTCCGCTTAGTTCAGTAAGCATATCCTTGAATGGCTCGTTAAACCCCCACGAATCTAGGTAGTAGGTTTTTCGTGTAAATATTTCAGGGTTCGAAATAATTACCCATTTTCCAGGATATACGTATCCTTTAAGATGAATGAATGACTCAATACTGATGAGGATTACTGTGTCGGGACCTAGAGATTCGTGAAGGCTTTCTAGGCTGTTCCTTATATCGGTGACGTTATGAACTAGAATATCTTTCCAGCATATGTTGGACCCTCCAACACTTCCTGTTATCGCTGTAGAGACTTGGCTGGTTTTTGAGTTCATAGTTATGGCTGACTGTGTGAAGAATGATGAAGAAAATATTAGGAGAAGAATAATGAGCCCCATCTTCCTTCGTAAAGTCCTTATTATTAGTTTATTCAGTAAGTTATTCTTCTCCCCAAAAGCCTTCAGTAATGGGAAGGAGACCTCTGGAAAACTCGATATAAGAAGCTCTGTTGCCCCGAACGCTATAAGTAGTGGGGCAAAATAGATCAATATGTTCTCGATGTATGCAAGTAAGCCGAGTAGAGGTGATGATATAAAGTTCAGCAGTGTGTAAGTTGTTATGGAAAATCCTGCGAAACCAGCGAAAGTAAAGTAAAGACCTACAAGTAAGCTTATCCATCCAGCCGTTCTCATCCTTTTTAACTCACTGGGTACTTCCAGCGTCGTTCTGAGTCCATCCACTATTTTGAGGCTGGTCGTTTTCTTCCAAACTAGGTAGGTATATATAATAATGATTAAGAGCGCTGAGGCTGAAACGAATATTAGGGCCAGTAGTGTCACGGGAAGTGTGCTGGTTAGCGGGAGCCCTACGCTGAACAGGAAGAGAGAGAAAAT
>Ga0164318_10003311_pt1 | contig 15236 bp, 14 predicted proteins | sample GuaBasSedimGuay9_FD_113734 | JGI IMG/M metagenome (GOLD analysis project Ga0164318, IMG submission 113734) | Subseafloor sediment microbial communities from Guaymas Basin, Gulf of California, Mexico - Guay9, Core 4571-4, 0-3 cm | ecosystem: Environmental > Aquatic > Marine > Hydrothermal vents...
AATATAAACAAATAATCAATAAAAGTCAAGAGGGATTTTAATCTAAAAGAAAAAAGTTGTGACTTTTGGCAGGATTTCTACTCGCCACCGAACAAGGTCTAATGCTTCCGAGTAAGCTATGATGGGTAACGCGGGAAAAGGGGTAACTTCTTAGTGTAGTATAGATTCACCAATGCCCGATGTTCTCTCTCTCCGTGTCTGCAGAGCATCTATCCTTAATCTACTGGCAGAATGCAAATCGGGAAATACACCTAAAACGGGGGAAGGGGAGTTTCTTTGCTTGAGAAAGAGGAGCAGGTTAGCGAGGGTAATCAATTCATGGTTGAATAATTGCTCGAAAACCTACCACAGCCTCAAAAATAAATTTTCCACTCAAGATCAAAAGGAAAATACCACAAATCATGAAAATAATCTTCTGGAATTTGTTCCCAAAAAATTTTTTGCCTTTAAATGAGAGAGCCGAAAGAAAATAGTACCACAAAAAATCACATGACCAGTGAACTACTGCGAAAATCAAAAACCCTAAGATGCCGAAGCTAATAGAACGCAAGATTAAGGCGGCGCCCACAGTAGCCCACCAGATAAGAAAATAAGGATTCCCCGCACTCAAGACTACTCCGGCTATTATTGACGAATGGGTATGTCTGGGAGAATTAGCATCAACATTTTTTATGCTACGTAACATGCCAATACCCATCACAAAAAGAATCAGGCCTCCTATAAAACCAATCGTGGGTTTTATATAAAAAGAATTTTGCAGGTATCCAAAACCATAAAAAATGAATACCATCAGTGGAAACTCGATTATTCCATGACCCACCGCGATTAATGCTCCAGCATGGGGAGATTCATTCCCTTTACATATCGTTATTGCAGTAATAGGGCCAGGTGCCATGATGCCAGATAGCGAGATCAGCACCGCTTCAAAAAGAAATGTCAAAAAAGGCATGTGTCGTCCTGCGCTGTTCTTTTTAAGCTACTTTAAACTTGGGACAAAAATAAGAAAAATGGTGAAGATAGTCAAGGGCAAAATTCAAATGCGAAATTTTAGAACCGCAAATTGTTTAGCCACACGCAAGTAGAAACGGCTTAAAGTAGGGAAGGTTGCAACTGGGCAAATATCTTTTCCAGCCAACGGCGGGGGAGATTTCCCACTAAAATGAAGGTAAATTCATCTTTGTGATTAACAAATATGAACTGTCTTCTTCTGCATGATGGTAAGTTTGACGGTACTTCTGACAAATTAGAGAAGCGTTGCCAGCGGCGAGGGGGCTTACCACGAAACTGAAAAATGGAAAAATTCATCAGCCCGTCCGAATAATGGGTATGCACAATTTGACGATGGTGTTCCTTTACTATTCGTACACTCATCAAGTGGAAACCCTGCATCAGGGGTTGGGGAGAATAGATGGGAAAATTCACTGCTTCTTGCGCTTGCTCGATGGTACGAAATCTCTTTTCGTCTATTCGAGCTCGGAGGGGTTTTTTCACACTTGCCATCTCCTTAACTTCGCTAAGATCAAATAGCGAATCTGGCAGAGAAGAACGGAAGGCAATTTGTTCGAAGTATTGTTCCATTATTGATTTTTCGGAATGATTTTGGACGATAAACCGTTGACGTTTTAACACAACCCATTTTTCCCGGTCAATCCAAAATCGGAGACCAAAACGTTGTGGATATTTGGGCTTGATTTCCAAAAACAGAGTAGGACGACCGATGAGTATTTCACCCGGTCTCAAAGTGAGTTGGTAGTTTTGCATAATCAACTGCAAGTACCGAGCCTCAAATTTCGGCTGCAAGGTTGCCATTTTCATGAAATGTGGAAGTGGGCGAGGACGCCAGCCGTTTGCAGTTCTAATCCAACCTTTACCATCCCGAAGCAGGGCATCAATTTTCTGTTGTCTGTGAGGTAGTTGAAATTGTAGTCGGTAGAAGTAGGGTGGTCGAAACCACACTTTGCATCTCACTGCTTTTTGGGGATGTTGATCATGTATGAGCACAAATATTCCTTCGTAAGCAGAGGTCTGCTTTTTGTCACATATCCGCGTAATCACTAAGCGCAAGGAATCAGACAATGCTACCGCATCAGTTTGCGCATGGGCGTGCACTATTCCTAAAAAAAGGAATACGAGTAGTATTAGTTCAAATTTTATTTTCACTGCTGTTCTCCAGTTGAAAATTCCTCAACAGTCCATACTAAGGGATTATCCAACTCTGCGGCCAATGGATTTTGTTGCACCATCTGCTGATAGGCAGAGAGATAAAAATCTGGGGTATTGGTGTAGAGAGATTCTGTCCTCCGAGGCCAAAAAGGTAACCGCCAAACATCCAGTAGCAGGCCAGCGGAAAATATCACCAGCAAAATGGCTACAACCAAAGCCGGTTTGGGTAAAAAAGTTGGGAGTACAAACCAGTGCGGTTTTGATTTTTGCTGCTCCCTGGTTTTTGTCAGACGAATGCGTTGGTACACCTCCTGTCGATAAATTTCCCAAAAGTCGGATTTTGGTTCTAATAGCCGCCCCTCTTGCAGCACGGCAAGCAGTTTCTCGTAAGAAGCAAGTAGAGTCTGACACTTGGAGCAGGTCTCGATGTGTTGCCATACTGCTGGATGATGGGTCCGGATGTTAACAGAATCACCACCCAATCTCTCGATAATCCTTTGTGCCTGACGACAATTCATAATCCACCTTATTTAAGATATGAAGATAGTAATGTTCTTAGTTTTCGGCGACCATAATGTAGCCTTGATTTCACTGTTCCCTGCGAACAATTTAATATCTCAGCAATCTCATCTTCCTTGAAACCTTCCATGTCATGCAACACCACTACTTCACGATGTTTACCAGAAAGTTTATCCAATGCCTTCCATACTATTTCACGAACTTCATCGCGTTCAGAATCGAAGCTACCGTCATCAAGAACATCCAACAAAGCTGATTGTTTATTCTGATCATTAAAGGCAAAAAGGCTAAAAAATTGTATTTTTTTCTTCTTGCGCTTCACATTGAGGCAGTGATTAATCAGAATGCGAAAAAACCATGGTCTGAATCTGAGGGTAGAGTTAAAGGATGAGATGGATTGATAGAGTTTCACAAAGGCCTCTTGAGAAGCATCTTTGGCGTCCTCCCAATTGCGAAGATAATAATAGGCTACTGAAAGAGCTTGTTGCATGTAGCGTTCCATCAATTCATCGAAGGCCGATGATTCTCCCTGTTGGAAATTTCTGGCCAGAGTTTCATCGCTATCTGAAGTAGGTGAATAATGGAGTGCTGATTTTCTCTGGTTCAAGGCTACTACCCCAAATTAAAAATACGGGAGGGTAAAAACCCCTCCCGCTCATTATTATTCCATTTCAGGAAAGTGTCCACCGCAACGGGGAGGCCTGCCAGCCTTATGAAGCCGACGACGTAGTCCTATTTTGCAGCGCAATTCCTGCCACTTTTCCCATTGCTCGTCGGTAAGCAGCTTGCGCAATTCTAACATCTGATGGACTCGATTCTTCTTTAATTGGCTTTGCAAGCTACTGATTTCTGCAAGTTTCTTGTCCACTTCTGCCACATTGGGAATTTTGCTTCCCTGGATAAGTCGCCGTAAATCCAACTGAGCCTCTTTTAATTTGGCCTGTACAGCAATCTGCTCCTTAGCGAACTTGTAGTGGATGTCACTCCATTGCTCTCTCTGCTCAGGCGTCAACATGGCTATTAGTTTTGGTGATTCATCTTGTGCAAAAAGACTACTCACCATAAACACTAATAACACACCACCGATTAACATGACCTTTTTCATGGCTACTACCTCCTTTCAGGTTTAGATTGATTAACCGTCTTGCTACTAATTATTACAAATAGCCATGCAAAAAGGTTCAAAAAATTTAATTAGGCATTGCCATTGTGCTAAAACTCGATTTGGGTCTTAGATTGAAGAAGCAATAAAAAACGGGGCCTATCCCCAAAGAGACAAGCCCCGCGCTTGGGAGGGAGGGAGTCATCAGAACCTGAGACTACTACTTACTGCCATGGACAATGCTTTGGCATGAGTCGGCCATAATGCTCCATTGAAGTTGATGCCATAATCAAAGTGAAAAAATCCCAATTTTAAGCCAAATCCAAGAGCGGAAAGTATCTTGTGGTCGCCACCGAAACCCAAACCTAAACGCAAAGGTAAAAACCCAATGTAAGAGAATTCAGAGCCAACGGCTAAGTAGGGCCTGGTCGTTACACCTGGGCGTTCTCGAAAACCCTGATGGTAGTCCAGCGAAATCAGAATCTCTTTCCAGGTAGTGGCAGCACCAAGGCGTAGTTCCACCGGCAATTTAGTGGAAAACGATGAGATGTCTTTGGTACTTTCATCGCTCTCGATGATAGAGTCGTTCTCTGCTATACTATAAACAGTAAGCACCTCAGTCGAATAGAAGTAAGCCTCAAACTCTTGGGGCTTGCGCTTCCAGGTAATGTGGCTAATTAGATTGGAAAACGCCAGGCCGAACGTCCAATTGTGGTATTCTCTGGCCACGCCAAAATCCATGGCAAAGCCGGTCCCCCCCTGAGCCATTCTTGCCTTTATTCCACCTTCAGTAGAATCTGCGTACTCTCCACTGTAAAAGGTACCCCAGGAACGCAGTACCTTTCCATAGCCAAGCCCAAGAATGTAATGGAAATTCGCCCCCAAAATAATTTTCTGAATTTTTGGTAACTTCACCACATGCGCCCAAGAAATAGTCGCAGTAGAGTACCCCCACGCCTCAGCATGGTTGTTGTTACCCAAATCGTACCGGTGATTTTCTTCCCATCCGTCTGGCAAGTCAAAATAGTCTTTGCAGAGCCGTACATCGCTAGCGACTACCCCGGAAAAGGTCAATGCCACAGGGCCATAGGCAAAACCGAAAGGCGGACAAATTTCAGTATCGAGGAAAAGCCTGAATCCATCGTCAGGTATCGCATCCAGTATGTCTTGAAAGTCTGATGACGTGAGATATTTACCATTGTAAATATCGTAGCTATGTTTGGAAAAACTGCTGTTTCCAAAACGCAACCCCAGAGAAAAAAGTTGCAGGGAAAATTTCTTCGATGTAGGCAACTTCAGATTTGCCGGATTCCACAGGGGTGCATCAACTCCTCGTGCCAGTGCAGTATAGGCCCGTGCCATCCCCAGGCTTCGTGCATCAGAATAGCCCTGTGCCTTAACCATTGAAACAACAAAAATCAACAATAAAATGACACTAAATATGTTCACCATAGTTTTGGTTTTCATTAGATTTTTCCTCTATTCGTCGTTACCCATTTCTTCTGGATCAACATGATAGACAATCTCTACCTTAGCTCTGACCAGAATGAAATCATCTTTGTAAACTCGAACCTTACCACCTGGAATTTCTAACCTAATGCCTGAATACACTTCTGGGTTAGCAAAAACTTGTAAATCTTCTTTCGTCAAACTGAACTCTATTTCGCTGGAGACCGAACTCTGCACCCGTCCACTGTCAGGATCAGTATTCCCAGGACTCACTACCAAGGGTCCAATAGTCAACTCAGGATTGTCAAATACATTCGTATCCTGAGCGCTAAAATAGAGGTTAACCTCGGCACCAAAAGGAAAATGGTTTTCAAGATAAGAGCGCATTTTCCCGGAAATTAGACGTTCCCGAATTTCTTCCTGTGCATCTTCATCAATCTCAAGGGTGTCCACATCGGTTTTCAAATTCTGGGCAGGAAAAGTCAAACTCAATGGTGATTCAATCCGTACCGAGACATTGATTGAATCATCCTCGGTAATTCGTGCTTCGGTCACTCCATCACCCAATGTTACCTTCCCTGAAACCTCTAACTCATCGGGCGCCAGATTGATCAATTCTACAATATTGCTATTTGTCTCGTCCAGAACAATTGAGTCAGAATCCGTAATCTGTTCCACAATGGACACCTCTACACTACCACCATTTTTAGTATTGGTCCCAATCACTGAAATATTCAAACCCAGAGGAAAGTTAATACTGCTATTGATAATTAGCGTAAAACGAGCAGCGTCAAATTGCAATCCTTCAATTCCTTCCGGTAAGTCAATCTCTTTTTGTAAAGTGTCCAATGTCACCTCGATACTACGCAAGATACCATGGACTTCTGAGAATACCAATCGGGGTAATGCAACATCTAACTTAATGTAATCTTCAGCACGCAGAGTTACAAATTGGTCTTCAGTACCTGTTTCTCCAGAACCTGTTTCTTCAGAACCTATTACATCAGCCTCCCAAGAAAGGCGTATTTTCAGCTCATCGCCACTCTGAATTGGTTGAAACTCATAGCCAGACAAATTAATCGTGTGCAAAATAGATTGGTTCTTAGAAATTGGTAAATTTACTTCTAAAGATGCTCCAGATTGAGTAAAATCTGGCAATATTAGGTGGAGATTTAAGCCTAAAGGCAGAGTATTGGTTATTTCCAAATTAATCTGTCCTTCTTTTATCTTGGCGTATGTTACCAGAATTGAATCGCCGAGAGCAACCGTATCTGCACTGGTAAAATGCTGATCGGGCACTTTGGCCACAGCTTCTTTTGCCCTGATATCTGAAATCCTTGCTTCAATGTCAATGCCGTCTTCATAAACATTGAGCGTCACAGGATTGCCACCGCTTCCTGGTGAGCTCCCCGTTAAACTTATTTTGAGGGTATTGGGTATTCGTTTGCCAGCCAGATCGAGGCTTGTGCTGTCAGCAGCTCCTGGAGGAATAGCTGAATCAAAATAAAGAGAATCAATGATAACATCAGTGGCAGAGTTGTAGATTTTCACCAAAAGTCCTTCACTAATCGGCACCGGCAGGCGATTGTGGAGAGTTACTATCACGGTACCAGTATCAATCAGAACCGACTGGAAATCTTCAAACTCAGGCAGGTCGATTTCGACATCTTCATAACTGAAAGGCGGGACTGGAGCAGTCAGACCATTCAACGCCTCTATGGGGGGGTAGATGTCCACAAATGTAATGTTGGCTTGCTGACTACCTGGAGAATCTATCTTAAAATTACCCAAACTTGAGGTAAAATTTTCTGAAATATTTTCAACCTTCAATTTGTCACCAATGGTGTACGGATCCAACTCTTCTTCAACTTCTAAAAACAGTAGTCCTTCTGGCGTCAACTTAAGGAAATCATTTTTATCTACCAATTCATCTATCGTAAAGGTTTTGTTGATTAGTGGGATGGGCAACTTCATATCCCACTTGGGAGCTACCGGTTTTTCGAAAGAACATTGTAATCCCAACAGAACAACACCTAATAGAAGAACAAAAAAAACAATTCCTTTCCACCTGGTGAAAACAAAACGTGGAGAAACAAAGTTGCAAGATTTATTAACCATAAGGCGCCTCAATTTAAGTTGGTTGTAATTTTCAACAATTTAAGGACAAAGAATCATTTTCTTGTTACCTGACAGACCTCTTGTCCTTTGAAACAGCGACGAGAAGCGAAACTCTTTATATTTATATCGGAAACAATAGCTGGGAAATTTAGTATTAAAATACTTTTTTCTTACAGAGAACAAATTTAGAGGGAAAATCAAGTGTAACAGTAGTGGTGGGGCACAGGTTTTAACGCGGAGGTAGTTTTTATGACACAAAAAATTTGTAAACCAGAACCTTTTTTAGTGTTCTTCTATCAAAAACAGACTTGATGGACAGCAATAGCAATCCAGATGTTTTACAGAGCCATTAGTCTAAAATTTGACCCATGTTGGATAAACAAGCAGCGAAAATTCTTTTACCTATTTTTTTACTTAAGTTCCCATTCTCCAGGAAGAAAGGTACTGACGTTGTTCTTCTGTAAGTTGGTCAATAGAGAGACCCATACTTTCCAATTTTAATTTCGCGATCCAATCTTCGATTTCTTTAGGCACGTAAATAACCTTTTTTTCCAGCTTCCCCTCATTTTGCATCACCCACTCTGCGGTTAAAGCCTGAGTAGCAAAACTCATATCCATTACCGAAGCTGGATGCCCTTCAGCAACTGCCAAGTTAACCAAGCGCCCTTCAGCCAGCAGATTGATACGCCGCCCATCCGAAAGTATGTATTGATCTACATAGTCCCGCACATTGCGGCGTACTTCTACTGCCATTTTTTCCAACGCTGGAATATCAATCTCCACATTGAAATGGCCGGAGTTACAAACAATAGCGCCATCTTTCATCACCTCAAAATGCTCCTCCCGGATGACTTTAATATCACCGGTAAGAGTACAAAAAAGATCACCAATTTTTGCTGCCTCTTGCATAGGCATCACCCAATAACCATCCATAGCAGCTTCCAGCGCTCTAATTGGGTCTACTTCAGTCACTATTACCTTAGCTCCCATCCCGTTAGCTCGCATGGCCAATCCCTTGCCACACCAACCATATCCGGCAATCACCACTACCTTTCCGGCTACTAGAATATCAGTAGCGCGGATAATACCATCCATTGTAGATTGGCCAGTACCGTACCGATTATCAAATAAGTTTTTGGTAGCAGCATTATTAACAGCAATAACTGGAATTTTCAAAGCTCCATCCTGTTCCATAGCTTTTAGACGGATGACCCCAGTAGTAGTTTCCTCCATACTACCCAGGATTTGCGAGGTCAATTCAGGATACTCTGCGTGAATAGTAGAGATTAAATCAGCGCCATCATCCATAGTAATGACCGGTTTCTGCTCGATACATGCTTTCAAATGTCTATAATAAGTATCCCGGTCTTCACCTTTGATGGCGAACACTGGAATACCAAAATCTTGAACCAGAGAAGCTGTCACGTCATCCTGAGTACTCAAAGGATTAGAGGCACAAAGATAGACATCTGCCCCACCAGCTTTCAAGGTACGCATGAGGTTAGCAGTCTCAGCGGTAACATGAAGACAGGCAGCCATCTTGCGACCTTGCAAGGGTTTTTCTTTTTCAAAACGTTGGCGAATCAAACGCAACACTGGCATATCGCCGTCAGCCCATTCGATGCGTCGTCTTCCTATTTCAGCCAGAGTAATATCTTTGATTTCGTATTTCACTTCTCCTCCCTATCTTTGCAGATCTTTTACCTTATCGGTTCTCTCCCAGGTAAAACCGTCTTCTTCACGCCCAAAATGTCCATAAGTAGCGGTACGTCGATAAATTGGTTTGCGCAGCTCCAGAGTTTCAATGATTCCTGCCGGAGTTAAGTCGAAATTCTTCTGCACCAATTTGACGATTTCACCATTGGGTATTTTTTCGGTACCAAAAGTGTCTATCGTAATAGACACTGGCTCAGCAACACCAATAGCATAAGCAAGATTAACTTCACATTTGTCAGCCAAACCAGCAGCAACGATGTTTTTAGCAACCCAACGGGCTGCGTAGGAGGCAGAACGGTCTACTTTCGTAGGATCTTTCCCTGAGAAACATCCTCCACCATGCCGGCTATATCCTCCATAAGTATCGACAATAACCTTGCGCCCAGTCAAACCTGTATCAGCCTGTGGCCCCCCGAATACAAAACGACCGGTAGGATTAACGAGATATTTAATTCGCTTCTCATCATACAAATTTTCTGGTAGTACCGGTCGAATAACATGGTGAATTACTTCTTCTCGTAATTGTTCATAACTGACGTCGGGATCATGTTGAGCGGAAAGTACCACAGTAGTAACAGCAATTGGCTTATCATCTTCATATTCTACCGTTACTTGGGACTTGCCATCGGGGCGTAGATAAGGAAGAATACCAGCTTTACGTACTTCGGCCAAGCGTTGCACCAAACGATGGGCTAACATAATCGGCAATGGCATCAATTCTGGAGTTTCGCGGACAGCAAATCCAAACATCATCCCCTGGTCACCAGCGCCGGCTTTATCGACTCCTATTGCAATGTCCGGCGACTGCTGATCAATGGTGGTCAAAATCGCACATGTCAGGTAATCAAAGCCATAGGTGGCATCGGTATAACCGATTTCTTTGATAACATTACGCACCAGTGCGGGGATGTCTACATAGCACTCGGTAGTGATTTCCCCACCTACCAAAGTTAATCCGGTAGTTACAAAGGTTTCGCAAGCTACACGACCGTAAGGGTCCTGTGTCATCACCGCATCCAAAACCGCATCAGAAATCTGATCAGCGATTTTGTCCGGATGACCTTCAGTAACCGACTCCGAGGTAAAATATCGTCGTATCATAGTTTCCCTTTCCTCATTTTAGGTTGACAACAAAAAGTTATTCTATTATTTTTATAAAAATCACGCTTTTGCGCATTAGTTACGTTGAGCAAGGCGCTGTTTCAATAAGTCGATGTTCCGAATAGGTGTTGGATCAACGTCGTTTAAGATGGCTAAATAGTAGCTAATGTAATCACCCAAAATAATAAGGGAAAAAAGCCGTGCTAACAACGACTCCCCCTCACTAAAAAATTCCATAACTTGCACATTGTTTAGGTGGAAAATCTCCTTCATAACTTCCAGACGAGTTTGAACGCGTGGGTGATCTTCTTTATCACAAAGGTAAATTACCTGAACCAGTGACTGCATCCCCAACTTGCCCACTCTTTCCCAACCAACAATTTCGTTGTGATTCATCTCTGGAACATTATTCTGAAAGGCGAGTATTTTGCTGTTCTCAGAAAACTGTCCTTTCCAGCGAAGTCCTACTGGTTCTAACATCACCGAGTTGTAGATAATCGGGAGACGATTGCAAAGTTGTTGCGCTGTACGTAGGGCCAGGTTGCCTTCGTGATCGTTATCTGGTGCGAATTCCTCCACCTTTCGATGTAGATAAGTTAACAATTCATTAAAACTATCAGGAACCAATTTCACCCAACCAAGTTTAGCAAAGAGTACCAGTATCGGTATCATTAAATAACCCAACGCTGTACGCGGAGGACGGCCACCTGGAATCTTAATTACTGGCACATCTTGTTCTGCAGCCATTTGTGCTAACTGACCACCAGAAGTAATACACAATCGCTGCGCCTTTCTGAGCCCTGCCTGCTTAAATGCACTTAGTGTCTCTTCAGTATTTCCAGAAAAACTGGAAAGTATCACCAGGGAATTCTCATTCACCCAAGCGGGCAGTTCATAATATCGCATTACAGTCATTGGCAAAGATGAGGCAGAAAACATTAATCTTTGCAATAAATTGCCACCAATTGCCGACCCCCCCATGCCAGCTAAAACGACTTGTCTTATTTCCTTCTTTGGGTTCGGTAAATTAAATCTTTCCCCAAGAGCAATAGCTTCTTCAATCTGGTGGGGAAAGGAATTTAAAAGATCTATCATTCTACTAACATCAAAGCGATCGATTTTCTCTTTTATCATCTGACCCTCCGCCATAGCTTAGGAGCACGATTTTATTGAAAAAGTATTTGATGTAAATTCCGCCGTGCGTACCGTCTAACATAATCTTCCACTTCTTTGGTTTGGCCCATAGTAAGCACACGATTCACCAAACGTTTGACACTTTCATAACGCAGCGAACGAATTACTCTTTTTACTTCTAATAGAGAGAGCGGGGTTACACTAAGCTCATCAAGCCCTAACCCTATCAAAATTGGGATTGCATGTGGGTCTGTGGCCATTTCGCCGCATAACCCTACCCAGATGCCGTGTTTATGACCTGCTTCTACTGTTTGTTTTATCAACCGTAACACAGCAGGATGATAACTATTATAGAGATCGGCGATCTTTTCGTTGCCACGATCGACTGCAAGGGTATATTGAGTCAAATCATTTGTGCCAATACTCATAAAATCTACTTCCTGGGCTAACTCCCCAGCAATAATCACTGCAGCGGGAACTTCCACCATAATTCCAACCTCAATATCCTCATCAAAAGGAATTTTTTTCTGACGCAACTGTTCTTTCGCTTGTCCCAGTAATTCTTTAGCGCGTAGCACTTCCTCTAACGAAGCGATCATAGGAAACATAATCTTAACATTACCTTTAACACTGGCTCGCAAGATGGCACGGAGCTGGGTTAGAAAAATTTCGGGCAAGTCCAGACAAATCCTTATTGCTCGCCATCCCAAGAAAGGATTTGCCTCCTTAATTGGCAAACCATCAAATGAGATGCGATCGCCACCCAAGTCAAAGGTACGAATAATTACAGGATTAGGAGAGATTTTGCTAGCTACTTCCGCATAGTCATTGTACTGCTCTTCTTCTGAAGGCAAAGCATTTTTGGCCAAGAAGAGGTACTCGGTCCGATAAAGTCCGACGCCCTTAGCCCCATGAGATAGAACTGATTCTACTTCTTCCGGAAACTCTAAATTGGCCGATAGCTCAATCTCCCGGCCATCCAACGTTTTAGCAGCAAGATGGGTGAGAGGAATTAAATCATGCAAGAAATGATGATATCTTTCTTGTAATTGATGATAATGAATAAGAGTTTCTTCCGTCGGGTTCAAAACAACTTGTCCAGTGTTACCATCTAAAATTATTTGATCGCCATCCTTCACATAATCAGAAAAATTCTTCAATCCTACAACTGCTGGTTTTTCCAGAGCGCGTGACAAGATGGCTACATGGGAAGTTTTACCTCCTAAATCTACAGCAAAACCCAGCACAATTCTCCGATCTATCAACACTGTTTGCGAGGGGGTGAGCTGGTGAGCTACAATAATTCTTGCTTCTCCAGAAGAATCTAATTTAACGCCTTTGGTACCTTGCAGATTGCCAATAACGCGTCTTTTTACATCTAACACATCTACTCCCCGTTCGCGAAGACGTTCATCGCCACTGGAAATAAGTGAATCATGAAAGTTACGCATAATCTGAAAATATACCCAGTCGGCATTACGTCTTTCCGATTTTATACGTCGAATAGTCTCATCGATAACGATACGGTCATCTAAGATCAAAAGATGAGCATCAAATATCTGGGCGTCCCTTTCGCTGATACGCTCTCGCACGCGCTCCCTAAGTTCAATCAGTTCCTGGCGAGTATCCTTTAATGCACGGCGGAATTTTTCAATTTCTTGCTCAATTTCAGCTCCACGGAGACGCCGGGGAACTACTTCGATACATTCACGAGACATTACCAAGGCTTTCCCAATAGCAATACCAGGAGAAGCTGGAATGCCGTGGAATCTGAGCTCTTTTTTCTGCTTTTTTCTGGGACTCATAATTCAATCTTCTTCAAATTTATTTTCAAACAGCTCTGCTAACTTATCCACTGCAAGCTGAGCATCTTTACCCTCCGCATAAATGGTAATCTTACTCCCCATCTCTGCTGCTAACATCATCACCCCCATAATGCTTTTCCCATTAACCTCCTGGCCATCCTTAATCAGTTTAATGTCGGATTTAAATTTGGATGCGGTACGAACCAATAATGCGGCCGGTCTGGCGTGAAGTCCTAATTTATTTTTTATTGTCACGGTCCTTTGTGCTACCATTAATCATTTCACCCTCTATGAGGTACCGAGTCAACTCTGGTTACGCCATCGAGAATATTAACACTAAAACCAAACCAAACATTATGGGAAGAAACATTGGCAATTCTTTTTTTAACATAAAAAAAGTGGCTAAAGCTACAAGGAAAAACTGTAGCATCAACCTTACTGTGGGGTATAACTTATCGATTGTGAACCAACCCAGAAAAACACCAAAAATTAAAATAGCTAAGACACTGATTGTGTGAATATAACGCTCATATTTTCGTTTAGAAAGTTCCCGTACGATATCAAATCCCAATTCATATCCACGCATAATCCCAAAATAACGTAAGTAGATATGGGGGGCATTGTAAATAATGAAAAAAATCGCCGGGCCTACAAGTCCCCACTGAAGAGTAAAAATAACGCCTAACATTGCTACAAATGGCTTTAGCATCCCCCAAAAAAGTCTGTCGCCAATAGCACCTAAAGGACCGCACAATCGTTCTTTGAAAACCGTGACAGGACGATAATCTGGCCATTTCTCTATCAAAGCTTGTTCTTCCAGTTTTGCTGTTGCCCCCAGAGCAAAAGATGCAAAGTAGGGGTGAGAATTGAAATACTGCAAATGACGTTTCAAAAAACTAATGCGTTCTTCTGGTTGTGAGAACAGCTTTTTCATCACCGGAATGAGACAAAAACAGAAACCTAAATTAAGCATCCGCTCGTAATTCCAAGACCCCTGAATGTAATAGGCACGGAGAAAAATCTTAAATAGATCGACTCTACTAAGTCGCCTCAATCTTCTGACTCCTTCAAATTGTCAAAGCCAAAAACCCACCAATACCTATTCCAAAAATTAAGTAAATCCAATTTCGTCTGGATAAAAAGAAATAGGCCATTACTCCAAACCCCACCGCCAGTAAACTCAATTTAATATTTTGCAGTGGAATGGTGATATTTGTTGGTAAAATATTCAACAAAGGCGGAAGAAGCACTAAACCCACCCCTACACTCATTGTTGTCAATAGCGCTCCGTGAATAAAAGCATGTAACACCCCCAGCAAATGCATGCACGCGACCTTTCTACTCTTACCTTGATCAGCAAAACGGTCTGCCTTTCTAATCAATATGATATTATTTGTGCGCATCAGGGCTATAGACTGGCTGCCCCCATAGGCAACCATCACACCAAATATTAGCACTACTAATACTATCCACCCTTCTGGAAATGTTGTATTTTGCTTCAGGGTAATGGCCAAAAAGGTAGTTACTAACGAACCGATATTACCTTCTGGGAAGCGTGCTCCACCAACTGGTAGGTCTTTTAGCCAGAGCAATTCTAATATTAAGCCCATAAAAAGGCCAGTTTGTAAATCCCCGAATAGCCAACCTACCGACGGGCAAGAAATAAGTGGATGCGAAAAGAGCATTTGCCAAGCGGCCGTGGTATCCAGTCCAACAATGCCCCCAATCAAAAATACAGCTATTAGTTTCCAAATCATGATACCCAAGAAATTAACTCAGAATTTAATTATTATAATAATTTTTTGCCTCAATGTCAAGAAAAATAATGTCTGTCACAAACTGATAGGTATACATAAAATTTTTTATTTGATTTTCAGGAATTTTTTTCTTATATTAAAACAGAAAATAGTGTATGGTCCTCTTGTGATTTACGTCCTTACCTGTATTTATCTATTACGACCTGATGGACTATCCCGAAAACTGAACCCCATACTAATAATTCGAAAATAGATCTCTTGATCTAACCCAGGTGACTACTGATTTTTGCATTAGTGGCTGGGAAAGGTTATTTTCAGGCCTCCGCTTACCAGGCGGTGAGTAAGTAATCAGGTACTTGGTAAAAAGCTCAC
>Ga0164318_10003312_pt1 | contig 15236 bp, 11 predicted proteins | sample GuaBasSedimGuay9_FD_113734 | JGI IMG/M metagenome (GOLD analysis project Ga0164318, IMG submission 113734) | Subseafloor sediment microbial communities from Guaymas Basin, Gulf of California, Mexico - Guay9, Core 4571-4, 0-3 cm | ecosystem: Environmental > Aquatic > Marine > Hydrothermal vents...
AAATCAACTAACAAATATAATGAAGAAACAATAACTGATAAAACAACAATTCCAAAATAGAAATTATAGCCAAATGTTGAATTTAATCCTCCAAATAAAGACATCATAATTAAGATAATTCCTGCGAATAATAGCCCAAGCAACATACTAAACATTGCTCTTCTAAAGAAATTTCCTACGCGGATAAGTCCAGTACTATAAAGGAATAACATTCCAGCTAATACTCCGAATGTTGCGAGTAAAGCCATCATCACAATATCTGAACCGAAAAAATAGGTAAATAACGCTGAAATAAATCCTAGGAAAACACCTTCCATTGTTGCGTAAATTAAGGAAAACATCCACGCTAGTTCTAAATTACGATGTGCTAAGAAAATCGAAATTATCGCAATAATCGGGGCAATAATAATGGTAATAAAAGCAGAATTTAAATTAGTAGTAAAGTTTAATGATGAGCCAAAGTAGAAAGCAACTGACGCAATTATTGCTAGTAACAAGGCAGTCTTTTTGGTAACCCCACCGTATGTTGCAGAATAATCACTTTCACCATACATTTCTCCAATTCGACTATAAACAGGATTTGCTCCTCTAAATCTCATAATAATCACTCCTTTTTTTTGAGATAATATTATAACATCTTTTTTTAAAAATTATCAAATAAATTCATTTGAGAATTATCTGGTAATTCTTCAAAGACATCTAACATTTCTAGTTTTGTAAATAATGTTTTTGAAAGTCCAGTTCTTTCTTTAATATCATCTTTTGATTTAAATGGTTTTTCTTCTCTTGCTTTAATAATTGATTTTGCAACTTTATAACCAAGTCCATCAATCGTTATAAATGGTAATAATAACGCTTTTTTATCTTCCGTCATAATAAAATTACGAGAGTCAGATAAATTAATATCAATATTTCTAAAAGTAAAACCTCGTTTATGCATTTCTAAAGCAACTTCTAAAACAGTATATAATCTTTTTTCAGTATCTTTTACAGTTTTCCCTTTTGCATCAATTTCATTCATTCGTTTTTGAATAGCATATTCTCCTCCAACAAACGCATAAACATCAAAATCATTTGCTCGTTTACTAAAATATGCTGAATAAAATAGTAATGGTTCATACAGTTTGAACCAAGCAATTCTTAAAGCCATGATTACATAAGCTGTAGCATGAGCTTTTGGGAACATGTATTTTATTTTTCCACAACTCCAAATATACCACTCTGGAATATTGTTTTCCCGCATAATTAATTTATAACCTTCCCATGCATCTTTATTAATACTTGGTTTTCCTTTTCGAATAAACTCAGCAATTTCAAAAGCAATCTCTTCTGGCATTTTAGCGTTGATTAAATAAATCATTATATCATCACGACAACCAATTACTTCTTTAAACGGAATTTTCCCAAACTGTGGATTTGTTCCAGCAACTAAAGTCGCAGCATTATTCAACCAAACATCTGTTCCATGACTTAACCCTGAAATTTTAACAATATCTGAAAAAGTTTGGGGACGAGAGTCTCTTAACATTCCTCTTACAAAGTTAGTTCCCATTTCGGGAATTCCAAAACTAGCAACACTACTATTTAAATCCTCTTTTGTTAAGCCAATAACTTCTGTTGAGTTTAGTAATTTATAAACTTCAGGATCATCAACAGGAATTTCGGTTGCTTCACTAAAGTTAAAATGGATTTGATTTCCTTTAACATATTCCATTAAATATCTAATCATCGTTGGATCGTCGTGGCCTAAAACATCTAACTTAAATAAATTATCTTCAAATGAATGATAATCAAAATGAGTAGTCATCCATGTTGATTCAATGTCATCAGCTGGATATTGAACTGGCGTAATATCAATAATTTCTTTATAGTTAGGCACAACAACAATTCCCCCTGGATGTTGTCCAGTAGAACGTTTTACTCCTGTAATATGTTTTGCACGTCTCTCAATTTCTGCTTTACGCATTGTTAAGTTTTTCTTTTCTAAATAACCACGAACATATCCAAAAGCAGTTTTATCTGCTACTGTTGAGATTGTTCCTGCTCTAAAAGTACGATCTTTCCCAAAAATCCCTCTTATATACTCATGGACAACTGGTTGATAATCACCTGAGAAGTTTAAATCAATATCAGGGACTTTATCACCTTTAAACCCTAAAAACGTTTCAAACGGAATTGAGTGCCCATCTTTTATCATCTCAGTACCACATTTAGGGCATCTTTCAGTTGGTAAATCAAAGCCACTTTCAACATTATCTAATAAAGACTGAAGACGAATTTCATCATCGTTCAATCCGTATTTTGTTTTTTCTGAATGAGTCATTTTAAAAGATGAGAATTTACATTTTGGACAAACATAGTGAGGGGGCATAGGATTAACTTCAGTAATATTCATCAAAGTAGCAACTAAACTACTTCCAACACTTCCTCTACTTCCAACTAAATAACCTTCATCTAGTGATTTTTTAACAAGTAAATGCGAAATATAATAGACTGTTGAAAACTTATTATCGACGATACTTCTAATTTCTTTATCAATTCGGTCCTTTACAATTTGGGGGATTGGTGAACCATAAATTTCTTTTGATTTGTCACCAACCATTTTAATTAATTTATTTTCAATACTAGGAATTCCTTCAAGCGCTAAAAAGTCATCAGTTGGTGCATAAAGTTGATGTTTAAAGGCTTCAACAAATTCGATTTTATCACTAATAATATTACTATTTTCGATTACTACTGCTTTTTTAGTTGCTTCATCTAAAAAGGCAAACGCATCTAACATTTCTTTTGTTGTTCTGAAGTATTGACTTGGAATTTCATTATAACGAGCTAAAGGGTGTAACCCTCCTCCTACAACTGGTGTTTGGGTGTAAATTGCTCGATATTTTTTATCTTCTTTAAGTAAATGATGAACATCTCCAGTTGCAACAACTGGGATTGCTAATTCTTTTCCTACTTCAATAATTCTTAAAATAGTTTTTTTAATAATTTCATCCGCATCTTCCATATTTTCTCTAAAATGGATAAAGTCATCTAACGGTTGAATTTCTAAATAGTCATAATAAGCAGCTTTTTCAAGAAGTTCTTCTTTACTTTTATTTAAGGCAGTTTCAAATAGATAACTATTCATACAACCACTTCCAACAAGTAGTCCTTCTCTATTTTTATCTAAGACAGTTTTTAGTAATCTTGCTTCTTTAAAGAAGTTAGTTGTATTAGCAATACTAACAATCTTAAAAAGGTTTTTTAACCCTTTTTCATTTTGAACTAAAAGGTTTATATGTTTAGGAATAGCATAGCGATACGCATTTGATTTTTTAGATAACTCATTAAAATTAGCAACATTATTAATTCCCGTTTTTTTAGCATCTCTTAACATATGTAAGAAAATATCAGCTGTTGCACGGGTATCATAAATTGCGCGATGGTGCTGAACTAATTCCACTTTGAAATATCGCGAAACTGCTTTTAAATTAAATCTTTTTAAATGTTCGCCATAACAATTTCTCGCAATTTGGAGGGTATCAATTGTTGGTAAAACACCATCATAAAGATTAAACTCTTTTAAAGTTTCGTAGATGAATCCCATATCAAAATGAGCATTATGCGCAACCATCACAGTTCCTTCAAAAAACTTCTTAAACTGCGGAATCACTTCGCCAATTAAGGGAGCAAGGGCAACATCACTGTTTTTAATTGAAGTTATTCTTGTAGTTGTTTCTGATAACGGTCTTTCTGGATTTATATATGTTTGATACTCTTCTATAATGTGATTATTTTTAATTTTGACTGCGGCAATTTCAATAATTTTATCAAAATTAACTGAAAGACCTGTTGTTTCAATATCAAAAACAGTATAAACTGCATCTTCAAAAGGAACATCTTTTGGATGATTAACAATTTGTAAATCTTCTTCATTTACAAAAGTAAGTTCTACGCCATAAATTGGTTTAATCGCATGATTCTTTGTTGCTTGATAAAAATCAGGAAAAGCCTGAACATTCGAATGATCGGTTAATGCAATAGCTGTATGGCCCCATTTTTTTGCGGTTTCAACATAATCTTTAATGCTTGTAATTCCGTCCAATGTTGACATTTTAGAATGAAGATGTAATTCTACTCTTTTTTCTTTTTCTAAATCTTTTCGATGGTCTTTAATATTAACAAATTGCGTTCTTTGAATGACCGTCGCTGTAATAATAACTTCTCCACTATAAGGATCATACGAAGCATTCCCAGCAACTTTCATTCCCATTCCAGCTTTAGTTTTATTTAAAAAAGCAATTTCGCTTTCATCTTTAACAAACTTTTTAACATAAACACTATCTTCAGAATCACTAACTATAAAAACAAATAAATTAGTTTTATCACTTATTTTGCGGTAATCAACACTCACTACTTCCCCTTCAAAAGTAAAAAAGGCTTTTTCTTCAACTGATTTATATTCAAATAAATCAGTTTCTGTTATTGGAATATCAGAAATAGTATTTTTTATTTTGCGAATTTTATTATCGTTATAACCAATAAAAATGTTTTCTTCGCTTGAAATTTCAGCATTTTGATTTACAACATTAATAAAAGCTTGATCTTGTTTAATCATTCGATCTCTAATTAGTGGTTTTTCTTCACAAATTCTAATATCTAAACTAGCTTCAAATCCAAGTTTTGCTAATTCTATTTTTACTTCATTAAGCATGTCTTTTACAAATGTTCCATCTTTTGGACAAACTACTTCAAGATGATTTTTATTTTGTTCAATTTCAAAATCTAAAATTGAAGAAAAACGTGGTTTTTTCTTAACTAACTCACTTAAGACAAAATCATAATATTCAGCAAGTTCATTATAGCTATTCTTTTTATATTTAATTTTATAAGTTGCTTTTGTAATATATTTTAATTTTTGAGGGAGTTCGTTCATTCTTGAATTAAATAGGTTAAATTCTTCAATTGGTAATACGCGACTAAACTCAATATCAAAAAACCAACTATTGTCGGTTTTATTAACAGATAATCCTTTTAGTTTCCCGTTAAAAACTTTACTTTTATTAGTTAAATCAAGTAGTTTTAACAGTTTTGTTAGTTCGTCATTCATGATGTCAACTCCATCTTTAATTTCTATACATAATTATATCATATTTTACAGGCTTATTAGTGATAAAATAAAAAAAGTAGAACGAATTCTACTCATAATCTTCAAAGTCAATTTTAACTTTCCCTTCAAGGATTTCCTCTAGTGCAATCCCTACAGGTTTACTACATTTTGGGTCAATCGCAGTATAATCATCTTCTTTAATTTTTTTTGCTCTTTTAGCTGCTGCATAAGCTAATTTGTATTTAGAATCAATTTTAGTTAATAAGTTATCGATTGATGGATAACGTAATCCTTCTTTATTTCTCATATTATTTAACCTCCAACATTTCTTTATATTTATAGATAGCTCTTCTCGTCTTTGCATGTTCAGCACGGATAATTGCCATAATTCTATCAGCTGCATTTCTAACTTCATCATTCACGACAATATAATCATATTGATGAGCTAGTGGAAATTCGCGGTTTGCTTTATCCATTCTTTTTTGAATTGCTTTTTTATTTTCAGTACCTCTTCTGATTAAGCGGCGGTATAATGAATCTCTACTTGGTGGAGCTATAAAAATGAATACTGCATCTTTTGCTTTTTCTCTGACTTGGTTTGCTCCTTGAACTTCAATTTCTAAAACAACTTCTTTTCCTTTAGCAAGTTGCTCATCAATTTTATCTTTTGGCGTTCCATAGTAATTTCCAACAAATTTAGCGTATTCTAAAAATTTACCTTCTTTAATTCTTTTTTCAAATTCTTCTACACTCACAAAAAAATAGTCAACACCATCAACTTCGCCTTCTCTTTTTGGTCTTGTTGTCATTGAGATTGAATAAACTAAATCATGACCTTCCATTTCAAATAAAGCTTTTCTAACAGTACCTTTTCCCACTCCCGAAGGACCACTTATAACTATTAATAACCCATGTTCATTGAGTTTCATTTATAATGCTCCTCCTTTAGAATGTTTTATCTATATTATTTATTATATATCATAACACTTTTATAGTTTAAATGTAAGAGTTTGAAAACATTTTTTTTATTTTTTTTACTGTGTTATAATATTTTTGGTGATAACTATGAGTTTTGACGGAAATATTGTTAGAAGAATAACAAAAGAGTTAGCTGAATCCCTTGTAAATGGAAGAATTAATAAAATCTATCAGTTATCTAAATATGACTTATTATTTGTTATAGATAGTAAAGCAGGTAAAAGACAATTATTAATTAGTAATTCTCCTACTTATGCAAGAATTCATCTTACTGAAATGGTTTATGAAAAACCAGATACACCACCAATGTTTTGTATGTTTTTAAGAAAACATTTATTAAGTGGAATTATTAAAGAAATCTACCAAATCACTAATGATCGAGTGATTGTTTTTGTAATTCAATCAAGAAATGAACTTGGCGACTTAATGACTAAGAAATTTATTATAGAAGTAATGGGAAGACATTCTAATATTATTATTACAGACGAAAACAATAAAATCTTAGAAGCAATTAAACATATAATGCCTTTTGATAATAAAGAAAGAACAGTTTTTCCAGGAGCAATTTATCAAGAACCTTTGTCACATAAAATTGATCCCTATGATGTTCCTCTTCGCGAAAAATTTTTAAATGATTTTGAAAACATTAATGAAAAGGCAATTTTGAATAATTTTATTGGTTTTTCACCCTTAATTGCAAAAGAAATTATTTGGCGTTTCGAACATTCTAAACGCTTAATAACTGAAATCTTTGCTGATCTTTTAAATGAATTCAACCCTCAAATCATTACTAATAAAAAAGAGTATTTTTATTATACTAATATAAATTATCTAGAAGGGGAAAGAAAAGTTTTTGAAACAGTGAATAAAATGATTGATCGTTTCTATTTCGAAAAAGATAGCTTAGATATCGTCAAACAAAAATCGAAAGATTTAGTAAAGCTAATTAAAAATAACATTATTAAAGCAAATCATAAAATTGAGAAATTAAACAAGGGTTTAATCAAAACTAATACCCGGGACACTTTAAGAGTTAAAGGTGAACTAATTCAAGCAAATCTTCATAAAATTATAAAGGGAGATAGCCGATTAAAATGTATTGACTACTATACAAATGAAGAAGTAGAAATCAGCTTGGATGAAAAACTTTCACCAATTAAAAATAGTGCAAAATACTTTAAAAAATATAAAAAGTTAAAAGCAAGTATTCCTCATATCAAGATTCAGATTAATGAGGCATTAATCGAGATAAAGTATTTTGAACAACTTCTTCATCAAGTCGAAAATGCCTCTTTAAAAGACATCGAAGAGATTAAAGAAGAACTGATAGAAAAACGTTATATTAAGAAGAAAATAGTTTTAAAAAAGAAGAAAAAGAAACCGAATTACGATACTTATTTTGATAATGAAGGCGTAGAAATCCTTGTCGGGAAGAATAATCTTCAAAATCAATATATTACTCATAAACTTGCAAAACACAACGAGATTTGGTTCCATACAAAAAACGCTCCAGGAAGTCACGTTATTGTTAGAAAGACTTTCCCTTTATCTGAAACAACAATTAGAACCGCATCACAACTAGCTGCTTATTTTTCTAAAATGAAAAAATCAAGCACTGTTCCTGTTGACTATGTTGAAGTCAGATATTTAAAAAAAGTTCCAGGTAAAATAAATAGTTTTGTTACCTATAAAAATAATAAAACTATCTATATTGACCCCGACGAAGATTTTGTTATTAATTTAAGAAAAAAATAAAAGAACTATGAGCATTCCATAGTTCTTATTTTTATTATTTTCCTTTATTAAAGATTTCTTTTTTAACCATTACAATAAAGTCCTCTACTGAAACTGTAGTTTGTTCTTTTGAACCAAATTTTCGATATGTTACTTGTTCACTATTAATTTCATTATCCCCAACTACTAATTGATATGGAATTTTAAGTTTTTGGGCATCTCTGATTTTGTAACCAAGTTTTTCTTCACGTAAATCTAGTTCACTTCTTAAGTCATGATCAATGAATAAATCATTTAATTTTTTAGCATATCCTTTATGAACATCTAAAGAAACTGGGATCAATTTTATTTGTACTGGAGCAAGCCATGTTGGAAATGCTCCTTTATATTGTTCTAGCAAGATACTCATTAATCTTTCCCAAGTTGAAATAAGACCACGATGAATTACTACTGGACGATGTTTTTCTCCATCACTTCCAATATAATTTAATTCAAAACGATCAGGTAATAAGAAATCTAGTTGAACTGTTGACATGGTAATAACATGTCCCATCGCAGTTCGAACTTGAACATCAATTTTTGGTCCGTAAAAAGCAGCTTCTCCAACCATTACTGTATGTTCAATATTGTTTTCTTCAAGTAATTCTTTTAAAATAGCCTCTGCTAAATCCCATAGTTCATCATTTTCATGGAATTTATCTTTATCTTTATCTCTTAAAGCAAGTTCTACATATTCAATTTCTAAATTTAAATCATCAATTGCTTGTAAGATTAAATTATATGCTGCCAATACTTCTTCTTTAATTTGATCTTGTCTAACAAATAAATGCGCATCAGTTAAGGTCATTGCGCGAACTCGTTCAAGTCCACTTAATGCCCCGCTTGCCTCGTAGCGATGTTGAGTTACGATTTCCGCATATCTAATTGGTAAATCACGATAACTTCTTAAAGCAGATTTATAAACTAACATATGATGAGGACAACTCATTGGACGAAGAACCCATGTTTCTCCATCTCTTTCCATTAACGGGAACATGTTTTCACGATAATGCGACCAATGCCCGCTAATTTCATATAATTTTTTTGTCCCTAAAACCGGTGTAGAAACATGTTGGTATCCTGCTTTTTTCTCAAGTTTGTAAACATAATCTTCTAAAACTTTTCTTGTTGTATATCCATTTGGAAGCCAAATTGCAAGCCCTTGACCAGCATCGTTATTTAGTTCAAAGATTTTTAGTTCTTTTCCGAGTTTACGGTGATCTCTTTCTTTTCTTTCAGCTAAAACAGCAAGGTGCTTTTTAAGATCTTCTTCTGTAAACCAAGCTGTCCCATAAATTCTTTGTAATTGGTCTCTTTTACTATCTCCTCGCCAATATGCTCCAGCTAAAGACAACAGTTTAAAGAAACGAATGTTTTTAGTACTCCCGATATGTCCTCCACGACATAAATCAGTGAATTCACCTTGGTTATATAAACTAATAACTTCTCCCTCTGGTAAATCACTAATTAATTCCACTTTATATTTATCATCTTTAAAAAACTCCAAAGCTTCTTCTTTAGGAAGTTCACTTCTTGTAATTGGTGTTTGTTCCTGTGAAATTCGTCTCATCATTTTCTCAATTTTTACTAAGTCTTCTTCTTTTATTTGTTCACCAGCATCAATGTCATAATAAAACCCTTCACGAATATTAGGCCCAACCCCAAATTTAGCATTAGGGTATAATCTTTTTACTGCTTGAGCAAGTAAATGAGCAGCACTATGGTTTAAGACATCAAAGGCTACTTTATCCTTTTTAGTAATAATATTTATTGAAGCATCTTCTAAAATTGGACGATTAAGGTCGTATAGTTCACCATTGACATATCCAGCAACACTTTGTTTTTTTAACCCTGAAGAAATACTTCCGGCAATTTGTTCAATTGTAATTCCTTTTTCATAGTCTTTTACTGATCCATCAGGAAAGGTAATTTTAATCATTATTATTCCTCTTTTCTTTTCTAATTTATAATAAAAATAAAAAATTCGCCCTAAATAAGGGCGAATTATCATCCGTGGTACCACCTTTGTTCTAGAAATATCTAGCACTTAAAACTGTAACGTTAGTTAACGGGAGCATCTTTCGAGTCCTACTTAAAGGGAGTAATCAATAATTGTTTTAGTAGCTTTCACCATCCTACTTCGCTTTTAATTGTTAATTATTAATCATATCCTCATCACTGTATTTCAATATTATTATAAAGAGAATCATTGTTATTGTCAAATTAAATCACATTTTGATTTCTTCTGTGAGTGATCTAATTCTTGTAATAATTCTATAAGCTTTCATTTGTTCTGCTTTTTGATTGTTGTCTACCATATATGCTCCAAGTTCTTTTAAAGAAACATTTGATGAAAAGAAAGTCGGTTTTTCATCAAGTAAACGGTATTGTAAGATTGGTCCTAAAACTTCATCTCTTATCCAAGGACTTTTTCCTTCACCACCTATATCATCAAGCATAACGATATCAGCTTGTTTTAATTTTGCGATTAATTTTTCTAAGTTTCCATCCCCAATTGATGATTTAAATTCACGAACAAGATCTGGATAATACGCGATAACTACCGTGTACCCTTTTTTAATTAATTCATTGGCTAAAGAAGCTAAAGTATAGGTTTTCCCCTTTTGGTATTCTCCCCAAAGATACAACCCTTTAACTTTTTCACCTAAAGGAAATAATCTTAAAAAGTTCATCATATATTTATAAATTCCCATTCTTGAAGTTGTGTTAGTATAGTAATCTTCTAGTGTTGCATCATAAATCATTTTTGGCATATACATCGCAGTAATTAATTCATCTTTTTTTGCTAAAAGGTTTTTATGTTGTAAAAACTTACACTCTTTAAATGATGTTTTGATTTTATTATTCTCAAATTTTAAAATTGGTTCAATTCCTTCAGTATCTTGTTTACATTCGTTTAATCCTTGACAGTTTAAACAACGATCTTTTTCTCTTTTATAGGATAATAAATCTGATAAGTATTCCTCAATAACAATACTATTAAGATCGTTTTCAATAAAAAACTTACTTAAAGAAGGGTCTTGGAAAAGTCCTTCAATTAATTCTTCTTTATTAATTTTTGCTGCTCCATAATTTAATTTTTCCATATTATCACCTAAAAGTTCTTAATATATTCATCTAACCAATCAGATTCAATATCCTTTGGCAGTAAATTCTTTTGCTTAACATTTTTATTGCTTTGACGTTTGTTTTTAGATTTAAGATATTTCAGAGTTTCTTCAATTGTCTTAAAACTTCTTCTTTGCCAATCAGCAGCAATTTTTTCAAAATAATTGTATGATGGAAAACTATCCGTTACCCCTACAACATAAGCAATTAAAAAATTTAATAATTCCGAAGAAAATTCAAAATTTTCTAATAGTCTTTCAATTGTTCTAAGTTCTACAGCAGCTGGTTTACCACCAAACAATTCTGTTAAAATGTCTAAAGGATTTGCGGTTTTACATAATTCAATAATTTCTTCACTTGAAAGTTCTTCGCTTTCTACTTCTTTTTTTGCTTTTCCTTTTTCTTGTAATTTTATTTTAGTTGTCCGTTTTTCAAAATTAAACCAATACCCTGCACGTTTAGTTAATAAATCTAAATCAACAGTCTTATCTTTTTTAACTGCATCCATAAAAACTTTTTGCATTGTAAACTCATCTAGATTATAAACATATGATAATCTCGCGATTTTTTCTTTTACGCGTGATGTTATTTTTCGATGATCAACAAAGTTTTTAGAAAGTCCTTCAAAAAAGATATCAAAATCAAAATGATGATTTATTAAAATTTTTGATTTTGAACGATTAAGATATGAGTCTTTTGTTTGAAGCGGCTGGGGAATCGATTCAAAAACTTCATCAAAAGTTGTTGTTATATTTTTAAACCCACTTTTTTCAACACTACTAATTTTAAATAAATTAACAATTTCATCAAAATTAGCTTTACCAATTTCAGAAAACAAATAGGCTCCTAAACTACCATCTTTAATAAATTCTTCAGCTGTTAGTGGGGCTTTTAATTCGTATAATAATAAATCTTTATTTTGATAAACTACTAAAAGCCCGATAGCTTCTAGTTTTTTCCGATTAGTAACGAATTTTGTTGGGGACGTTTTGATTAAATCAAATAATTTTGCATGATGATATTTAGGGGTTTTTAATCTAGAACGATCAATTAATGCCCAAAATGTTAAATATAAACTAAAGGCTTCAGAACCAATAAGTGGTTGATAAAGTAACGTAACAACGTTACGCTCGTCAATATCGATATTTTGATAAGTTATTAACTTAAATTTGTCTAGTTTATCAACTTTCACTTAGCTTTTCCTCCTTTATTTTATTAAGGATGAAGGCCTGTTCCTTTAAATTCTAGATTTTTATCTAAAAAGTTAAACAGATCTTCAATAATCATTATTGGTTTATTAAGACCAAATATTTTATAGGTTTGAACCTTAACATCTACTGCTGTTTCAATTACTGTCAGTTGGATAATCGAGATAATTAAATGAAACTTCGTTGTTTGGACAAAGATTTCACCGTGCTTATCATCAATACTATTAACAATATAATCGTTTTCTTTAGCGTAGCGGATAACTACATCTTTAATAACACTATATCTTGTACGATAATATCTTGTTTTCAAGATATTATTAGAATGAGTTTCCCTAGTTTCCGCGAAGTTTGAAATAAATTTTAAAAAGCTCATTATAACACCTCTAATTCTTTCATTATTTGATTAAAAGCTTTTTTTGTAGATAATATTGAAGCAGAATTGTCAATGATATAATCAGCTAATGCAACCTTTTCATCTAGAGGCATTTGGGCGCTGATTTTTAACATCGCATATTCTTTATCAATTCTTTCTCTTTCCATTAAACGTTCTACTTGTTTAGGAAATGTTGTATAAACAACAATTGTTTTATCAACTAAATCGATAAAGTTAGTTTCAAATAATAACGGGATATCTAAAACAATCATTTTTGTACCAAGTTCTTTATGTTTTTCAATTTCGTTTTTAACAATTGCCTTTACTCTAGGATGAATTATACTATTTAGTTTTTCTCGTCTTTGAGGGTTAGCAAAAACAATTAAAGCTAGTTTTTTACGGTTGATTTCTCCATTGGTTAAAAGAATACTTTTAGAGAAAGCATTAACAACTTCTTGATAACATTCAGTTCCTTTTTTTAATAAATCACGAGCTATTTCATCAGTTTCAATAACGGGTATATCAATTCCTAAAAACATTTTTGTAACTGTTGATTTACCTGTTGCTATTCCCCCTGTTAACCCTACTATTAATGTCATAACATTTCCTCCTAGATAACGTTTAATATCTATTAATGGCTTATAAAAAATTATACCATATCTTTAACTAAGTAAAAAGAAGAGTTTCTTTTGTTTAATGAAATTATTTTTGACAATGCGGACAATAGTATGTTCCTCTTCCGTTAACTCTTGTTTTAACAATAATCGTTTTACATACAGGACATTCTTCGCCTTTTCTCGTATGAACATTTAGTTCATTTTGAAATCTTCCGGTTACTCCTAAACTTGAGGTATAACTAATAATTGTTGTTCCCCCGAGTTCAATTGCTTTTATAAAAATCGCTTTAGCATTATTAATAATATTTACATAATCTTGGTCTTTTAATCTTGAAGCTTTTAACATTGGATTTAATTTACATAAAAAGAGCACTTCATCAACATAAATATTGCCAAGCCCTAAAAAAATATGTTGATTTAATAAACATGTTTTTATAGCTACTTCTTTTTTATGCAGTTTTCCTTTTAAATATTCTACTGTCATCTCTTTATCAAACGGTTCATACCCTAGTTTTTTAAGCGGATTTGTCGTATATAGTTCGTCAAGCGTACGAAGATCCATTGTCCCAAATTTTCTAAAATCATGATATCTTAATGATAAACCATTTGTAAAATTAAAAACAATGTGTTCGTGTTTCTCAATTTGAGCAGTTTTATCTTTTATAAAATATTTTCCTTCCATTCTTAAATGTGATATTAATACAACATCATCTAAAATAAAAAGCAAATATTTTCCACGTCTTTTAATATCTAAAATTGTTTTCCCAACAAGTTTATTAATAAATTCTGTTACTTTTATATCTTGAATTATCTTCGTATAATAAACATCAATACTTTCTATCTTAAAATTTAAAATTAAGTGTTTTAATGTTTTCCTTACCGTTTCTACTTCTGGTAATTCAGGCATAGTTATTCCTCCAGTTTGTTATATTAAGTTCGTAGTGAACTTAGCATCTTTTCAAAGTTATCTTTTTAGTTTTCCTATTGTTTTACTATTTATTCTTCAGGATTAACATGGACAACAACATGGCATATTTTTTCACTTTCATATAGTTTCTTAGTTACTTCTTCAGCAATATCGTGTCCTTCTGTCACTGTTTTTTTACCATCAACTCGAATGTCAATTAAAGCTTGGTAATATGGTCCATAAGCAATCATATCAATATGATCAACATCAATTACCCCTTTAACTGTTTTAATTTCTTGCTTATATAAATCACAAATTTCTTTACTTACTGATTTTCCTTGCATTGATTTAACCGCATCATAAATGATTATAAAGCCGATTCTTACAATGAAGGCAGCAATTAATATTGAAGCAATTTTATCACCTTTAAGTAAAAGATCAATATGCGTCTTTTGACCAATAATAACACTTAGAATTCCTAAAAATACCATGATACTACTGAAAACATCGGTTAAGCTTTCTTTCCCTGATGCACTAATAATTTGGGAATCAGTTGCTTTTCCTTTTTTGATTAAATAAGTAGCTAAGAAAAGTTTGATAACTACTACTAAAATAACGATTCCTAAACTGATTAAACTGGGAATTTCTGTTGTTTTATTAAAGTCGGTGATCACTCCTTTTGCTAAGTTGTAAGCAATTAAAATAATCGATAATCCTAAAATAAAACTTAAAACGTATTCAAATTTCCCATGCCCAAAAGGATGTTCATCATCAGCTGGTTTTAAAGAGTGTTTTATTCCTAAAATAACAAAAATATCACTCATTAAATCACTTGTACTATGAATCCCATCAGCAATTAAAGCGTAACTATTAAATACTATTCCACTAACTATTTTTAAAATTACTAAAAAGATATTTACGACAAAACTTCGTTTCATAATTCCTTGTAAATTCATTGTTATCAATCCTTATTTAGTTTCGTATAAGTTTTTGCCAAGAGCCATATCAACTTTTAAAGGAACTAACAAGTCAATACAATTTTCCATTACTTCTTTGACTAGCTGTTTCATAATTTCAAGTTCGTTTTTATTAACATCAAAAACTAATTCATCATGAATTTGTAATAGTAGTTTTGATTTTAATTTTCTTTTTTTCATTT